>LKMJ01001697.1_pt1 | contig 19722 bp, 15 predicted proteins | sample 643391 | NCBI WGS metagenome assembly LKMJ01 (sample SAMN04112250, study PRJNA286221) | soda lake metagenome | biome: soda lake; feature: Kulunda Steppe; material: water; isolation source: sample PL-Br10 brine of Picturesque Lake | place: Russia: Kulunda steppe | collected 2010-07 | reverse complement strand
CTCTAAAGATAGTTTTTAAAGATTGTTCCTGTAAGACGTGAAAAGCTTATTTCTATTTGTCTTGAAGTACTTAGAGGTTGTTCATTAAGTACGTAGGTGTTTTAATCATCTTTTGTAAACGATGGTCTGTAAATCTCACCATTTTGTACAGTTGTAATGGCTTTCAGTAATTCTTTCCTGGAGGGGTCAGAATGTATGTAGCCGTCAATGCCTGATTCAAATAGAGGGTTAACCAATAATGGTGTTCTGTAAATATGTAAAGCAATTATTTTGCAGCTGGCATTGGCAGATTTGAGCCGATTTATAATTTTACGGGCGGCATCTTTATAGCTTATTAAATCTACTAAATATATGGCCTCTTTTTCGTTAGCTAAATCTTCGTTTATTTCTTCCTGGCGGATTATATTAATATTTTCGCATGCAGATATATCATCTCCAATAAGCGATTTTATCACTCTGGCTCTCTGAATGGTTTCTGAAAGTATATATATCTCTTTAGTGATGGAATGCATTTCATTATAATCTAATCACCACAAAGATTAAAGGGTATTCGCAAATAGACTAATTTAATTGAGGCGGGAGTAGGTATTTACACCTACGCGATTAACTTGCAGCTTTTTGCGGTTATTTAGTATCCGATGAGATAATTTTATTCTGAAATGCATACTTGACCAGCCCGGCTGTGTTACGTGCACCTGTTTTTTGTAGAAGGTTTCGCCGGTGTGCATCTACCGTTCTGGAGCTTATATAAAGCTTTTTGGCAATCTCCTGGTTAGTATGTTCTTGTACAATAAGTTCAAGAATCTCCAGCTCACGATCGGTAATGTGAATAGGATCAGGGTTGGTAGACTTACCTTTTCCTTTCACAAGATCCATCATTATACTCTGCGTTGCATCGGTGCTGAAATAATGTTTTCCATCAATAATAGATAAAATAGCTTCTTTCAGCTCAGAACGACCGGCACTTTTCATGATATAGCCGGAAGCACCCGCTTGTATCATCTGACGAATATGAAGTTCGTCATTACTCATGGTAAGAGCCAGCACTTTAATATTGGGATAGGTTTCTTTGACAAGTTTAGTGGCCTGTATCCCATCCATTTCAGGCATATTGATATCCATTACAATGATATCAACCGGATCATCTTTGAGCAATTCCAGTACTTTTTTACCGGTATCAGCCTCGGAAATAAGATCAATTCCGGCCTGTGATTCGAGCATCAATTTTATTCCATCTCTGACGATTTTATGATCGTCAGCCAGCATAACTCTGATATTGGCCATAGTGTATAAACTGTTAAATCGGAACCACCACAGATATTATTGTTCCCTTATTTGGTGTGCTTACAATATCTAAATTTCCCGACATTGCTCCAACTCTTGTTTTTATGCTTCTAAGCCCAAGTCCCTCATTTTTAATGTTGTTTACGTCAAACCCGATGCCGTTATCTTCAACCACGAGTAATAGCTCATCTTCCGAATGCACAAGCTGTACTTCAATGTTTTTCGGTTTACCATGACGGATGGCATTATTCAAAGATTCTTGTAAAATGCGATATAAATTTATCTGAATTTTCTCAGGAATGTCTATCCCTTTTATATTTTGATACAGGTAAAAAGAGATTTCATTACTGTTTTTCAGCTGGTTGATAAGGGATTCAGCAGCAAGCTCAAGCCCATAATCCTGAATGGCTTTAGGCAGCAGATTTTGTGATATCGTCCTTGTTTCTGAAATGGCATGATGGAGAAGATCGAGGCCGGTTTTAAAGGTTTTTGCAAATCGATTATCCTGATCGGGCATATCTTCATAAACCGACAGAAGATTCATATTGGCAGCCGATAGATATTGTCCCAGGCCATCATGAAGTTCTTTGGCAACCCGCCGCCGTTCACGGTCTTCACCTTCTACAACCGCACTGATGGCCCTTTCTTCGGCAAGTCGCTGTTCTGTTATGTCGTTAGCAATAATCAGCCGCTGCTTCCGCCCCTGGTATGTAATGTGCGAAGCTGAAATTTCTACTGTTAGCTTTTCGCCGTCTTTGGTAACGTGGGTCCATTCTCCAAATGTAGTTTCTTCTTTTTTTCTGTCTCTTTTAGATTGCTGAATGGCATTTTCAAGCTCACTTTTTGGACTCAATTTGAAAATGGACATATTCAGAAATTCTTCGCGGCTGTATTTATAGGTTTCTATAGCCGAATTATTACATGTAGTAATTTTGTTGGTTTCCGGATCGTATATAAACATCGGAATAGGGTTCTGCTCAAACAGAAGCCTGTATTGTTCTTCAGATGCTTTAAGCTGCTTTTCCGCCTCTTTTTTGTCTGTTACATCAACCATGGCACCAATCACACGGTTCAAATTGCCTTTTTTATCTCTGATTAGCATAGCGCGGTCTTCAATTTCTCTCACGCTTTTATCAGCTGCTAAAAATCGATATTCATCTCTCCAAATATCCGATCTGGAGTTTTCAGCACTTGTCATGCTGTTTGTTACCCGTTCTCTGTCATCAGGATGCAAGTGATTCCTCCAGAAATCAGGCTTGCCTGCATATTCTTCTTTTTCAAATCCAAAAACAGACTCAATGCCATCACCCCACCAAAGCGTTTTAGTTCTGGGATTCCATTCCCAGATGACATCAGTGGTAATATTTGCTGCAATTTCAAATCGCACCTGCTGATCTTCAAGTTCTTTCTCAATAGTTTTAATATCTGTGATATCCAGAATAGTGCCATTTAAAACTATTTCTTCGAGAATCTCATCGTACAGCTTTTCCCCGCGAACCTGTACATAACCAATTTCACTACCTGATTTCAGGATTCTGTGAGTTAGTCTAAAGCCTTTTTCTTTAAGGCCGGTTTCAAAAGCTTTTCGCACATATTCACGGTCATCGGGATGGGTTAAGCGGAGATAATCATTAAGGTTCATCTCTGAGTCACTACTATCCCAATTGTAAATGTCATACACAATTTCAGACCACCAAATGCTTTTATCGGCAGGTCGATAGGTCCAGTAGCCCAGATTGGCAATTTCCTGCGCCTGAAGAAGCCTGTCTCTGCTTTGTTTCAACTCCTCTTCCTGCTGTTTTCTGAAGGTAATATCCTGTATAAAAGAATGCCAGAGTATGCTGCCATCCATCATTTTTTCCGGTTGTCCGAATCCATTCACCCAGATTAAATTATCTTTCCCTTTAACAATTCGCCAGGTGTGATCCCACCTTTCCATTTTCTTTGCCGATTCCAGGATAGAATCTCTCATTTCTTCCAGATCATCAGGATGAATGCGGTTCCAGAGTAGTGATAAATCATCTAATGCGTCAGAACTGCTTACTCCCCAGACTTCTTTGCAGCCCGAACTCATATAAGTCAGTTCATCCGTACCGTCATTATTCAATTTATAATTGAATATGGCACCCGGTACGTTATCGGTTAATTTTTTTATCCACTCTTCTCTCCGTTTAATTTCAGATATATCCTGAATAGTACAGATTTTATAAGAATTATCGGTTTCTTTATCATTGATTATTACAAGGTTTATAAGCCCCCAGAATGTGCTCTTATCTTTTTTTTGAAACTTTGCTTCAAATGTAACCTCCTTTTTATCCGAAAGCTTCTGCTGAATTTTTTCAGAATTGTAGGAGCTTTCATCTGCAAAAATTTCGTCAATATCCATTCCAATCATCTCCTCAAATTCGTAGCTAAACAGTTCATAGAACGCACTGTTTACTCTTTCCAGCTTATTGGTTTGATGGTTGCTGACAGCTAAACCCGTATTAGAACTCAGGAACACTTCAGCGAGCAGTCTGTTTTCGTGCTCAAAATGTACTCTGTCAGTTATATCAACATGTGTACCTACAACTCTTGTAGGGTTTCCGTCCTCATCCCATTCTACGGTTTGTCCCCTGTCAAGAATCCAAACCCAGTGCCCTTCTTTATGTTTCATTCGAATTTCGCATTCGTAAATGGGAATCTTGCCTGCAAAATATTGATTTACTACATTTTCAAACTTTTTAAGGTCTTTTGGGTGAACCAGTTTATTCCAGGTATCAATACTGATTGGCTGCAACTCTTCCAGTGTATAGCCAACCAGGCCGGCCCATATTTCGTCAAACATAGTTTCACCGGTTTGCGGGTTCCATTCCCAAAGGCCAACATTAGCACTTTTAGTGGTGAGAGAAAGCCGTTCTTCTTTTTCACGAAGTTCCTGTTCAATTTGTCTTCGTTCGGTTAAATCAATTCCAAGCCCAATTACCCGGTCTTCCGAAACAACAGTGTTGGTCCAGCTCGAAAATACTTGTTCACCATTTTTAGCAACCAGGTTAAAATCCTTCCAACCCTGGTCTGAAACTCGCATATGATCGATAGCTGAGTCGAGGTTTTCTGAAGGAATAATTTTTTCTAAAACGTTCTTGTTCTTAATCTCCTGTTTTGTATAGCCGGTTTTTTCGATAAAAAATTCGTTGGCATCTATAATATTTTGTTCACTATCCTGTATGGTTATCATTACAGGAATATTTTTGTAAATTTTTTGTAGTTCGTTTCTGTGTTGTTCAATCTCTCTTTCCCTGTTTTTACGCTCGGTAATATCCAGGCCGATACCAATTTGAGTATCATCAGAAAGGCGAATATTTGTCCAGGTACTTTGAATTTTTTTACCTGTACTGGATACCATTTCGAAATCTTTCCAGCTCCCATCAGGATTTGCCATGAACTCAAAAACCTCATCCCGGTATTGCACATCAGGATAAATTTTACTGATCGTTTCAGGGTCAGCCATATCTTCATCAGACCAGCCTGTAACAAGCTTGAACTCATTATTAACCTCAAACTCAGAAATTTTTGGGTTATAAACTGTTATCATCACAGGAATATGTTCAAGAATTTTATTCTGTAATTCCTGCTCTCTCGAGAGTTCGGATTCGAGCTCTTTAATTTCTGTTATATCGGTAAGCACACCCTGAATGGTCTGAGTGTTTCCGTTTCGGACGGATGTACGCCCTTTAGACCAAAGCCATCGTACTTCTTCATTTTCATGCAAAACTCTGTATTCAATATTAATATCAGTTCCGTTTTGGAGCGCAGATTTAACCGTTTTATCCACTAATTCTCTGTCATCAGGGTGAACATTAGAGAGAATATTGTCCATTCGCAGAGCTTTGTCTGGGGGTAAACCCAGCATGTTATTATGGTTATCAGATATGAGAAACTCCCCGTTTTGAATATTAAACTCCCAGATAGCCACATTTGAGGTGTTCAAAGCATTCGTAAAAACTTCGTCTTTTTTTTTCTGGTTAGCTTTTCTTTGGGTTATAAATGTCTCATAGCTTTTTGTCATCAAGTACAGAAGTCCCCCGGTTAAAAACACATAGAATAATCCTTTCACTGTCTGTAGTGTCGACAATAACTCAATATCATCTACAAACCACTCAAGAATCTGATCGGTTGTAGAAATCCATAAAATGGCGAAAATCAGGTACAGGATTGTTATGCGGAAAGGAGTAAACTTCATAGAATCTTAAAAGTTTGAGTAAAATCAACTTTACGATATTGACTGATACCTGTCAATAAAAATTTATAAACCTGTGTTCGATTATAAATCAGGGCAAATTGCACTCCCCTCCTGTGTAAGGAGGGGCTCGGGGGTGGTAGCCCTAAGTTTATAAGCTCGATTGAGACTTAAGGTACCATTTTAACCACCCCTAAATCCCCTCCTTGAAAAAGGAGGGGACTTTTTGACTTCAATAAATCATGTTATTAATCGAACTCAGGTTATAAAGTAAACCTGAAATAAAGAGCCGGGCTCAGTAACTGCTTTTTACACGATAATTGGTCAGAAAAACGGAGTGAAGCAGTTCAGGTTCAGGGCAATAGTTATAAATTAAACTACCATTTGCCTTCACGAACGGGGTAGCTGCCGAGTATTTTTAGATATTGAGCTTTGTTTCTGAGCTTTTTCAGTGCATCAGCAATTTTTGGTTCGTCCCGGTTACCTTCAATATCGAGGTAAAAAAGTGATTGCCAGGGATGCCCCATTCTTGGCCGTGATTCAAGTTTGGTCATATTCACTCCGCTGTCGCCCAGCAGATTCAGGCATTTTAGAAGTGCGCCTTTTTCGTCGATGGTTGCAAAAATAAGGGAGGTTTTACAGTTAAGCTGCGGATCGCATTTTAGCGAGTCGGGGCCGACAACTACAAACCGGGTTAAATTTTGCTCCTGGTTGGCAAGATCTCGCTTTAATATTTCGAGGCCATAAATTTCTGCTGCATATGAACTTGCAATCGCTGCCTGCGAAAGGTCACCGTCATCTCGAACTTTTCGCGCTGCCATAGCGGTATCAAAATAAGATTCTACGTGGCATCGCGGAAGTCCGGTTAAAAAATTACTGCATTGGGCGATGGCCTGCGGGTGTGATAAAATCCTGCGGATATTGGAAATGTCCACAGTTTTTGGCGCCATAAGACAGTGAATAATCTGAAGAACTTCTTCACCAATTATGTACAGATCTTTTTCATTTAACAGATCGTAGGTGTCGTTAATAGAACCGGCCGTTGTATTCTCGATAGGCAAAATGGCTACATCTACTGTACCCTGTTCAACAGCATCAGCGGCTTCCTCAAATCGTGTGTAACCAATGCATTCAACATTGGAATAACGCTGTTCAAAATGCCGCATGGCTGCCTGGTGACTAAACGCGCCGTCCGTACCCTGGTATGAAACGCGAATGGTTTGTTCTTCACTTTTTTCGTTTTGATGGTCAACAAGCACGTGCGTCTGATATCGAACAGAGTACTGAATAATTTCACGGAACAATTGTTCCAGGAAATAGGGGTCAACACCGGCTTCGGGGGCTTTCTTGCGGATGTTTGCAAGAAGCTTTTCTTCCCGCTCGGGATCTCTGATATCGTCAGAATGTTCTAATTTATCCTGGATTACCTGCTGAACAATTTTCTGGCGTTCACCAAGAGCTTTAACAATAGTTTCGTCCAGCTTGTCGATTATCTGCCGGATATCTTTTAATGAATCTTTGCCCATTTCAGTGTGTAGATTTTTTCAATTCTTCGATCCGCTTTAAAATTTTGCTTCGGTCTAACTTACGAAATCGTTCTGGTAAAAGTGCTTTTGAAGTAGACTCAATCACAGCGGTTAAGGTTTGCAGTTCAATCTGCTCCGGATAGGTGGGGGGGAGAAAGTCATCAAATACTTCATCAAGTATTTCAGGGGTGGTTTTTTTGAGGCCATTTACCGCTGTTCTGAATTTTGCACGGGTAAGCGCGGCCTCCATATCTGCTCCTGAATAAAGAACATCACCTTTGAGGATTTTTTTAGGAACGGCGTCTTCAGATAAATTCAGCCCCACTTTTTTAACCATTGCCCGGTAGAGTTCTTCTCTTTCTTCAGGGGTGTCGGGCGGAAAAAGTCCTATATGTTCTTCAGCGCGTCCCTGCCGCTTCAGGTCAACAGGCATCAGGTCGGGGCGGGCTGTCATTAGAAACCAAATAATTCTGCCCCGGTTTGAAGTGTCACTCATAGCGGTTGCAATTTGCGAAAAAACCCGGCTCGAAACGCCGCTGTCTCCCGATGCCGACCGGTTTCCGAGATAGGCATCAGCTTCATCAATCATAACCGCAACGGGTGCCATAGCTTTAAGCAGATTCAGAATTTTTTCGAGATTACCCTCCGTAACTCCCTGCCACTGGCTGCGAAAATTTTTCAGTTTCACCATCGGAATTCCCACTTCTCCGGAAAATGAGGTAATCAGAAATGTTTTCCCCGTACCAACGGGACCACAAACCAGGTATCCCATTGGCAGAATATCTCTTTGACCCTCTTTTAAAGCCTGAACGGCAGCTCTCAAATGGGTTTTTACCTTTGAATGGCCGGCAATTGCGTCAAGCGTATGTTTTGCGGTTACAAATTCAAGAAGTCCGTACGCTTCAGCTTCTATCAGTTCTTTTTTGATAGCTGTCAGGGAATCGAAGGTGATCAGCTCGTTGTTTTGTGATGCATTTGACAAAATGCTGCGCAATTTTAAAAAGCCCAGTCCTGCCGTCATCTGGGCCATTACCGGTTTCGGAACTTTGGAGATTTTTTCATATTCATCAGGCGGACATTCCTGAACAATATAATCCAGCCGGTCTTCTTCATCAGGGAGCGGAATTCGTATATCTGATGAATATGGATTTTGAACCAGTTTGGAATTGATATCAGATAAATTTTCGGTAAGCAAAACCGTTGTAAAATCACTTGCCAGGAAAAGAGGGTCATGCGCCCATTTTAGAAGGTAAACCAGCGCATTACGGTCTTCCGTGCCCGTATTGCCTGCTTCATTAGCCGGGACAATTGTTTCTGCAAAATCTATAATCAGAGCAATACTGTTTTTTTGATCGAGCCTGGATCTGAAGTACTGTTCCAGAACAGAAAAGGCTCCAACCGGATCTTTAGGCAGTTTTTTGGAATATTCAGTGCCGGCAATGGTATCTCTGCCCGAAAGAGCTCTGTTAAAATCCCGCTGGGAGTATTGATCTCTGAAATAAATTCCGGATGCGCGATCATAAAAAATCACAATATCTCTGGCACCAAAAAAATCTTCGGCCATAAACGTTTTTAAACGCTGAAACTTTACAGGTTTTTCTGAATTGACCGGTACCAGGTCATGAACATTTCCATGCAGAATAAATTGATTCAGTGTTCTGCTCAGGTATTTCTTTGCAAGTTGTTGCGCCCAATGTGGGTAATGCTTTATCATGGAAATTGAATTTTCGAGATTAAAATCAGTAAAAATTACTCAAGAGAGCCAAGAATAACCTTCACCGTTTCGAGCCTGCTTTGGGTGGCCTTTGTTATAATAAACGTGTTTCCGTGAATCTGAATCTCTTCATTAACTTTTGGGATACGTCCAATATGGTGGATAATGTAACCGGCAACTGTTTCAAATTCTCCTTCTTCATCAATAAATGATACTTCGGGATATTTTTCCCTAAGCTCATCGAGTTCAACCGATCCTGTTACCAGGTATGTGGTTTCAGAAAGTTTTTTAATTACTTCATCTTCTTTATCGTATTCATCCTGTATATCGCCAACCACTTCTTCAATCAAATCTTCGATAGTGATCATGCCGGCAGTACCACCATATTCATCAATAACAATGGCCACAGAAATATTACTTTGCCTGAATTCTGTTAACAGGTCTTTCGACTTTTTACTGGAGGGAATGAGTTTAACGGGCCGAATAATATCACTGATTGTCTCAGGGTTGCTGAACAAATCGTATGCAAATACAACGCCGATAATATCGTCTATTGTATCCTGGTAAACGGGTACTTTTGAGTATCCCGATTCAATAAATGATTTTTTGAGATCTTCAACACTGGCACTTTTTTCAACGGCCACTATTTCAGTTCTTGGAACCATTGTTTCCCTGACCCGTTTGTTGGACAGTTCGAGAACGTTGTGCAGGATTTCTGAATCATCCTGGTCTATTTCCTGGCTCCCGCCACTTTCTCGCAGCTCTTTAAAAATCATTTCCACATCCTGTCGTCTGAAGAGTTGGTCACCGCGCTCATTACCCACTTTCAGCCAGTTTACTAAAAGACTTGAAACAGAGTTTGAAACTACAATCAGCGGCCACAGAACATAGCCGGTTAATCTCAAGGGGAGTGCAATAATCTTGACAAAAAAATCAGCCTGAACTCGAAAAATGGCTTTCGATAAAATCTCACCAAACAGTAAAATAACCACGGAGGCAATTATTGTTTGAGTGGTAAGCATTACGGCCGTGGATGGTTCAAAACCGAATAATCCTGAAAACACAGCATTGATGGGTTCAATAAGAAAAATAGCCATCAAGGTGGCATATAAAACGTTGATAATATTATTACCAACCAGGGTTGTTGTTAAAAAACTTTCGGGATTTTCTGAAAAATATGCCAAGGCACGGCCTTTAAAAGTCTTTTTCCGGGATTCAATCTCCAGTTTAAGCTTGTTGGCCGATACAAAAGCCATTTCTGAACCTGAGAAAAAGCCACTGAGGAGGATGGTAAGAAGTATTAAAAAAAATTCAGGCATCATTAAGTTTGATAATCATTGTAAGCACCCTGGATGTAAGTTATTCAATCAAGAATTAAGAAAGAAACGGGTGCAAGCAGAATAGCTATTTTCCTTTAAAATCAGCTTTTCGTTTTTCCAGAAATGCCGCAGTTCCTTCTTTGAAATCTTCTGTGTTGCAAAGTTCACCGAATTTTTCAGCTTCTTTGGCATAACCGATGGTAACAAATGATGCGTTTATAGACTCAATAGCTTTAGAAAGCGCAACCGGACCGTTTTTTAGCATTTTCTGAGCAAGAGATTTTGCGTAGTTCAACGCCTCATCATTTTCAACTACTTTACTCACAAGCCCAAGATTTTTTGCCTCTTCAGCTTTTATCTGTTCGCCGGTTAAAATCAATTCCATGGCTTTCGATTTTCCGACAAGCTGCGGCAATCGCTGAGTTCCTCCGTACCCGGGAATCAAACCTAAACTAACTTCCGGTAGGCCAAAAACGGCATTATTTGTTGCCACACGAATATGGCAGGCCAAGGCAAGTTCAGCACCACCACCCAGTGCGTAGCCATTTACCACAGCTATAACCGGTTTTGAACAATTTTCGATGGCAAAGAATATTTGCTGACCTTTCAGGGATAATTCTTCACCTGTGGTGCTGCTTAGTGAATTTAATTCTTTAATATCTGCTCCGGCTACAAATGCTTTGTCACCGGAACCGGTAATAATCAGGGCTTTAATTTCGTCATTATCTTCCACGAAGATCGTGGCCTTTTCGAGTTCATCCAAGACCTCAGTGTTGAGGGCGTTCAGTTTTTTGGGGCGGTTTATAGTTAGAATTGCAATTCCTGATGAGTCTGCTTCGAATAATAAGTGTTCAAATCCGGGAGTTGTCATATCGATTTTTTAACTTTTTTTTCGGTCTCTTTTTTTAAATTTTCTGCTTCTTTACGCATTTCTGCAAGCTCCAGCTCTCTGTCCAGTTTGTCGAATCCGGGCAGGAGATTTTGGTCCAGCTCGTCTATAATTTGTGTAGTTTCTTCCATCTCTTCAAGGAGGTGATCCAGCTGACTTCCAACATCTTCAGCATTTGGCATCGTCATGGATTGTTCATAAATAAACCGTATGGCATCCTCAATGGTTTCGAGGTGGGTTTCACAAATCAGGTATTTCTCTTTTGCCACGTCAAACTTGTTAAGCCGTTTATTTAAAATATTGAGCCTGCGTTTTCGTGTAGCTTTCAGCTTTTCAGATTCAACGGTTTCGATTTTGTTTTGCTGTTGCTCTACCTCTTTCCGGATTTCATCTTCTACTTCCGAATTCATGTAAATTTGATATTTACGGTTCATATCCAGCAAATTCAGATACGTGGAGAGGAGTTCTTCCATTTTTTTCTGAATATGTTCAAGCATTCCCCGTGAAGAGTAGGGAAGTGTATCAAAATTTTTCTTTACGTCTTTTGTGATGTGTTTTAACAACAGAAATCGTTTTTGAGATCGCGCATCAAGCGAGTAAAAAATGGATTTATCACCTGAATCCTGAATTTGCTCTCTTTTTCTTTTGAGCCGGACATTCTTTCTGTAAGCCGGCAGTTGCGGCACTACACCAAGATATATCAGCTCTGCACCGATAGTAAAGGTCATTATTCCGCTCGAAATTATTCCCACATCGATAAACAGCAGTGCTGACAGTGTCCCGGCGAGAAGGCAGACCAAATTGGCCGGGTGTAAAAAAGCCTCTTTCGTATAATTAATCGACTCTTCTTTTTCTTTAGTCATCTTTGTTTAGGTTACTTGTATTGTCTTCATCAGAGTTATTAAATTCTCTGTCCTCTTTTTTACCGACTGTTTTTTCAACTTTCAGTTCGTCAGCCTGCTTTTCAATTTCAGTGTACAAAAGCCCCATTTCAAGTTTAATGCTTTTTAGAGTATCGCGGGCTTTCTCCTTTTTCAGCTCTTCTTCAAAAGCTTCTTTTTCTTCGTTTTGGCTTTCGGTGAATTGTTCCATTGCCACATCCAAACGCGACTCTAAATGAACCATTCTGTTGCGAACTTTGCCCAGAAATTCATCCACAGTGTCCAATAAATCATCAGCATTCATCTGCTCAACAGCATCACTGATGTTTTTCACATACTTCGAACGCCGGAGCTTTTCCTTGGTATCACGAATTTTACGGAAATGCTCTTTATACTCCTCCTTGAGCCGTTCCCGCTCTTGTTCACTGTTCGATGGCATAACCGTATAGATTGTTGGTTTAGAAAAATCAGAAACAAAAAGCGAAACCGTGTATTACGATTTCGTTTTATCTTTGCCCACTGTTTTTGAAGACTCTTTTTCTGCTTTGGGCTGCTCTTCAATCTCAATGGATTTATCAGTGCTTTTTTCTTTTCCGGACGATTCTTTACCCATATCCTGTTTAAACTGGTTTACCAGTTCTCTGGCACGGAGTTTTTCGGCATTTGCTTCAATTTCCATGGTTTCAGTATCTACACTTTCGAGAGCAATTTCCATCCGGGCTTCATTTTTGGCGGTTTCCTCGTTAATTCGGTTCACCATTTCGTTGTGTGTCTGGTCAAGCCCGCCCATTTCAAACGATTCAAGCGCATTGGCAACTCTCGACTGCCATTCGGCGCGTTCACTGGCCCGAAGTGCATCTCGTGCCTCTTTAATTTTACGGTCTTTTTCCCGCATAAATGCTTTTTTCACCTTTATGGCTTTTTCATACGCCTGTTCGGCAAAATTAAGCTGCTCTTTTGAATGCTGGAGATCCTCTTTCGCTTTTTCGAGCTGCAGCGCATATCCTTCAGCCAAATCATCCCTGTCTGCATTAATTGCCGATTTAATTTTTGATGTCAGCTCAGAAATCGTTTTTTCATATCGGTCAACCTCTTTTCGGAGCATGACAGCATTGGCTTTCACCGTGGCAATGTTTTCATTCATCTGCGGAATCTGATCGTTCAATTCGCGGATATTTTGTTCGAGAATTAATTTCGGATCTTCCATGGAACTGACCATCCCGCCGAACATAGACTTTATAGCTCTTATAAATCGTTGAAACATAGTGTTTTTGATTTTTTAAAATTACTGCCGGTTATGGCAGGGTACAGTGTTAATTTACAGGAATTCCAGTGTTAAGCAATAGTTATCCGTTGAATTTGTGAACCCCTTTCTTGTCAACGCGATGAGTAATCTGTGTTAAGGTGTCGGGGCGTTCTTCGGAAATGGTAATTGCACCCAACAAAGCTTTTTTTGCAGATTCTATCGCATCTTCCTTGTTCGTATGTAGTGTGGCAAATGTTTCACCATTTTTTACGGGGTCTCCAATTTTTTTATGGAGTACAAAACCGGCAGCGGGATCAACTGAATCCTCTTTAGCTTTTCTGCCGGCTCCAAGCTCAACGGATGCCATTCCCATTTCATAAGCATTCATTGCGGTAATATATCCTGATTTATCACTTTTTACATGTTCTAAAAAGTCCGCAGATTTAAAACTCTCCGGATTATTAATAACGCTGATATCTCCTCCTTGTTCTTCTACAATATCCACCCACTTTTGGAACGCTGAACCATCCCGAATCGCTTTATGGCTCATTTCAATGCCATCCTGCACAGTTTCTGCTTTTCCACCGAGGTAAATCATTGTGCCTGATAACAGATGGGTAATTTCCATCACGTCATCAGGTCCTTTTCCATTCAGGCAGTCTATGCTTTCTTTCACTTCCAGCCAGTTACCAACGGCATTTCCAAGCGGCTGTTCCATGTTTGTTAGGTAGGCGATAGTCTGTTTGCCAAACTCCTCACCAATTCCCACAAGAGTTTCAGCAAGTTTTACGGCATCTTTATGTTTTTTCATGAAAGCACCTGAGCCAAACTTCACGTCCAACACCAGCGCATCAATTCCCTCTGCCAGTTTTTTACTCATTATACTTCCGGCAATCAGCGGGATGGATTCTACTGTGGCAGTTACATCACGTAGGGCATAGAGACGCTTATCAGCGGGCGCAATTTCTTCTGTCTGCCCCACCAATACCAGATTCTGTTTTTTGAGAATTTCTTTATACCGATCCAGTGTTACATCTACTGTGAAACCGGGAATGGATTCAAGTTTGTCGAGTGTGCCGCCGGTATGACCGAGTCCACGCCCCGAAATCATCGGTACGGGAACTCCGCATGAGGCAACAATCGGCGCCAGGATCAGAGAAAGTTTATCACCAACACCACCGGTGGAATGTTTGTCCACTTTCAGCCCCTCGGTATCACTCAAATCAACTACAATACCGCTGTGCAGCATTGATTTAGTAAGTGCAGCCGCTTCTTCCGTGTTGAGCCCGTTCAGGAATGAAGCCATCAGGAAAGCACTCATCTGGTAATCAGGGATACTGTCGTCCGTGTAGGCACGAACCAGGTATTGAATCTCTTTTTTGGTGAGTGATTCGCCCTCTCGCTTTTTTCGGATAAGTGAGACAGTATTGAAGGTTGTATCAGTCATGACGGCACATTTTATATTTATCAACTAATTCTAATCTGTAATGTAATGAGTCTGAAAGTTTATAACATACTGTTCATTTTGGTATTATTGGATATGAAAATTTTGGCTGATCAATACCTTTATAAATTAGAAAAGATCCTTCCGGATGATGTACACCTGGTTCATTTTGATCCGGGTGAAGGGTTCCCTGAACACGCCGTTGATTTTGATGCAATCCTGATCCGAACCGTTACAAAAATAAACCGTCAAACCCTGCCTGATTTTGGGAATTTAAAATTTGTCGGCTCAGCTACAGCCGGTTTCGATCACGTTGATACCGGTTATCTGAATCAGTCTGGTGTGATGTTTGCCAATTCTGCCGGGTGTAATTCCCGTGCAGTTGCCGAGTTTGTGATTACGGCTCTTTACCGGTGGGGAGAAAAGAAAAAGAAAACCCCTGAAGATTTGACTGTTGGTGTGATTGGTTGCGGCAACGCGGGCGGCGCGCTCATCAGTTTGCTGGAAAAACTGAATATTGAGTTTGTGATGTTTGATCCGCCAAAAGAAAAACGCAAGAAGGGTTTCAGATCGGCATCACTCAGTGAATTACTGAAGTGTGATGTACTGAGCTTTCACACTCCGCTGAGTGAAAATGGAGAACATGCTACAAAACATCTTTGCAGTTCTTCCTGGATGAACAACAAATTCAGGCTGATAATCAACACGGCTCGCGGCGGTGTGGTGGACGAAAAAGCACTTCGTTTTGCAATGAATCACGGATTTGTTGAGGATGCCATTTTGGATGTTTGGGAAAATGAACCGCTTTTTTTTGATAAAATGGCTGAACAAGCGTTTATAGCCACACCTCACATTGCCGGATATTCAAGGGAGGCAAAATGGCGGGCCAGTGAGATGGTGGTCAGCCGGTTGTGTGCGCATTTCGGACTGGATTACCAGAAACCAAAAAAGAGTGACTGGTTTGAAGAAGAAAGTTTACAAATCACGGAGGGAGCATCTTTCGCTCAATTTATGTGGGAGAACAATCAGATTGATTTATATGATCGGAAACTGCGGAAACTGATTGGGATTTCTGACCATCAAAAAGCTGAGAAATTTGCTACCCTGCGCTCACAGACTGAAACCCGATTTGAGTATAGGTCAATAATTCAGAAAGCCAAAGAAACGGGTAAACCCATTCCGGAAAAAACCGGAATTTTTCTAAAGTAGAAATTCCCCGCTTTTGCTTCATGTCACTTATTGAGTGTATGGAAGAAAATCTCCCCTGGAGGGGAGATAATTATGCCGCGTTCAGCGGTATTATGTGAGGGGTGTTACAAAGAGTTGAAGAAGCTTATTTCCATTTAAATTGATTAATCAGTGACCAATTTAATTTTTAAGACTGTTATAAAACACCAAAAAATCTCATCGCATTTTTGGTGGTAATATCTGCCGTTTCTTTAAGAGATATTCCTTTTAATTTCGCCAGGTTCTCAGCGATAATTTTGATGTAGGATGGCTCATTTCTTTTGCCGCGATGTGGCGCGGGCGTCAGATATGGAGCATCGGTTTCAAGTATCAATCGGTCAATCGGCATAGAAGCCACAACCTTGTCAACACCTGCATTTTTAAATGTAGATACACCGCCAACGCCAAGGTATAATCCCAGGTCAAGAGCCCGTTTCCCTTCATCCTGTGTACCGGTAAAACAGTGCCAGACTCCCTTCAGATTTCCATCCTGTTCTTCTTCAATGATGTCGAGGAGATCTTTTGTGCTATCACGGTTGTGCAGAACGATTGGTTTATCGGTTTGCTTTGCTGTTCGGCAATGCATTCTCAGGCTTTCTTTCTGCTGATCCACAAAGTCTGTACTCCAGTAATAATCGAGGCCGGTTTCGCCCACGGCTACAAATTCATCAGAATTGCAGAGTTCAAACAGTTTTTCTTCCTCAATAGGCCAGACATCCTCTACGCTGCACGGATGAATCCCCGCCATTTTATAAAAAGTGATGTCAGGATGAGACAGGGTTTTCATCTGCTCATGCGAATTCCAGTCAATTGCCGGTAAAAAAATATGGGTAATTCCGGCTGCGGCAGAGCGGTTTAAAACGTCGTCAAGATCTTCTTTAAAGTTTTTCAGGTAGAGGTGGCAGTGAGTATCAGTAAGTATCAATGGAATGGGTGAAAATGTTAGAGTGAATGAAAAGGTGTTCTAAACCAAAATGTGTCTGAAGTGTATATTTTTTAATTAAAAAGTCACTTTTCCGGTTTTGATTCGCTGTCTGAATGAGTTGATCACAGGATATTTTACGCTCACATATTCAAAGCCAAAATCATGAAATACTTCCATCAAAATTTCACTGTGAACATGAGCCACTTTTCCTGTACAGACAATTTCTGTCTCTTTAGTAATATTAAGTGTAGTAAGCTGAAATTTGATAAAGTCTGAAAATGCATCACGAATTAACTGTATAAGTTCAGCAGGCATGGGGCGGTGCAATACTTCACCGGCTATAGATGCCAGTTCACGGTTTGGCTTGGAGGCAGAATAAATTCTGTTGGTCATGGAGCCATAATCCAGATTATCAAGTTTTTCACGGATAAATTCCAGCGTCTCAGGATTAGCTTGTTCGCGATAATACATTTTCAGAATCCGGCGGCCAAGGTCGGCAGCACTGCCTTCATCACCAATGGCATACCCCAGAGATGCAGATTTCTTTACTACGTTTCCATTCTGAACTTTGCTGCAAATGGCTCCGGTTCCCAGGATGACCACTGAACCATCACTTTCCGGAAAAAAAGCTTTGGCTGATCCGACAAGGTCGCTATTTATATCAAGTTTTGATGATGGAAAAATTTGTCGTAAAAACAGTCTTATTTTTTCATCACCAACGGGATTTCCGCAGCCGGTACCAAAAAAATAAATTTGATCGGGTGAAAGCTCTCCTAAATGAAGCTCCATATCAGTTAGGTCTGACGTGGTATCTAATGTGGAGGGGTGCAATCCCTGTGTTTTAATATGGGTGGTTTCTGTTCCGTGTACATAGAGCCAGTCGGTTTTGGTGGCTCCGCTGTCAGCAATTAGGGTTTTCATTTCGGCAGATGTTGTTTATGGTAGCTTTACCACTGGCGAGACGCTTGCGAAATTATTATAGTATTGGATATGGTAGAGTTAGAGGTTAGAACAAGTGTCCCTTTAGTGTTTCAATTAAAATATATTGTCTCAAAAAAGTTTTGCGCGAGCGGCTCGCTCGTGTAAAATGTGTAACTACTTCTTCCTCAGCCAGGTAATCACATCAATGGCGGGCTGGGGATCACCCATAACATAGTAGTGCAGTCCCGGAGCTCCGTTTTCCATCAGTTCTAATGATTGTTGCCTGGCCCACTCAACTCCAATTTGTTTAGCATTATCGGGATCTGAATCTACAGAAGCAGTCAGTTCATCCGGAATAGTTAGATGGAAGAATTTTGGTAGTGATTTAAGATGATTCGGTGAAGTCAGAATTTTTAAACCCGGCACAATCGGTATATCAATTCCGTGTTTTCGACATTTTTCCACAAAGCTGAAATATGCTGAGTTATCAAAAAACATCTGCGTTACAATATAATCGGCGCCCGCTTCTACTTTGTCTTTCAGGCGCATAATATCCCAGTCAATATTGGGCGCTTCAAAATGCTTTTCAGGATAGCCGGCAACCCCAATGCAAAAATCGGTTGGTTCGGCGTTTACAATGTCCTCAAGATAATCGCCTTGATTCATGTTCTGAATCTGTTCAACAAGATCAACGGCATACTTGTTGGCTGTACCGTTCAAATTCAGGGAGACCTGTGAGCCTGTGTTATCACCCCGAATAGCTAACACATTATGAATGCCCAGGTAATTCAGCTCAATCAGGGCGTCTTCACTTTCTTCTTTGGTGAAACCTTCACAGATCAAGTGGGGAACCGGGTCGATACCATACCGATGTAAAATAGCAGCGCAAAGGCCAATTGTGCCCGGACGTTTTCGGCGAATAACACGCTTCAGGGTACCATCAGTCTGTTCCTCTATATGTGCTTCGGCTGCATGATATGTAACGTCAATAAAAGGCGGTTTTACCTTATCTATGATTTTATCCAGAGACTCAAAAATTGCACCAACGGATCCTCCTCTTTTCGGAGGAATAATTTCGAACGAAATAAGTGGTTCAGTGGCTTTATTGTAATGTTCAATAACTTTCATGAAATAATGTAATTGTTCCTCAAAATGGTGATATTTAAAGTTATCCCAAAAACTGAAGTAATAAGGTATCTAATTGATGGCACGTTCCAAACATCCGCTTTATAAACATCTCAACGACCGAATTCTTGTACTCGACGGCGCGATGGGCACGATGATTCAGAAATATAAGCTTTCTGAAGAGGATTTCAGAGGAGACAAGTTTACTGATTTTCAGCACGAAATTAAAGGTAATAACGATTTACTTAGCATCACACAGCCCAAGATTATTGAAGAGATTCATTCAGAATTTCTTGAAGCCGGGGCCGATATTATCGAAACAAACACCTTTAACGCCAATCCGATTTCACAGCTCGATTATCATCTTGAGGATTATGCGTATGATCTGAACGTGGAATCAGCCAGGGTAGCGCGCAGAGCGGCCGACAAATTCACAAAACAGAATCCTGACAAACCAAGATTTGTAGCCGGGGCAATTGGCCCGACAAATAAAACACTTTCTCTCTCGCCGGATGTAGAAGATCCCGGATATCGTGATATTACATTTCAGGAGCTGGCCGATGCGTATACGGTTCAGATAAAAGGTTTGGTTGATGGCGGAATTGATACACTGCTGGTAGAAACTGTTTTTGATACGCTGAACTGTAAAGCGGCCATTTATGCCATTCATGAATATTGTCGTAAAATTGGCAAAAAAATCCCCATTCAGATTTCGGGAACCATTGTTGATCAGAGCGGGCGTACACTTTCGGGCCAGACGACAGAAGCTTTTTGGATTTCGGTTCAGCATGCCAATCCTCTGCTCAGTATCGGCTTGAACTGTGCTCTCGGCTCAAAACAGATGCGGCCTTATATCGAGGAATTGTCAAAACACTCTACCTGTTTTACAAGTCTCTATCCCAATGCCGGGCTGCCCGATGAAATGGGTGATTATAATGAATCACCCAATTTTATGGCTCAGCAGTTTAAAGATTATGCGGAGAATGGGTTTGTGAATATTGT
>LKMJ01001695.1_pt1 | contig 19742 bp, 26 predicted proteins | sample 643391 | NCBI WGS metagenome assembly LKMJ01 (sample SAMN04112250, study PRJNA286221) | soda lake metagenome | biome: soda lake; feature: Kulunda Steppe; material: water; isolation source: sample PL-Br10 brine of Picturesque Lake | place: Russia: Kulunda steppe | collected 2010-07 | reverse complement strand
CGGTCTTGCAGTCGCTCGGAAAGGCGCTGCTCGTACTGGGATTCGAGGAGATACTCCGTCCCACTCGACGCTTCTTAGATACGAGTCGCGAGCTGTTGCAGTTCAACGTCTTCAGTCCGGAGCTGTTCGCTGACTAACTCCTCGTTCCATCGAACGTCGATGCGGTACTCCCATCGACCTGCCAGCCAGTCCAGGGCTCTCAGAAGGTCGCTGTAGTTATCTCGGAGCCACTCGGAGACGACTCCCTCGTCACCTGTGAAAATCGTATCGAACCGGAACGGGAGCGGAGTTCCGAACGTGCTCCCGGCGGAATCGACGACGCTCTGGTGGGTGAGCAACCACTGTCGCACCCGCGTCATCTCGTCCGAATCAAACACGGATTCGACTGGCTGGATTATCGCACCGAGGTCATCTTCGACATGTATCGAAACGCTTCCGCCCTCGATTCCCTCTGCGGAAAACGACGCTGTTTCGTCAACGGAAACGACGCAGTAGAGGTATCGGCCCTCCTCGAAGTCGAGTTGGCTCCCGGTCTCAGTATTCGATGAACTATCACTCATACTGGGCCTCCCCCTCACGAACCTGTTCGATTGCGTCGGAGACGAGCGAGTTGAGATCATCACGAAGCGTGTCCACGTCGCCCTCGATATCGTGTTGCTTTTTTATCGACTCGATTTCAACGGCAATCGTCTGTAGCTGCGTGCCGAGTCGCTCGATTTCCTCGGGCGAGAGCTGTCCCGATTCCATTCGCCTGATAGCTTCTCGCTCCATCGCTTCGAGGAGGAGTTCGAGCACCGTCACGATGAGTGCCATCAGGCCTGACGCCCCACCATCCTCGCCGTCGAGTTCGATGCGTTTCATGATTCCTCTGAATCAGTTTCGTCGGTATCCCCAGATTCGTCTTCAGCGTGGTCCGCTTCGTCAGCTTCTGCTCTGTCACTCTCATCGTTCTCCTCATCCGCAGTATCGTCTTCACCGAGAGTGAATGGAATCGACGGTTGTGGTCGCTTGCTCGGTGGGTCGCTCGAGGCCCCGTTTGTGTCATCGCTCGTGCTAGCATCGATGCCGAGGTCGACACCCTCCTCGTCGAGTGGTTCGCGGCCGGATGCTTGCTCAACTCGCTGCATGTCGGTTCCGCTCGGAAACGCAAGCCCGTACTCCGCAGCAGTCTCGAACGAGGCGATAGCGGCACGGAGTTCGATTCCTAGCATCTCGGTCTGGCCCACCGTAATGGCGATGTCAGCGTTGATGACGATTCCCTTGTCGAGAATGAGCTCCAGCACGTCGGCGAGGTCGGCCTGCTTTCGAGTCGGCTTCGCACTACTCATCGTACACCTCCAGCACGATCTCTTCGTCCTCAGCGTCGGCCGGGTCAGCACCGTCGTCTTCAGTGTCGTCAGTTTTACCCTGGTCCTCGACAGTCTCGTCATCACCTGCTTCCTCTGCGCTCTCTTCGGGTTCTCCCTCGTCCTCTGTCGCTTCGTGGAACCGGTGTGCATAGATTCGTCGCGGGTTCTCGACTCGCGAGTACCGGACCTGTGACGGTACCGTAGACGTTCGGAGGGAGGCTGTTTCGGGAACCGGACCAGGCGGCATCGTCGACGCTGCGGTCGGGTTGAGGGATTTCGGCTGGCGACCCGGCTGTCCGAGTTTCTCCTGATTCATTCGATAGAGCTTCTCGAGCTTGTCGTGAGTTGTGAGAAGCATCTCTCGGAACTTCACGACAGCCTCCTGAATCATCTCCTCGATAACCGCCTGTCGTGCTTTCGCGTCGAACTCGACGTGAGCTCCCTCGCTCATGCCGACTACGTTATCGAATAGTTCGTCGTCTTCATCATCCTCGCTGTCGTCCAGGATGTCCGTACCGAGAAATCCATCGCCGTCATCGTCTCCCATATCGTCCGTCGTTTCGTCGACGACCTCCTCGAGTTCCTGTTTTTGCTGGTAGAGTTCGGTGAGGTCGACGGCATCCCAGAGCTCTCGGAGGTTGACAGCCTCCTTGACGCTCGTGAGTTCGATAGCGTTCGCTTCGTCGTCGAACAGTCCGTCGGGAACGTCTTCGACGGCGATTGCCTTCGGAAGCTCTTCGAGGTCGATTGCGTCTGGAACCTCTTCGAAGTCGATAGTCTCGAGGACATCCTCGACCTCGTCGAGCAGTTCCCAGAGGTTATCAGCGAGCTCGGTAATCTCCGAATCGCCGTCTCCGCCAACGATCCGCTGCTTGAACTCGAGGACGTAGTCGTCTATTTTCGTAGCCAGGTCGACCAGTCGCTCGATATCGAACTCGGTGGAACTGTCGCTCATTGCTCACTCTCTTTCGAGGTTATCCTCAGTTCGAGTATGCCGTGATGGAAGGTGGCCTGTACGTCTTCGACAGCCCATGGAAGCGGTATCCGCTCGATACTATCACGACCGACACCGACGACGAGTTTGTCACGCTCTTCATCGATTCCTGCCGTAATATCCTCCACATCGACATCGGGCATATCGGCAACGACCAGTAGCCCGTCATCTAGCTCCCTGATATCGACGCGGTAGGACTCTTCTCCAACCGGTTTCGAGTCTGTGGAGTTGGGGGCTGTTGGCCGCTTCTCCGGCTGCGACTCTTCCGGTATTCGCGGTCCACCAACCTGACCGTGGAAGCCGTACTCGGTCGAGAAGTGGTCTCCCGGAATCCGTCCCGTTTTGCTGAGGGTGGTGGTCCCTTCGCGTTCGGCATCGGCGAGCGCCTCGAGCATCAGACGAATTGCTCCAGCCAGTCCACTGGGAGGCTGTTCCTCGTCGCTCGGAGAATCTCGTTCATCAGTCATCCTTGTACCTGTATCTGTTTGTTCCTGAGCTGCTGATGGACCTCTTCTGCAAGCTCCAGTTCCTCCTCGAGTTCCTGCCTGCGCCGCTCGTACTCGTCTTCCGGCCGGTCACCCAGTTCGTAGAGAAGCTGGTTCTCCTTCAGCTCGTTTTCGAGCTCTTCGATGTCGTACATCTCGGACAGTGCCAGTGTGTGTATCGCATCGAGAATTGAGACGAACGGCCGAACGAGGAGGTCGTCCAGGATAATCATCGCTGTGTAGCCCCAATATGGATATCGACGAAGTTGTACGGCGGCCACGGGCCGGTGTACTGTACCAGTAGTTCCTCGTGTTCCTCCTCGAACTCGCCGACGGCCTCGTTGAACGCTTCCTGGTCGTCGCGGTCGATGAGAAACGACCGATTTACCACGAGTCTGTCGCTAAACAGATCTCCTCGGTCCGTGGCGGCTGCAATGTCGTCGAGCCGATTGGCTACGTCCTTCCGGATAGCCGCTCCGTCGACGTTCCCATCAGCGGGGGCGAGTATCTTTAGCCCGAGTTCCACCCTGTCTTCGACTTCATGAAGTGCCTGTGTGAACGTCGTACTCGCCTCCGCAAGGAGGGATTCCAGCGCTTTCCTGTTTTTGAAAGCCATGCCGAACTGCATCGGAACGACAGTCTCTCCGCCATCGTGTTGGAGGATTTCCTGGAGTACGTCGTTATGAGCACGCATGTTCGCTTCCGACTGTTCGAGCTCAACCGTGTCGATATCGCTGACGACGGCCGAAAGCGGCGGATGGTCGACGGTAAATACGCTCTCTGCGTCGCCGACACCGTCGACATGAAATTCGATATCCCCCTCTTCGACGACACCGTATACGTAGAGTGGGTTCCCTTCCATATGACTCAAGAGCCCCCACAGGTTCAACAGTATCTTGCTTGACAATGCAAGCCCGGGCGCTCGCTTGCTACTGCAAGCCCAACTCGTAGGTGTCGCGTTTTCGTAGCTGTGGGTAGGCCATGTCATCACGAAGACCGTCTACATCGAGCCTCGTCGAGGTAATCGACCGGATACTCGACAAGGGAGTCGTCATCGATATCTGGGCCCGAGTGTCCCTGGTAGGAATCGAAATCCTCACTGTCGAGGCACGGGTCGTCGTGGCTTCAGTTGACACCTTCCTCCATTACGCCAAGGAGATATCGAAGATCGAGCAGGCCGAGGAAGAGGGTGGCATAGAGCAACTGGAAGAGATCGAACTGCAAACGACCGCCGAGATGGAGTAGCCCCCGTCGGAGTTCCAACCAATGGCTTCCAGCGACGACCAGTGCAAGGCCCTGACCGGGAGTGGAGAACGGTGCTCCCGCCCAGCACGGGAAGACGGGTTCTGTCACCAACACGGTCCGGAAGACGAGACGACGGAGGGAAGCGAAGCTGAACAGGACTCATCCGATGAACCGACAGATAGCCAGGACACAGAAACAATGTCAGACGCCAGTGATAGCACGACAGAGATCGGTGAAGTTCGCGAGCAGGTAAAAGACACAGCTGAAGGAGTCGTCGGCCATCCGCTCGACGGCATCACCAGCATCAACCGAGACGAAGATAACTGGCGAGTATCGGTCGAAGTGGTGGAGCGAAAAGGCGTTCCGGACACTCAGGATATCCTCGGGCGATACGAGATGATGCTCGACGACGACCTGACAGTCGACAGCTACGAGCGGACGCATCGCTTTCGGCGCGACGATATGGAACACAACGTCTGAAACCAGAGGGCTGAACAGCAACACATGAGCGAACAAGTGGTAGAACTGCCATGGTTAGAGGAGCCAGTCGACATCGCGGAGGCAGTCGAACTGATTGCACAGGCAGATGAGGCCGACGAAGAAACGATACAGGAGGTCACAGCACGTGTCGAGAACCTGGACCGTCGCATAACCTCTCTCGAAGACGGACACTCGATCGAATGTCCGTCTTGCGGGAGTGCTGAGGAGGTCTACAAAGCCGGGGTCGGTGCAGCCAAACTCGTCACCAAGGACGCTCTGAGCGACACGAATCTCGACGCGCTGAACAGGGAGTCACACGTCTGTCTCACCTGTCGGGAAACGTTTACCCCGGCGGTCGAATGAGGGCATTACCTTGCAAGCAACCGCATTATACCTCTTCTCGCCCAGTAATGATATATGGATAACAGTAGTGGCGAAGCAAAACACAGTGAGAGTGAGCCGCTCAGCGTTCGGGTTCTCGTGACTGACGGTGGAGAGCTAGAGGAACCCGAACAAGAGCAAGAAGAGACGGAGATGGAAGAGCAAGAAGAAAGCGAAGCCGAGGAGGAAGAGTCCGAGGGAGAGGAGAGCGAGGGAGAGTCCGAGGAAGGGGACGACGAATCAGAAGCGGCAGACACTGAAGAGGGTGAAGAGGCAGAAAGTGAAGAAGGTGAGCAAGAAGAATCAGAGGAAGAGGTGGCAGAATCTGAAGAGGATGAGAAAGAAGACGAGCGCTCGGAGAAGATAGCCGAGGAAGGGACGCGCCTGCTCCACCTCAATCTCGACGGTCTGTTCTTTGACCTGCTTGGTCTCGAAGTTGACCTCGACGAGGTGACGCTCAACCTCACTGCCTCGCCGGGCGAAGGGAAGCTTCTCGGAAACCTCCTCTCTGCAGTCGGTGGTCTCATGGACGGCGGCGGGCTCAGTGATTTGCTCAGCATCGGGGACGGCGACGGGAGTTCGATGCTGGGTGGGCTGACGCCTAGCCTCCCGGAGCTGAATCCAATCGAGCGAGCACGCAGTATCGCCAGCGCAATAGCGGGCCGTCTTCGTGAGATGGGTGGTAACCTCATCAAGTCGTTGCCACTCGAAGACATACTCAAAACGTTCCTCGAACAGCTCGTCAATCAGCTTCTCGACAGCGGAAACGGCAACGGCGGCGGAGACGAAGAAGCCGCAGGTTCGTAGTTCATAACCAACTCTCGAAATCAATCCATGAGCGACATATCACTCACTGACGGACTCGATGCGCAGGAGCTTGCATCGAGTCTCGACTACGAAGAACTGTTCGAAGGCACGGAGCTGGAAAACGATCTGGATTTTAGCGGGGACAAATCCACGGCAGAAGCGCTTGGTGGCGCCATTGGCGCGTTCCTCGGCCGACGTATCGGTGAAATGCTCGCTGAACAGGTCCAGGAAGCCGTTACGGGGGCGCTCAGTCGCGAAGACGAAGACTCAGAAGAGGAGACAGCGGATGAAGAGGAAAGCGCAGAAGACGAAGGGGCAGAAGATGATGAAGACGCAGACGAAGCTGAAGGAGAGACAGAGGACGACGAAGAAGGTGGAGATGAACAAGGAGCTGAAGCTGACGAGGAATCCGAGGATGACGAATCGAATGATGCAAGCGAGTACGGCTCTGACGCTGACGGCGAAACGGAAGACGAAGCGGAAAAAGACGGTGAGGAGAAATCGTCAATAGAGTCGATTCCGGAGTCCGCAAATGAGCTGGCCGACCTGTCATACCGGCAGCTTCAGTCGCTCGCAAAAGAACGGGACATCCAGGCCAACCTCAGTCGGGAGGAGTTGACACAGGAGCTGTCCGAGAAGCTAGAGATAGAAGCGTAACATTCGCAGAGTCGGCAGGGGAGTCGATTTGTGAATTAGTCGTCCTTCGTCGTGATGTCGGCCGAGAGACCCTGTGCCATCTCGATATCTTTTGAGTTGTTGAGCGTCCAGGCACTTCGGTCGGTGACGGCCTCGATAACCTCGCGAGCAGATGGGTAGCCGTTTCCGGACTTCTTCACGCCGCCGAAGGGCAGTTGAACCTCCGCACCGATACAGGGCAGGTTGCCGTACGCGAGTCCAATTTCGGCCTGGTCGCGGTAGCGGTTAATTTGGCGGTAGTCCTCGGAGATTACCGCACCGGCGAGGCCGTAGTTCGTGTCGTTGTGAATCTCGATGCCACGGTCGATGTCTCCCTCGTATTCGAGCAGGGCGACGTGGGGACCGAACACTTCCTCCTGTGTGACCCGAAGGTCAGCGTCCGGGTCAGCTTCGTAGACGAACGGGCCAACCCAGTGCCCGTCCTCGTGACCATCCGGAATTTCGTCATCATCCAGATGGGTTCGGTCGACGAGAACGTTTACCCCCTCGGTCTCGGCGAGTTCGTTGTAGTTTTTGACCTTCTCGAAATGGCCCTCCTCGATGAGCGGGCCCATGAACGTGTTCTCTTCGAGTGGGTCACCGACCGCAACGTCTTCGGCGATGTCGACGAAGCGCTCCTTGAACTCGTCGTAAACTTCGGTGTGAACGATGATGCGCTCGCTGGAGACACAGCGCTGGCCGGTCGTCTTGAACGAACTCATCACGGCGGCGTGGACCGCGATATCGAGGTCTGCGTTCTCGGTGACGACGATGCCGTTCTTGCCTCCCATCTCACAGGCCGCACGCTTGCCGGGGTCTTCGGCGCACTTCTGGGCGACCTCGTGGCCGACCTCCGCCGACCCAGTGAAGAGGACGGTGTCGACGCGGTCATCGTCGACGATTGCCGCGCCGGTGTCCCCGAATCCCTGAATCATGTTGAACACGCCGTCCGGAATGCCTGCGTCGACCATCATCTCCGCGATAACCTGTCCACAGAGAGGAGTCTGCTCGGCCGGCTTCCAGACGACGGTGTTACCCTCCACCAGCGTGACCGCCATGTGCCAGAACGGGATGGCGACGGGGAAGTTCCACGGCGTGATACAGCCAGCAACGCCCCGTGGTTTCCGACGCATGTACGCATCCTTCGCTGGGACCTCGCTCGGGACGATATCGCCTTTGGGGTGGCGAGCGTCGCCAGCAGCCCACTCGACCATGTGCCAGGCCTCTGTCACGTCAGCTTTCCCCTCGGATATCTCCTTGCCGCACTCTTTCGTGACAATTTCGCCGAGTTCCTCGTGTCGCTCGCGCAGCTCGTGATACACGTCCCAGAGGTACTCCGCACGGTCGATACGCGAGAGCTCCCGCCACTCCTCGAAGGCCTCGTCTGCAGCGGCCATCGCTCGGTCGACATCAGATTCGGTTCCGCGGTGGAACGTTCCGAGTTTCTCGCCGTTGGCCGGATTGTAGCTCGCGAACGTCTCGTCTCCGTCTCCGTCTACCCATTCGCCGTCGATGTAGTGCTTGTGCGTCTCGGACATATCTGTAGCTATCTATCTCTTCCGGTAAAAACCCCCACTGAAACGCTACAGTGTGCCACTCTTTCACATTGTATTCGACTACAGTTGTGCTAGCGTACAGTTGTACTCGACTACAACTGTCTCTGAGTACAATTGTATCGGCATACAACATCAGGACTGGACAACGCACTTTTCTGTGCTATCATCAAACTATCTGAATGATTCGAGCGTTGCTCGGGAAGCTTTCGGGCCGGCTCGGGCGCAGTAGCAGTGTGGCTGAGGAGTCGGACGCGAGTGGGGAGGGCGGCGATGACGATAAGTCACAGTTTATGCCGTCACAGCTCGACGCGTCGGTACTGGAAGCTCACGGAATGGAGACCACAGCGGCCGAGCGCGAGCTCGCCCAGCTCCAGGAGAGCGCCGAGCAACTCGAATAACAAGACCGAGAGAAATAAGTCGGCTACTGTGGTCCGGCAGCGCTCTGGACTCGCCACCCGCCCTCAATGTCACACGATTCGCGGACGGTGAACTCAAACGCCGTCTCTTCGCCAACTCTGTTCCCACCTCGAACTTCCTCGACACGGAGCGGGACATCGAGCGCGCTACCACAACAGCCCACGCCGACGAACTCTTCCCACACTTCGCCTGGCTCGGCCTCCGTGTGAGCTTTCGGCAGGTAGGCCTGGAACGGCGTGTCTTCGACGATGTCTCGGCCCCACGTCGAGAGGTCCGCCGGATACGAGAGTACGACCCGCGTTGCTGTCTCTGTCATGGAATCAGGTAGGCGCTGGTGAGACTTAGGTGTTCTGTGGGGGGTGTCGACACCTGCAGTGATGAATGGTTGTAAGGACTGGGGCGTGGCTGGAGAATGGGAGAGCAAAAACAGTTACAAATAAAGGTCCACCTGGTCGACTTCCAGCGTGTCTTCGATCTCTTCAATTTCGGCTTCGAGCGTCTCGATCTCTTCACACAGCGACTGATACTTGTGACTGTCTTCCAGTTCATGCTCAGCCATCTCCACTTCGAGAACGTTCCGCTTGAGCTGGAGGGAGCTGAGTGTCTGGAGCTGGTCGTTGTACTCCGAGATGGTCAGCGCGCGCTCGACGACGGCAAGTAGCTCGTCTTTGGTAACCGGTTTGACGACGTAGTCGTCGAACTCCATCTCAGTGATGTCGAAATCGGGGTCGACAGCTGTGACCATGACGACGCGGCAATCGAATCCCCGCCTGCGTATCTCTTCGAGTACTTCGTCCCCCGAGAGGTCAGGCATCCGTCTGTCTAGCAGGACGACATCGTAGCTGTCGTCGATGAGTTCCATCGCCTCGTGGCCATCGAGTGCGATTGTCGTCTCGTAGTCAGCTCCGAGCCGAAGCTGATACGTTTTGGCAACGCGCTCCTCGTCGTCGACCAACAGCACACGAGGCCGGTCCGTCGTATCGCTCACGACAGCACGTTCTTCGTGCAACTAATTATAATTATCCGATTTCGCGGCTACGTATTCACCGCCGATGCGAACGTTTCGAGCGCTGTGTTGAACGCCTCCGGCTGTTCCAGCATGGCAAGATGGCCAGCATCTTCGAGGACAGCCATGCGACAGTCTGGAACGTGTTCCGCCAGATACTCGTGATACATCGGTGGGGTTAGTTCGTCTTCTTCGCCGACGAGCGCAAGCGCAGGAACCTCGATAGACGACAGCTGGTCACGAACGTCGAATGGATGACAGGTGAGGAAATCCCGACGTGTCACTCGCTGGCCGGTTTCCCGCATGGTTTCCGTTGACTGTTCGAGTAGCTCCTCGCTGGGACTGGCAAACAGCATCGATGGCTGGTGGAGCTGCTCGATAGCTGCCTCGAAGTCATCAGCAAGGGCGTCGCGGATTCGTTCGTGGACGGCCAGTTTGGCCCCAGAACCAGCGAACACGACGGCCCCCGGGTCGAATGACGTGTTCAGGACCACTTCGAACACAACCGCGCCTCCAAGAGAGTTACCGACGAGTATGTCGGCACCTGTCTCGCGGGCGACAGCGACCACGTCTGCGGCGTAAGCGGTAAGCGTCTCCTCTCCGGGCTCTGTAACGATATCGTCGGAGTTGCCGTGACCGCTCAGGTCGACTGCTACCGCTGGATGTGTCGGACCGTCCGGTGCGTACTGGGTTGCCCACAGACGATGGGTTCCGCCGCTCCCATGCACGTACAGCGCAGTCGGCCCTTCAGCGTCCGGATGAGTCACTCGATACGCAGTCTCTCTGCCGTCGTGTGAAACCGTCTCCATACGAACCAGTTCTCGTCCCTCGTACTTTGTCGTATCCCCTCTGGGGTGGGAGAACTACCAACTCCAATGGAGTGTCTTTTTAGGGGATGCCGTCCTAACTCGGCACAAGATGTTCAACGCCATCGTGCGCGCGGACACGCTGCAGGCGACGCTCGACTCCGTGGGTGTGCTCGTCGACGAATGCAAGATTCACTTCGACGACACGGGGCTCGAAATTCGGGCGGTCGACCCCGCTAACGTCGGGATGGTCGACCTATCGCTGAGTGTAGAGGCTTTCGAATCCTTCGAAGTCGACGAAGGGCTCATCGGCGTCGACCTCGTCCGCCTCCAGGATATCGCAGGGATGGCCAGCAGCGACCAGCTCGTCCATCTCGAACTCGACGAAGAGACTCGGAAACTCCACATCTCCATCGACGGACTCGAATACACGCTCGGCCTGCTGGACCCGGAGTCCATACGCGAGGAGCCGGACCTGCCCGAAGACCTCAACCTGCCCGCGAACATCGTCATAGAAGGTCGTGATATCGACCGTGCAGTCAAAGCCGCAGATATGGTCAGTGACCATATCGAACTCGGCCTCGACGATACCGAGGAACTGTTCTACGTGGCAGCGGAAGGCGACACCGACGATGTCCACCTCGAACTCGACAACGACGACCTTATCGACCTCGTCAGTGGACCGGCATCGTCGCTGTTCTCGCTGGAGTACCTGAAGAACATGAACAAGGCGATTCCAAAGGACACCGAAGTGACGATGGAACTCGGCGAGGAGTTCCCCGTCAAGCTTCACTTCGATTTCGCCGAAGGCGATGGAGCAGTTACCTACATGCTCGCGCCCCGTATCCAGAGCAACTAGCCGCCGACACCGAGAGGCGTGACCGTCGCGACGGCCGTCTCGCCGCTCCTATTTTCGTCACCGTTCACGAAACCTGCACCACACTCCGTTCACGCAGGCTCTCCGGATTCGCAATCTGGCGGGTCTCAAAACACCTGTCCGTGACAACGACGATTGGGTGCCGATAGTGGTGTGTGACTATATAACATTACAGAGTCAAAGGACATCCATATAAGACCCCAGGGGACAGACCCTACAGCCACATGTCCGATACTACAACGAGCACCCTGGACAATATGCGCACGCAGATGGAGCGCGCCCAGGAGTACGCCCAAGTTACCGAGAACGTTTTCAAACGCCTGAAACACCCGGAGCGAACCCTCGAAGTATCGCTTCCAGTTCTGCGCGATGACGGCGAAGAGGAGATATTCAAAGGCTACCGATGTCAGTTCAGCGGTGCTCGCGGCCCGTACAAGGGGGGTGTCCGCTACCATCCAAGCGTCTCGATGGACGAAGTTATCGCGCTGGCAGGCCTGATGTCCTCAAAGACCGCACTCGTGAGGCTCCCCTACGGCGGAGCAAAGGGGGGCGTTGTCTGTAACCCCAAGGAACTGAGCCGCAACGAGATGAAACGGCTGACCCGCCGCTACACTGAAGGAATTCGACGAATGATAGGGCCGAAAGTGGACATTCCGGCTCCGGACATGAACACCGGGCCACGCGAGATGGCGTGGATGATGGACACGTTCTCCGTCTACGAGGGGCACACGATTCCCGAGGTCGTCACCGGGAAGCCAATCGAACTCGGCGGAACGCCGGGACGTGTCGAGGCGACTGGACGCGGCGTCGCCAACATCACCAAGAAAATCCTCGAATACTACGGACGCTCGCCAGAAGACTCGACGATAGCGATTCAGGGATACGGTAACGTCGGCTCCTGGGCCGGCCGCCTGCTGGCCGAAGAGGGCGCGAACATCATCGCTACGAGCGACGTGACCGGCGGAATCTACAACCCGACCGGTATCGACACGCACGCTGTTGCCGACGTTATCAGTCAGGGCGGTCAAATAGTTGATTACGAAGGTGATGTCGACCCAATTTCGAACGACGAGCTGATGCGACTGGACGTGGACGTGTTGATTCCTGCGGCAGTCAGTCACGCGATTACTGCGGAGGTCGCAGAGGACCTGCAGGCGGACATCGTCGTCGAAGCCGCGAACGGTCCAACCACCCCGGAAGCAGACGATATCCTCGTCGAGCGTGATATCCCGACTGTCCCCGATATCCTCGCCAATGCGGGCGGCGTCATCGTCTCCTATCTGGAATGGGTCCAGAACACGCAGGAGTACCGCTGGACGCTCGAAGAGGTTAACGCCGACCTCGAACGGCGGATGACTGACTCCTTCGACGAGATGATGGAAGCCTACGCGGAGTATGAAACCCCCGACCTCCGGACGGCCGCCTACACGATTGCCCTCGACCGACAGGCGACCGCCCACGAACAGCGCGGCCTCTTCCCCTGAAACGCCTCTCGTTTCGAAGACGCGTCTTGCGGCCGTCTGACGTATCATTTTGTATGTGGACTGGTAACCCACGGGTATGACCAGTCTGGACGAGGCCTACAACCAGCGGTGGTCCGTCGAACGCAATCCGCGCCGCGTTGTCAGTGGGCTGGCCCTCGTCGGAGTCGGAGTTGTCGCGGTCGTCGTCGCCATGGGTCTCGTTGGATTCCGTGGTGACAGCACGACTGCAAAGCAGTACGCCGGTGCGATTGCTGGACTCGGGATTCCCGCGCTGTTGCTCGGAGTCGTCGTCGTGTTGCCCGCGAGCAGGAACGCACGCCTCGGAGTGGTGCTGGGCACGGTAATCGCCAGTGCCGGCGTCGCGCTGTTCTGGGAGGTGTACCCTGGCCGCTGGACACGAACGGCTGACCCGCTGGCGTTCGAGACCATGATGCTTTACGGGCTTGGCTGTGCGATTGCACTCTGGTTCGTCTTCAGCGCTATCGCCTCGTTCCGCCTCCGAAACAACCCACAGGGGACGGTCCGGCTTGAAGTCGTGCGGCAGGGAGAGACGAAGACCGTGGAAGTGAGCAACGAACAGTATCGAAGTATCGTGAGCGATGGCGGAAACGCGAAGCACGCTATCAAGGAAATCGAAGAGAGCTGAGAGGCCAGTGCCAGCGCGTCGGGTCCGTCGACTTTTTGCTCCGTGGTCTACAACAGGTGGACGATGAAACAGCTTCACGCGCGCTATCCGTTTCGTAAATCAGCGCGGGAAGCGGTCCAGACTGCGGAGATCGACCTCGTAGAGATTGTCAGGCGGGAAGACGTAGTCGTCGACCGCGCGGTCGAACGCGTCGAGACTGCTCTGGACGGCGGAGTCGTCGGCGAGCAACACCGCCGGACCCGCATCGAGTTGCTTTCCTATCCAGTTGCACGAGTTATCGTTTCTCTCGTCGACGAGCACATTCTGACACGGAAATACGCGTCTGCAGAGGCCAGAACCGCACACAAACGCTTCGAATACGACCTCACCCGCTCTGTCGAGTTCAAGAGCACCCAGCGTGAACAGCTTTCCATCGACACGCTGCTCAGGGAGTTCCACATTTCGAACGCAGTCACAGAGAGCGAAGATGGGTACACTGTGGATGTCGGTACGTATCTGCAACTCGCCGCGGACAAACGCGGGGAAGAGTGGCGACTGGTGAACAGGAAACTGGACGACGGAGAGGTGCATCTGACCACGGAAGAGCTACTCGTGTTGATTCAGCAGGCTGTCAAACAGCGTGTTGCAGAGGGACTCCCACTTTCGGTTCCGCCCGTCATCGCCGAGGAGCTGACCGCAGAAGTCGAACAGGTCAACGCGGCTCTGGCAGAACTCGACCTGATGCGTGATATCGACACCGTGGTTCCGGAGCTGTTTCCGCCGTGTATGCGCTCGCTTCTCGACCAGGTACAGAAAGGTGAACACCTGGCTCATCACTCCCGCTTTGCTATCGCTTCGTTTCTCACGAGCGTCGGGATGACGACCGACGAGATTGTCGACATCTTCGAGGTGAACCCCGGTTTCGGCGAAGAGGCGACCCGCTATCAGGTCGACCACATTCGTGGCGATACGAGTCCGACGGAGTACTCGACGCCCTCCTGTGCGACGATGCAGTCCTACGGAGACTGTGTTAACATGGACGACCTCTGTGAGACGATTGCCCATCCGATGGCCTACTACGAAGCGAAGCTGGACGACGCCGACGAAGACGAACTCGTCGACTGGCGCGACCAGCACCAGGAATCCGAATCCTGAGCGCTACTCATCCCCGAAGTCGTGGCGCTCGATGAAATATCCAAGGAGCGGGAGGAAGACGATGTACGCGACGATGAGGCCGAGAAGGATGAGCCCACCGTCAGGAGAGAGTGTTTGTCGTGTCTCACCGTCTGCAGTGCCCTCGAACGTCCCATCGAAGGAGCCATCCTCATCGACGGTCCCGTTCATCTCGCCCGAGACTGTGCCGTCGATAGCACCGGTAATCGTCCCGTCTAGCTCACCGCTCAACACGCCGTCTTCGACGGTTCCCTCAACTGGCCCGTCCAGCGTGGCGATGATATCGTTCTCGAACTCACCGGAGAACTCGTGAGAGACGGTTCCGTCATCCGAGTCTAACTCCTCGAAGTCGCCCTCGAGTGTGCCGTCGAGTTGGCCTTCCGGGTCGTCTGGGCCGACGGTTTCGACCACTCCGTACCCGCCTGTCACCGCAACTAGTCCACCGATGAAAATCGCGACGGCTAACACCGACACGACAATCTGCACGACCGTCTTCCGGTCGACGTCCATGCTCGCGGATTTCACAGGAACAGTCAAAAGGGCTTCGAACCGCTCCGTCGGTTACTCGGCAGAGCGGTCAAGTAACACCGAGGTGATACCGCCAACCGCGCCACAGACGCCAGGGTAGATGATTCCTGCCAGAACAACCCCGCGAAGGCGGTCCGGACCCAGCGCGTTTCCGACTTCGAAGACGAACGTGCCGCCAAGGGCGAGAAGCACAGCCCCGAACGCGAGCGACGCACCAAGCTTCACGCCTGTCACCACGCTGTTTGCACCGAGTTTCCTCGCCAGAAAGAACCCGGCAACCGTAAACGCAACTATCGGTATTGCGTGGTAGATGACTGGTGGGAGGACGATGGTGGCAGTTTCGATTCCGTCGAGGCCATCGCCAGTGAGGTAGTTTATCGACATCGTCTCGTCGACGGCGGAACCACCAGGTGCGCTTCTCGGCTCGATGTGCACGAACTGCGCGTTGTAGTATATCCAGCCAGCACCTTCGACCAGGTCGCCGACGAACCGTCTGCCCTCGAACACGATAACGAGTACCAGCGTCGTAAGGTAGCCGGCCACGAAGGCCGCGGCACCGTATATCGAGCCGTCGATGATTGGCAGTTCACCGGGTCCAGACTGCTTCGCGTCGCTCATCCATCGAATGTACTCCCCGAACACCGATAGAACCGACGATACGAACTGCTGGGTAGACCTAGCTGTCTCATCCGAGCATCTCAACCCCATCGTCGACCGAGAGGTCACCACGACTGATTGCTTCGAGAATACGCCGGACATTTTTTTGCTCGTCAGACTCGCTATCCTGTTTTTCCTCTGCGAGCTCGTCGAGCGTCATTTTCTCCGAGTGGCCAGTCAGCTCCTCGAAATCGGTCCCGTCAGAAAGCGCAGTCTTTTTTTTCACTCGGTAGTTCCCACCATCGGTCTGGTGGAGGTCGTCCGGATGGAAGAAAAACCAGTCCTCGCGGTCGAACCGGACGCCCACCCGCGGCTTCGCGCCGAAGTTCCGCGAGAAGTAGACGAGGGCGTACACTTCCTCGCCGTCGAGATAGATTGGATTGCCGGCAGAGGACTTTGCTTCGATTGCGTAGAACTCCTCACCGTCCCCAGCGAGAACGTCCGGCAACTCACGGGTCGTTGCGCTTCCGCTCGCAGGCGCTCGCATCACCGCGAACCCGGCGTCGTCGAGCAGATTCACCAGCTCGCGCTCCCGACGGTCGCCCTTGGCGTTCGACATTAGTTGTACTGCCGGTCGCAGATGTATAAAAACCCGGCTATTGTCCCACGAATGGACCACCGACTCCCGGCTCATCGGCCACCGTTTTTATGGTCGCGGACGGCGGAACATCACGCATGTGGTTCGATGAGGGTGCGGTCGAAACCGTCATCGAAGTAACACCCACCTGGGTCGCCATCACGCTACTGTTTATCGGGTATCTCGGTAGTATCTACGTCGTCGCTCCGGGCGTCACGCTCGCTTACGTCAGAGGGGATTCGTGGAAGACAGCGACCTGGCCGGGCATTCTCATCGGGGCTTACGGCCTGTTCGTCGCGCTCAAAGCTGCGTTGTTCATCGAGCGGCCACAGGGGCCTGCACCACCGTTCTCGGCCGAGGTGCTCCCGGTCGTTCTCAGACCGGTGTACGACCTTGCCGTGCAGTTCGAAACGGGAACGTTCCCCAGCGGTCACGCCCTCGCTGCGACCGTGTTCTGGGGGCTCGTTGTCATCGACACGGACGTGGGCCGTCTCTGGCAGCGCTTCTGCGTAGCCACAGTCATCGTCACGCTGGTCGGACTGTCCAGAATCGTTCTCGGGCTCCACTACGTCGTCGATATCATCGGTGGTGTCGCTCTGGGGCTCGCCCTCCTCGGAGTGATGGTTGTCGTCCGGCGGTGGGCGTCCAACCCTGCCAACGCCACCCTCGTGGTTGCTCTCCTTCCGGTCGCTGCCGGGTTTCCCGCGGGGACGCCGCTGGAAGCAGGGGCACTACTGACACTGCTGGCCAGTGTGTACCTCCTCAACGAGCACACCGACCTCATCGCCTCCGAGCGCCTCTCGAATCAACAAGCGACAGAGAACACGAGACAACACACATCACGCTGCGATGCTGATATTGAATAGTTCGTAATATCCGGCCGCTACTGCTCGCTCTTTCCAGTGTCGCAGTGCCTGGCGAGCGCGTACGCGGCGCCTCCCAGGCCGGTGACAGCCCCGACAACACCGAAACCCGAGCCGTCGTCGTCGGCGTCATCCGTTTCGTTGAGAGGAGTGGGTGTCTCCGCTGGCGTTGGCGTAGGGTTTTGCTCTGGCGTCGGTGTCGGTTCCGGAGTAGGTGTCGGCGTCTCGCCGGGCGTTTCCTCGGGGCCGTCGGTCACATTCACTGGGTCGATCTGCTCGCCGGCCCTGTCGGGAAACACGTACAGTCCAGCGGTCGTTTCGTTGGGGACGTTGAACGACTGGCCGAGGTTGGCGCTGCTGGCGACGAACGTCTCACCCGGAGTTCCACTTTGCGCGGTCCAGAAACTCGTTTCGTACGGCTCTCGCCACCAGGCAATCTGTTCGGGATTCGACGGGTCGCTGATGTCGTGAACTTTGACGCCGCCGTAGTACCACGAGCTGTACATCCGTTCGCCGACGATATCGCAGTTATGGGCGGTCGTAAACCATCCGCCCTGCGTGTTGTCGAACGACTCGGGTGCCTCGACGTGAGCGAGCTGCTCGGGCTCGCTGTCGTCGGTGATATCCCAGAGGTCCACGCCGCCGGGACCGCCGATGGTGTTCTCGTGGTCGTCCGGGTCCGGCACCGCCCACGCCTCCTTACCGACGAGGAGAATGCTCGCGTCCTCGTTGACCTGTGCGTAGTGGGCGTTGCCGGGCGGAATCGTCGCGTTCGTCTGGGCTTCCTGGATGGAAAACTCCTGTAGCTCTTCGAGCGTGTAGTCTCCGACACGCGAGCGAACCTCGGGCGCTGCTGGATTGCTCACGTCGACTATCCAGGTTCCGGCGTTCCAGTAGGGAAGGTACGCAATCTCGTCCTGGACGTAGACATCGTGGATAACTCGACCCGGGAGAGGGATTTCCTCCCACCCCGACTCGTGGTCGACGATGGACCAGCGGCCGACTTCCGCCGGCTCGTCGTCCGTTACATCGACAATGACGAGCGGGTTGGTCTCGAGACTGCTGCCGGTCAGATAGACCGTTCCGTCGTCGAAGAAACTGTTGTGGATATAGTGGTCAGTCTGGTGCCAGGCAACCTGTTCGGGGTCCGATGGGTCGCTGATGTCGAACAGCGCAAGTCCTTGCGCGACCCCGGGTGCAGGTTGTGCAGGTCCGACGACCGCCAGCCTGTCCTCCCAGGGCCAGACGTCCCAGATAACGTCGATATCCTGGTCGGATTCGGTGTCGATATCCCGCCGTTCGGCGATGACCGTCGGCGCCTCGGGCTCGGAGATATCGACGGTCGCAAACCCATCTCCCGCAGCGACGTAGGCGATGTCGCCATCGTGGTGGACTGCCGCATCGCGAGCGCCGGACACCTCCGCCGTTCCAAGCGGTTCGTACCCGTCCTCTATAACGGTATTCGTCGAGCCGGCGGTCCGGATATCGCCTGCAGCACCGAAAGAGCCCCACGCTGACAGACCGATAGCTCCACCAGCCGTTTCGAGAAATCGACGACGGTTCATGCTCAGGTATTAGCCCCCTCTGGAACATAAGTAGTGTTCCGTTTCTCAGCCCGAAACCAGTCTGTTCTGTGAAACACGCGATGGGAGGTTACGGGTCGGAAACCGTCTCGACCCCGGTGATTTCGAAGCGTGCGCCACCGGTGGTGCTCTCGTCGACACGTATCTCCCAGTCGTGTGCGTCGACAATCTCCTCGACGATTGCGAGTCCGAATCCGGTCCCGTCTTCGGAAGTCGTGTTCCCGGCCTTGAACACCGATTTGCGTTTTTCTGCCGGGATGCCGCTGCCGTCATCCTCGACGAAGATGGTCCCGTTCTCTGCGCCAACCCGGACAGACACATCTGCGCCACCGTGTTCTATCGCGTTGCGGAACAGATTCTCGAATAGCTGTCTGACCCGCGAGGGGTCGCCCCGAAACTGAATGTCGGTTTCACACTCAATGCTTGCCCCTTCCTGTGCTATCATTCCCCAGCAATCGTCGGTAATCTCTGACAGTTGAACCGGCTGTGTCTCAGTAACCATCTGTCCTTGCTTCGCGAGCTGAAGCGTCTCTCGAATCAGCGTCTCCATTCGCTCCAGGGCGTCCGAGACGTTGTCGACAGAGGGGCTCTCGTGCTCGTCACGGATTATTTCGAGATGACCCATGGCGACGTTGAGTGGATTTCGCAGATCGTGTGAGACGATGCTCGCGAACTCTTCGAGCCGTTCGTTCTGGCGTCTGAGTTCGCGCTCGTTCTCCTTTCGGTCGGTGATATCGTGAAACACCAGGACGACACCCGAGAAGCCGTCTATTGCAGGGAGCAGTGATGTGTGAATTTCGAGCTCACGGGTCACGTCAGGCTGAGGTGTGATACTTACCTCGACAACGTTCTTTCGCTTGTGCGGGTCAGAGCGGAGTTCGTTAACGACACTCTCTGCAATCGACGTATCGTCCGGCGTTATCACTCCGTCGGTCTGTAGCTTGATAAACGGCTCTCCAACGAGATTTTCCACGCTGTACCCCAGTATCGCCGCGCCCGGCTCGTTGATGTTGCCAATCTTCCAGTTCTCGTCGACGGTCAGGACACCCATCGGAATTGTCTGAACGATGGTCTCGTATCGTTCCAGTTCGCGTTCGCGACGCTTTCGTTCCGTGATGTCGGAGTACACCGCGAACCCGTCGATTTCTCCCGGTGCGCTGACTGGAATCGACCG
>LKMJ01001693.1_pt1 | contig 19745 bp, 29 predicted proteins | sample 643391 | NCBI WGS metagenome assembly LKMJ01 (sample SAMN04112250, study PRJNA286221) | soda lake metagenome | biome: soda lake; feature: Kulunda Steppe; material: water; isolation source: sample PL-Br10 brine of Picturesque Lake | place: Russia: Kulunda steppe | collected 2010-07 | reverse complement strand
GGGGGGGGGGGGGGGAAGAATTTTGGGATTTCTGGGGGTCCATTTTTGGCATTTTGGGCGGCCTTTGTGCCCCTTCCCCTTGCTGTTCTAGTGCTCAGGCCTCCACAGATGATCTCTCCAACTCATTACGTGCAATGCATAAGGGGGAGCTGTGCACCACTCACACACTCTCATGTGCCCACTCTCACTCCCCGCCACCTCGTTCACACACGTACACATGCACACTCTCAATTACAGGCCTTTAAAAAGACTGGCTCCAACCAGCTTGGCACAATGCTGCCACAGGAGGCCGCCTCTTTGAGTTGTGCGCCAGACTGCGAGTTCCAGGCGCCACACACCTTCAATGAGGTGAACTCCCAGGCCTGGCCACAGGCTGGTCTGACCAGGATGCAGATGTGCTGCCCTTGTGTTGTCTTCTTGGGCATTCTGCCTCGCAGCGGTTATGGGCTCAATTTACGACAGAGCAGCTTGCCTGTGGGAAGCCGCAACCTTGCATGCACGGCCTTCATTGAAATCATGATGGGGCCCTAAATCACTAGTCAACTTAAATTGTGGGATTCTTCCTCAATGCACGCTTTTGGTCACTTGGTTAGCATAGACAGATTTTGTGGCCCTTGCCGTGATGTTGGCTCCCTGTTGGGTACAGGTCCAGCTTATCATTGCATCCAAGTCTAACAGCAAAGTGGACAAGGCCTGCGCCAAGTACAAGATTACTGGTGCTGACACGATTAGCAAGCATGCTAAACCCACTCAAGTCTTCAGTCCGGCTGTTCTTGCCAGACTTTATGATGGCAACAGCAAGCAGGTGCGTGTGTGTGTGAGCGCGTGCAAGCGCCTTGCTTGCATATGCCTGCATCTGTGCACATGCGTTCCTGTCTTCTATTTAAGACAAGACAAAAGCATCTTCTAGCTCTATTTCCCTTTCCCTTTCCCTGTCTATGTATGTGATGCCTGCTCAATTGTACGACTGTGGCATGATGCAAGGAGGGCAATCAGGAGTCATGCCTGATTGCTGGGAATTGACAAGGTTGCATCTTTTGAGGTTGGGTCGTGATAAGATGCAGCAGAGCTTTCATTGCATACGCATCTTGATAGGTAAGCGTCTGGGAAACAGGCTGAGTCTGCTGTAAGGTCAGCATACATTCCACTTCCTGCAGCGATGCCTGCACACATTCCACTTCTTGCAGTGGTGCCTGCACACATTCCACTTCCTGCAGTGTGCATAAACGATTGCCAGTGTGTGCAAAGCTGTGGGTGCTGTGAGTCTCCCTCATTTGCTCACCCTCCTGCTCGCCAGCTGATCGCTAATTGTTTGGCACATCGCAATGGAAAACATGGGCTCAGAGACAAGCTGTTAGCAGAGCACCCCTGGGTAGCATGTGTGCACGACTATGTCCGCCAAGCCCAGTACGCAAGCGGCCTTCCCATGTGCAAGGCTTGCTGTTCAGACTGCCCCTGTTTGCCTGGTTTTCTGTGTACAGCCACTTGTGCTCTCCAGCAGTGCGCGCGCATGTGTTAGGTTGCAACCAGTGAGACCTTAGACCACCTTTGGTATTCTTGTTTGGCTTTGCCAGGTGTGGCACGGCAGCTTTGAGGTCCTGGAGGGAGGTGATGCATGTGTGTCTGGCTTTGGAGACTTTTGCCAAGAAGATGACAGCTACACGCTGGTGATGGAGGCCAAAGATGGCATGGGAATCCTGGACAAGGCAAGTTGCGGTGGGCTGCATGCAGGATGGGCAAGTTGCGGTGGGCTGCATGCAAGATGGGCAAGCTGCGGTGGGCTGCATGCAGGACAGGCAAGCTGCCGTGGGCTGCATGCAGGACAGGCAACCTGCCGTGGGCTGCTTGCAGGATGGGCGCCATGTTCAAAAGTCTCACCATTGTGTCCGATACTTGCTCGGGTGGTATGCCATGCATGTGGCCCTGATCCACCCCTTGCAGCCGGCCATGCTGCAAAATTGCTGCAGCTCTGCTCCGTGACCATGCAGCTCTCCGTGACCATGCAGCTCTGCTCCGTGACCATGCTCTCCGTGACCATGCAGCTCTGCTCCGTGACCATGATGCCATGATGCCATGATGCCATGATGCCACCGCCTTGCTATATACCTGCAGGACCAACTTTGCTTGAGCTGCGTCTTCAGCGTCACTTCTGCTGCAGAGCCCCCTCGCCTGGTGGCCGCATGGCAGAACCCTGATGAAGAGACCTGGGCCACTGCTGTGGCTGGCAGCAAGCTGCCGCCCATTTCCCTCTCATGCGTGCGCGGAAGCCGTGGAATTGTGATGCCCTTGGGAAATGACATGCCCGCCCTGCAGTCGTCCCTGAAGCTCTGGGTAAGCAGCCTGGATTGGGGGCTTGAGCCGGGCACGCCATGTCAGGAGCACTGGGCCTGGAGCTCTGAGCAAAAGGACTGGGTCAGGCCTGAGGATGGGTCTGGATGAAGGCTGGGCGAGTGCTACCCAAGGCGGCTTTGGTCTGCCCGCCCACCATAAACCTTAAACATGCATGCACGAGACATACAGGACATACCCTAAGCGGCACAGACTTTGTAAAGAATCAGAATTGCAAGGGCTGGTGTTGCCTCCTGGGTAGCTTTTACCGCTGCCCTTTTTTGCACGTGTGCGCCCTTGATCCTTGTTGCCATGATCAATCAGACACGCGCCAAGTGCATTTGCCACATGCAGCACTTGACACTGTGCGCGTTCACTGGATGCAGGGCACTTTTTGCATTTGCAGCTTGGATGTTCAGTGGCCAATCATGTGTACCTATGTGGGCGCCAGCTTGCGCCTGCAGCGTGCCAGCTGCCATGCTTGCTCACCCTGCCTGCCTAGGTGCTTCTTTGGAATGTGGGGGAAACTCGCGTCTTATGCTCTCTAAACCCACCAACCCGCGCTGAGACTGGTTCAGCAATTTGGCGTACCTCCAGAGCGTGCACTCGTCAACCTTTTGGAATTCTGAACGTTGTTTAGGTGACCCCGGAGCGGAAGCCCGCTACTGGCGACGAGGAGTATGAGGATGAGGGAGGAGCGGATGAGGTCCAAGAGGATGCTGCGGGGGACAGGAGTGGTAGTGTATCCGGTGCTGGGCCGTCTTCTGGCCACAGGCTCCACCAAGCTTCGCGTACAAAGACACTGCAGCTGAAGCTGGGGAGGGCCGCCCTTGCGCCGGCCGACAATGGATCCGTGCTGCTGAGCAGCGTGGATCTACCAAATACGCGTGAGTGTGTGCGAGCGCATGCAAGTAGGGAAGGGGGAATGGAGCTGCCAAAGGACTGCAGACACGCTTCAGAGAAGAAGTGACTGTGGATGACCAATGTGGAAGAAAGTAAGGGAAGGTTCTCTTCCTTTGTAATATTAGCCCAAGCTCACCGCGTTTGGCAAGCATTTAACCATTGGGCCCAATAGCAGCAGGGTCCTGCTCTTGGCGCAAGGGGAGCTGACCAAAAATTTAGTCTCCTGTCAATGCAGAAGAGCTGCTGCATACCATGCTCTTATTGGCAGCAGAGAAGCTCAATTTGCCCGCACATATTCCCAGATCTATTACAGGAGCTTTCTCAACCAGATCTGCTGCCCTGTTTGCAGCAGCCTGCCTTAATCCAGCAACAAGTATGGAGCATCACAATGTGAATGCACTTGCCTCAGCATTACCAAATTGTGTGCATACTTACACTCCGGCGCTTACCCTTGTTTATACAGCCCATGCACAAAACACACAAATGCGCATGCTCGTGTGCTGTGCTGCAGGTTAGCAGCCAGATGGTCTCCCACCACACTACACAACTCAAATATATCACACACACAATGCTCATGTGCATGCAGTGCTGCAGGGCGGCAGCAAAACGGCCTAATACATCACACAAGGCAACTAACATCACACACATTATACATGCATGCAGTGCTGCGGATCGGCAGCCGCCTCCTTCCACAAGTAGACTACCAGCTGATTATTGAACTGCAGTTGCAAGCAGGGAGACCTGCCCAGAAGTGGGCCAGCAGCAGCAAGGCTAGCACAGCAAGGGAGCGTGTCATGGCAATTCAGGCGTCACTTAAACTCAATGTGACGAGTGGTCCACCTGCAGCGCTTCGCGCCTGTATTGGGCAAATCCCTTTCCAGGTAAGGCCTGGCACTGGGAGCTGGGCAGTCATGAGGTGCTGCCTTACTTTATCCTCCGGCCGTGGCTGGGGTGCATGTGATGCAGCCTTGCACAAGGCAGGGTGTGGGAAGCAACCTCTGCTTTTGTTGCTTCAAATGGTGCATCCTGATGGGCTGTTGGTATGTATAAAGTTTGGGTGCTCAAATGGACTGAAAAGAAAGGAAAATCTATCACACACTCTGCGCGCAAGCGTGTGTTTGTCCGTGCGCGGATTACATGTGCAGACCAAAAGTAAAGTGTGTGTGCTCATCACAGTCTGCCTGGTTTCTGTAGGATTCATAAAAAAATTCTTTTTAACAATTGCTCTTGCTCTTTTGTTGCATACACGATGGATTGGCTGCCGCCCATGTGCCCACATCCTGCCCAAACATTCTCTCTTCTAAGTCAAGCTGCTCACGAAGCACTGACTTCACAGTGTGCCTTCTTCATGCAACACCATCACCTCTGCGCCTCCTTTATGCAGGGCATCTCCAAGGGCGCTTTCGTGCCTGAGATTTCCCTGTGTCTGCTGGATAGCAACGGTGAGCCTGAGCAGGGTCTGCCTGGACGGCAATTCCTTGATCGCAATTCCTGGATTGCAGCAATCAGCCTGGGCAGGGCTTCCTCCAATTCCTCCATCAATGTAGGATACCAGTAGCTGATTCATGCCTATTCCTTCGCATCTTGCGCCCACTCTCAGTACACGCAACTAGGCAAGCAGCACCCTTTCTCGGGCTAATTCATTGATATGTATGAGCAATCCAAATCACTTTTTGACGGACCCGTGAGATTGCATCCTCTGTGGCTGCTGGTATCTTTTATGAGGCACTCTGTATGGATTGCGCACATGGTGTTGGGTGTATTGCCAGGCATGCTCAGTGCAGCACACAGCCTCTCAATGATAATACTTGGTGGCATATTGGATGGTGCACAGGTGACCATGAACAGCCTCGTCTTTCTGTGCCATGGTAAAACATCCTGCTGCATTGCTGGATCCTCCAATGTTATGTCGAGTATCGATCGTGGTCCTACTTAAATACCGCCACGCTATAGGTGCGCCATGGTTCAACAAGGCGGCCATGCAGCAAAAGGTGGCCAAGCAAAGCAAGGGGCCCGCCAAAGGCGCCAAGGGGGCCAAAGGGGCCAAGGTGAGGCCGAGGTGCAGGGTGAGCATGTGAGCCAGTGTTCTGGGGAAAAGTGCTCATTTTTTGCGGTCGTGCGGTGAATATCAATGTACACCCATTGACAGAAACATGAAAAGAGACAAAGAGACCGTCAAAGCGGCAGTTTTATGAGACACGCAGGGTTATCCATGCACCCTGATAAGGCTCAGCTGCCTCCACAATGCCACTGACACTCTAGATTTCATGGTGGAAATTTCATCAAGCGTTGCGGGAGGATGTGGCCAAGGTGGGGCTAGGGGAAGGCTGAGGTGGCGGGGGTGTTGCCTGAGTCCGCTCTTCATTAGCCATTGGTGCGAGGATGCAAAAGGGGGGATAAAGACAGCAGAGGTGGGGCCAAAGGTGGGGCAAATCATCGGATTGGGAGCCGGACATTGCACTGATGCCTTGTTGGGGTGCTCATGCCTCTGTTTGTGTGCTGATACTGAGTTGGTTGGTGCGTAAATTGGCTGGCCAAGTGCGCATCGCCGCCAGGGATCTGTGCCAGGTAGCAGCAAGGAGGCCCTTACTGAAGCTCCTGCACTGATACGCTGTCTAGGCGTGCGTTCTGTGCCAAATCATGTGCCCTGTGTTCCTGGCAACAGCTCCCACAAGCAATGTGCTTGAGGGTGCGAGTATGCCTGTGATGCTGTCGCAAACTGGTGCAATCAGTTGAACCATTAGACAGAATTGTATGCTGGTGTTGGGGCAAGCGCTAAACACAATTAGCTGCACAGCCTAAAGGCTGCATAATGGCACACAGGAAGCTGCAGACCTCAGCATAAGACCTCCTTATCTCACTGTGTTCGGCCCTGTTTAATTACATGCCTTATTAGATTCTCTGTTGCACCTTGCCTGCCACGGTCTAGGCTTAAATAAAATTTCCCACTTTTTTTCTTTTTGATGTAGGACGCAATTCACTCCCTAGGTAGATTTTTTCTTTTCTTTACTTTTTTTGCGTACAAAGCAGTTGAGTCCCCAGGGCAGAGCTTCAGTGCCTCCAGTATCCTTCGTTGCCATGCTCTGCCCTATTCCTGTGCATGCCTTGGCCATTCCAGGCTCTCCGGAGCCCTATTTAACAAATGTTGCCCTGTATTCATTTGCATGTTAACAGCAGGATCCTATCGGGCCGCACGCCCTGTTTGAGCTACAGAACTGCATAAATCGCATGGCCCGTGGCAGCATCCAGACGTCTGGAACACTCGCCTTTGATGCTGAAGGGGATGCCCAGGTGTGTAATTTGGTGTCTGTTTTTGCCCAAGGGGGAGGTTGTGTAGTGTGTGTAGTCAAGAATGTTTACAGAGGATGCTCTTTTACCTGCTGGTGCATGCTTTTGTTCCCTCAGTGTAAGCACACACATTTTATGCTTGTCCTCATGTGGTTCCATGAAACACTTGAAAACCCTCTAATTTGAAAGACTTATTTGCAAGGCAATTCATTTGCGATAGCAAATGCAACTGGCTCTATCTCCTGTGAAACATGCTTGTGTGCACTGTCGCACAACTCAATGCACCCTTACAAACAGACATATACAATGCACGCGCGCACATTATTATGGGTCCTTCACATACACATGCTGAAACAAATATACACTTTTGCGCACGCAAACGCGCACACACGCACCACACAAGCATACGGACACACACACACGACTGCGCATGAACAGGAGCACCCACATCCAAACATTTCTGCGGACGCACCCTCACAACCTCACAGACACATGCCCCCTCCCCTCCAACCCTCGCGCACATGTGTGCAGCTCCCAGAGTTCTACCTGCGCGTCACTGGCCCTGCATCGAGCGTAGCCACTGTGACCTTCCATGTGACCAGTGAGAGCTTGCAGGGCCATGCCAGGCTGCTGCAGCCCTTGGAATGCACCATAGATATCCCCATCTCCAAGGTGCACAAGGAGGGAAAGCTAGACAATATTGGTGCTTTTTTTGGTGTAGCTTACAGGCACTGGACCACCTGTCCTTATCAGATACCTAAAGGTGCAAACATGCACAATTCCAAGTTTGGAGTAGCAGGCGCATGTGGCTAAGATTGAGCCTGCGTAATATGCGGACACTGAGGTACCAGTAGTGCTTCATGCGAGCAAGTTTGAGGTCTCAGCACCTGCATCTTGACTTGGCAAATTCCGTTTGTGTCTGTCAGCGTGTGTTGTTAGAACATGCGTCTGTGTAAATATTCCTGCACGTCTACTGTGTATGCATTTCCACTGCATACACTCATCCCCCTGGCTGCAGGTCCACATTACGTTTGAGCATCCGGCAGAGATCTCCAGTAGATCTGTAAGGTCAACTGAGGCTGGGGCATCCGCTGGCAAGGTGTGCGCAGATAAAAGGGCTGCCTAACAGAAAGGGTGGGATGTGCCTGCGCACCTTGCATTCAAAGCACTGTGCCATTTTGGGTCAGCGAATACCATCTTCAGTCAGGCAAGCCAAGCCTGACTTCTGTAACAAAAGTTGGACAATCCTGCATCAATATTAGTCTGGGCCATGTGAGCGGTGCTGGTGCACATTTGACCCATGCACACACCGTACTGGATGATGGGTTATGCATCAAGCTTCTGAACTTAACACAACTTCCTTGTATTCTTGTACCAGGACGTGTTCTTGGTCGAATTTGAGGGACACAATCAAAATATATATACATGTGTGCATCGTTGTATAAATTTTTAGTTACTCGCTATGTAATGGCGTGGAATACGATGATAACTATGTAATGGCGTCTGATTTATCCCCTTGCTGTGCCGTGGTGTTGAGGCGTCTCATGCTGAAAGAATGCTGCAGCCAAATCACCTCATGGCACAGTCATAACGGCATTTGAGCAACAAGGGTGTGTGGACTGGCTGCAGACAGCGACAGTGTACACCAAGTAGACAACAGGTTGTCTGCAATGAGACTGTCAAGTCTTTGATACCCTTATCCTTTCCTTAACTTTCTCTGGTTAGCCTGCGGACAGGCAAGCTCAACGCTGCATGCAGCTGCTAATGGACGCACTCACACTGGACTGGATTGGGTTTGGACTGGTTGGGTGGCGCTGCCGCGCCTGTCGTTCCTCCTTACAGGGTTAGGAGTGTGTACTCCATGATGCACATCTTACAGGTCGCTAAATAGAAACAAGGTATTAATTGCGAGTCTGTGATTAACGTGCTCAACCACGGCTATTGACGGACGGAGAACGGGATTGAATGCTCCACCAACTGACTCAAGGGCCTCTGGGTCACAATGTATCACAAGTCTGGCACTACTCTAATTTGGTGTGAAATCCACCTTAATGCATCTAACAGATATCAACGCACCCACAGCCACTGGACCCCTGAGTTGTGGTCTGTGATTTTGACAGCTGTAGGCCTGCTTGTCCATGTGGCCGCATTTTGAGATCTGCACACTTGCAGGGGCTTGCCTGCCTTCCCAGTCTTGAACTTTGCACACCTCTGCAGTCGCTTTATATTTCTAGCTTGACATGCACCATCTCCTGCGGATATGATTTTCTTATTGGCAATTTCAGGCACGAGATGCCACAGGCACGCCTGTTCATGGGGAGGTGGAGGCAGCCTATTTGCTGGACATGCTCCCTTACGGTGGGTAGAGACTGGCTTTTATATTCACCTTGCTTACGTGTCTTTAAAGTTTGGGGTATCTACAGGCTTGCCCTGATGTAGATAGCACTATCTTCCTATTTACTAGAGGCCTCCTCTAGTTCAGGTGGCATTAGGTGCAGGAACCTCTGCAGTGAGCCAAAAAGGCTCCCATGTGCAACCCAAAGTTTTTTCCTGAGACACAGTTATAAAGCTCCTGCCTTTTTTATTCTTTACTCAAAGAGCACCGCGCTGAAGCATCAGTACTTGTGTATGGATAGTGGCAAGCTACTGTGCTCTAGGCAAAGCGATATGCCTTGCCTAGTATCATGGAGATCAAGATTTTGTTCTTGCTGTTTGGATTCATTAACCTTGAAGACTGTGTTATCATGGAGAGTTTTCATTGTACTGCTTGACTTTGAAATTGTGCACCCCCGTGTGTTTGCAGCGAGTGACTTATGGGAGTTCATGGGTTCCAAGGCCAAGCAGGTTGCCCCTCAGCTGGAGACGTGGTCTCAACATATGGAGGCATTGCAAGGACTGCAGGTGTGTAAGAATGCAGTGATGAGATCGTGATTTCTCAAATGCTGTGCAAATATTAGGGCGCTAGAAGTATGGATGTATGTGGTGGCTTGAACTGCCTGCACAGATGAGCTTGGAGACAAGGATGGGTGGGTGAATATTTTTAAGTCCAACCTCATCAGAATCCAATTTAAGCATAAGATCTGCATTGCAGCTGTTCGGCACCAAAGAAGTAATCCCGCCAATCTTGTGCTTTACTCCTAAGTCAAGCAGATTGAGTATCCGCGTTGTAAATTCTGGGTCCCATGCTTAAGGCTGCAAGTGGTTGTAACAGTGGTGCTGCAATCTATATCTCGCATATGCCTGCAGAGCTAACCCAAGATATTCCCTTATAGGGTATAAAGTCATTGCGCACCCCTCCACCCCGTACATCCTTGTGCGCGCAATATGCTGCTCTGCATGTATGCACGCCACTCTCAAAATTGCCAAGCAAACCGTGCTATGAAGTTAAGTGAGTTGCCAAGGCACTTCATCAAGGGGTGTCGGAAGCCTCCGGTGCTCCTTGACAAACTAGCTGAGTTTGCTTTCTTTCTTGTTCTTTTGTTGCAGGTGCGGACACCTGACACCATGGTCAGCCCGACTGGAATCGTGTACAGGGGCAGGGACGCAAAAAAAGACGTATGCCACGACCTGGCAAGGTAGGGTTGGTGTCGTGCCTCCCTCTGCAATGGCTATGGGCAACGGGTCTAGCCCCATTTGCATATCTCCGCATCAGTTGCAATAACCCACTCAATGCTGTCTGCTACAAGGTGCTCCTCAAAGCTTATGCATTTTTCTGGGCCACATGTGGTCATGCTGTGCACTTCAGAACGCATTCAAAGTATGCCCACGCTCACAAGCACTGCCAATTTCCTAAGAGAAGTAATGATGAGAAAGTTTGTCAAACAACACACCCCATGCAATGGCAGATTGGCTGATATGCTGCATGTATGTACACACGCTTTGCATTTATAAAACTTGCAAGTACTTTGGTTTGGGTTGCGCAGATGTTCATTTATACTGGAAATGGATACTTCTTCAGTATCCATCGTTTGTGCAAACAAGCAGCCAGACACTTGTGGTATCACGTGTTTCATAATCTAGAACCTGCGTCAGCTGCGTGTTTTGCCTAGATTTGAATGCCAGTTTTACCTGTGATGCTCTCTCTTTACCTTTTTTGCAGTGCGCACGACCGCCGAATTTACCAACCAGTGCTCGTCATTGGGCCTCTGTGCACCAAGGCGAGCAAGCTATCTGTTTTTGTGCCTGCATTTCATCCAAATAGCTGCTTGTAATATTGTTTTATGTGCTGCCGATTTTTAGAGCAAGTATGCATCTAAGAGGTTGTAGAAAAAGTGATTGTATCAAGGTTATCCCAGCAATTGGCCCAGCCCCCACCAAGCCAAAAGTGTCTTACTTAGCACACGCACCTGTGTTTTCAACTTATACCTGCAACACCTTGACCTTCTGATATTTGCTACCCCTTGACTTCTTATTCCTGCAACCCCCAGACCTTCTTAAACTTGCAAATCCATGACCTTCTAACACCTGCACCTTCTGGACCATTAAGTCTTTAAAATGTGCATCAACAAGTTGGTATGGTACTCTCGCAATGCACAGAAGATCATTGCAATTGTGTGAAACGAGGGAGTGGTTGGCCAGGCGAGTGTGTGCGTGTATTTTCAGCCTGAAGCCTTCAGGCTGAAAATACACACACACACCTTTTAGTGAAGGAAAGTTTTTGTGTCTGGGGGGCCCAAACTGATCAAAGTTTGTACCCCTGCAAACATGGCTTTCAGCAGCTGGAGTCATCTTGAAATGTAGAGGAAGTGTACCATGAGTAGTTTGAATGCAAAAAAGAAATCTGTGTGGGTCATCCTGGCTCAGTACCAAGCCAGTTGTGCCAAAGATGAGGCTGCACATCCAGCTACCACGGCCATCTGTTTCAGCCCAAACATCACCAATTATCTAGTTCTCTGATGGTATTAGGGATTGCATGGAGAAGGGAGCATGCCAGCACTCTTGGCCAGTTGGTTTCCTCTTGGATTCTGGGCATATGCGGAGTAATAGATGTAAAGAATACATGCAAATGTATATACCTTATGTTTCAGAGTCATGTACAATTTCCCACAAGCCTACAGGTGTGGCTGATTGCCCAATTCTAAAAAACGTATGCAACAATTTAGAAAAGGTGCACAATGCTTTTCCTAGCTTTCACCCTTCTGTTAATGTTTTACAGTGTAAGTTTGCCTTGATTGACATGTTATCTTTCTCTCATTCCACCACCACACAGGTTTTTGGCGTTAAACTAAAAATAACTGACTATAAAACTGACTGCATCGATGAACAATTCTGTGCGCCATTCAAGGTTAGAGATGCAAATAGCTTGCAAAAACAGACTTGCAACCTTCAACTTACCGGCAGCGTCAGCTTAGCATGTGCAATGATGGTGTTAAATATTTGAAGGCCATGAATGAGATGCATTTTTAGGCCAGCCATGAAAGGTTGGTACTACACAGTGATGGACGTGAAGAGTCAAGGTTTGCAAAGTGTGGGACTAGGTGGTTTTGTGCATGTTGCCCTTCAGTTCAAAGACTTATGGCTCTTAGCAATCGCCGCTGGCTCTTAGCACATGTTGCCCTGCCCTCCAATTGGCATTTCCTCCCGCACGTTCCCCCCTCAGCTACAGGCTCATTTGATATCTCTGACCAACCAGGGCAGTTGTGGTGTTGCATGCTCATTTGGCTCGCTACAACACCATGTCTGCACAGCCCTGCTTGGTCCTGTGCCATCAACACACATCAAGACACCCTGTCATGCGCTTACTTGACCTTGCCCTGTGTACCATACTTCTGCTCAATGCAATATGCTGCATGTGTCCTGGCCATGCAGTAGAGTTTTTCCAGTGGAGTTTTTCTGTCGCAATTGCACAAGCAGTATTTTGTACCTGATGCTGCTGGTTGGCGCCATTGCGCCTTGCGACGACTTTCTGCATATTTGGCGTCATTGCTCTGCTCTGCTTCCTGCTTGATTGGTATCATTTTGCCTGCAGGTTGGCGCCATTGCGCCTTGTGATGGCTTTCCCTGCATATGCATCCTCTGGATGTGCACTCCTGCCTTGAATGCAGCACAAGCATGGATATCTGTGGTGCCTGCCTGTGTGCCCAGGTGCTGGTGGACGGTGTGTACGATGCGTGCCCTGATGCGGTTGTGGGGGCAGCCCATGCAGGCGACTGCGTCCAAGAACAGCCTAAAGTGAGCACTGGACTCTGGGCCTCAATTGTTTGTTGGCCTTTTCTCCATGTGTTGCTGTTGCATCTGACGAAAGACAAAGAATCAGGGCAGTTGAGATGACACATACTCATTGCAGCTCAATTATTGCAAGACTCATGTGTACTGCTTGATGCATCCTCCAATGATAGGACTTATAAGGCGCTAAAGCCTGTGGCATGGTGGCATATGAGGGCTGTTGTCGATCAGTCACCAGAATTGCAGACCATGTATTTCAAGCTCACAGGGTCGGGGCTACATTTCGTGCTTCTTCTGAAGTTCCGTTTTACCACCTTAAGCATCGTCTCTTTTGATATCTCATATGACCAGCACATGTAGCTGTCAACCCATTTTGCGGAAATCTTTCCCACATGAAAAATTGAGCTTTATGCACTATGAATGCATTCCTTTGGCTCATTGAACATCCATGAGCAAAGAACAGGAAAAAGCCTGTGTATTCATTTTCATGCATTGCCCATCAGGTCATTTTCCTGCATTGCCCAATTTGATCAACACTGATCTTGGCAGGGGTGCTCTCACATGCAAACCATGCTCACCTGATGTACAACTGCCTGTGTGCCAGCCTGCTTATTGCTGTGCTACATCCTTCCAGGAGGGCTACACTCTGCCACCTTTGGACATGAGTGCGGTCCTGGAAGCACTGCAGCCGCACAGCGGGCACAGCATTCGCCACACTGTGCCCTTAAAAGTTGTGGACGCTGGAGACACAAGCGTTACGTATGGAGAGGTGTACGTGCGGCAGGTAATTTGTGTGTGCTTGTTCGTGTGTAGCTTGCATGCGTGTGTGTGCATGAGTGTATAGCCTGTCATTGCATTGATGCTTGTTTCTTATTAGAAATAGATAGCAAAGTTGAGATATTTGCTTGACACCAGCCCAAGCTCAAGTCAGAGATGCTTTCTCCTTGACTTACTTTGCTCATAGATGTCCAGCAGTACAAAACCTGCACAAGGTTTTTTGTATTTTGCGTGCCTGCCTCACCAAGCCATACTGAGGATAACATGAACGAGGAGTCTTTGGACTTGGGCTTGCTTATCTCCTGAACGTGCCAGATTCCTGTTGTAATCTTTGCTTACGTGTGCCCAAACACTTATTCAGTAGACAGTGTGTTGCTACCTACTCACTCCTGGCAGACGTCGCAGCCTGTGGGCATATCTCTCCTGCCTCTGGGGCAAGCCTTCTGTGCCTCTTTAGCCACAGCAGTGGCAACAGATTCGATTGGGACTTCAGGGCACAACAGGTGAGCCACATTTCCTTTTTTGCTGCTGAGTTGGTTGACTGCTAGTGTGGCAACAGATTCGATTGGGACTTCAAGGCACAACAGGTGAGCCACATGTCCTGTTTTTGCTGCTGTGTTGATTGACTGCAAGTGTGGCAACAGATTCGATTGGGACTTCAGGGTACAATAGGTGAGCCACATTTCCTTTTTTGCTGCTGAGTTGGTTGACTGCTAGTGTGGCAACAGATTCGATTGGGACTTCAAGGCACAACAGGTGAGCCACATTTCCTGTTTTTGCTGCTGAGTTGGTTGACTGCAAGTGTGGCAACAGATTCGATTGGGACTTCAGGGCACAACAGGTGAGCCACATTTCCTTTTTTGCTGCTGAGTTGGTTGACTGCAAGTGTGGCAAGATGGTTGCTGGTTGCTTGGCATGTGGCGTGTACAGGGTCGGTGAAAAGCAGTGTGGCAGGAGTGGAGCTGTAGGGGTTGAGTGCGGCACAGGTGGAATAGCGCAGCGGTGATGCGTGTGCATCTTTAGCTGAAGATGCATATGTACTCCTTTTCTTGGAGCGCAGGCTGTGGTATTGCTGAGGGAATGTGGGGGCTTGTGCTTGTGTTCTAATGTGCAAGCTACCGTGCTGGATTGGGTGCGACAGCATGCATTGCGCTTGCTTTTAAAATTACAACCCTGCTGTCTGTCAAATCTAGAAGTGTGTGGAGGATGGCCAGACGGTTTTTCTCACATCCTCCTCGTATGATAACTGTCGCAGTTTGCTGGAGGCCCAAGTGCAATTGGGAACAAGTGGGTCCCCTTCGGTTTTGGCTGCATCATATCAGGTAATTCTAGATGGCACAAGAAACGCTGCTCCAAAGTGTGTTGCTTGGTCCTCATGGCCCTCGCACATCACGTACCAAACCAGTGCAAGTCTGAGTTAAGATCATTGTGGAGGTTGGCAGAGACACTTACGCTGAACATGGATCTGGACATTGTACTGACCCCTTATTGGACAGTACTGAAGCCGTGTTGGACAGTACTGATGTCTTGTTCGACAGTACTGATGCCTTGTTGGACAGTACTGACGCTTTGTTGGACAGCACTGATGCCTCGTTAGTCAGAAACAATGCCTTGTTGGACAGTACTGATGCCTTGCGGGAAAGTACTGATGCCTTGTGGGACAATACTGATGCCTTGCTGGACAGTACTGATGCCTTGTTGGACAGTACTGATGCCTTGTTGGACAGTACTGATGCTTTGTTGGACAGAGCCGATGTACTGCGGGACAGTGTTAATGCGATTGGAGCCTGCTAGGGCTGGGCGGTTGGGAAGTTGGTTGGCCTGCGAAGCGCATATTGGATGGATCTGATTGCTCTGGCTTGTTTGTGCTTCACATTTGCAGGAGATTGGATCCATGGGCGCTGCTCGGGGGACAGGAGGTTTGAAGGGTGGGCGCAGGGGTGGAGGAGGAGCTGGGGGAGGGGGAGGAGGAGGTGGGGGGGCAGCCCCTCAGGCAGGAGGCCATGAGGAGGGGCCCAGGGCGGGTGGGCGCAACCTTAGGGAGGGCTGGCTGAACCCGCCTAGCGTCCTACTGTCCGCTGCTGGAGCTGCTGGTGTGGCGGGGGGGCAAGGTGCAGATGGCGCCCAGCTGCCGCTGGAAGTTCACGGGTGGGGCTTGACAGACAAGGGTGTGGCAACGGCGCAGGGCAGCAGGCGGGAGGCCAAAATCAACTGGTGGGTCATGGGGCAGCCTCCACTGGATATGGGTGCCCTGGATGCCAGGGAATTTGTGATGGGGGGAACTGCTTGTGGTGGGAATGAGGATGGGGTGGAAGGCTTGGGGGGTTCAAGGTGGGGTGGGGCTCAAGCTGGGCTGGGCAGGTGGCCATGGCAGGGCAACAGGGCCATGGCAGGGCGACAGGGCGGCAGGGCCATGGCAGGGTGACAGGGCCATGGCAGGGCGGCAGGGCGACAGGGCTATTGCGGTCCAGTAAATCAAACAGGACTAGCCGGTCCAGGAAACACTGCTTACGTGGCCTTGCTGAGCTGCTCATTGCCTGCCAAAAAGCGCTCCATGGGTCTCTGGAATGACGCATGGGGGTTTGTTGTGGCATCGGTGATGCAACCTAGCTTAGCTGCCAAAAGTGCAAGACAAATGTAAGACGGTGTTGATTGCACATCATGGGAGAGGTCATGTGAGCGCAGTTAAGCGCAACAAGCCCCTTCCCCTTCTCACCTACAATGAAAGAGGAGAGAGAGTCTGACCTCACAGCGAACGCCGGCTGCTGACGCGGTTTAATTGGGCATTGAAGACTATCTTTGTCACTTGCAACCTGCCTGTGGTGCCTTGACCATGCCGCACACACACAGCTATTTGTTGGTTGTATGCAACTGTGCTTTTGAAGCGCCGTCAGCTTGCACATAGTCTGCCCTGAAGCCACTTGCCTTGAAGTCAGGGAGGGGGTCAACACAACCTGATGTGAGATGAGGCTTCTTCCTTTACTTCTCCGTTACTCTCTCAGAATGGCTACAAATGGATGGATACAGGCGGCTGTGCGCCCATCTCCAGCACAAGCATAGCCCAACCGCGGGCATGCACTCTTGTGTGCTTCAAGACTAGCTTGTTGTAACCACGCTTTGTGCTGCCTCCTCTCTTGCTTGCCGCAAGCAGCATGACATACTTGTGCGCTCAGACCCTAACTTACTGAGCGCTCACTGCCTCCTCTCTTTCCAATTCCAGGTGGCACGACAGGCTGGTGCGCTTGAACTCTCCAGTGAGGGTACACGGCAAGGTCCCCTTCCAGGTGCTTGGGAGGAATGTGCTGTGCACTGGCGTGTGCGCAGCCCTGCTTAAAAGCAATGCACTAGCCGCAATTGGCAAGGACAAACTTGCTGGGAACACAGATTCGTTCAAATTGCATTCATTTGAAAACAGAATTGGACTGTTCTGAGGCAATAAAGAACCAGTTGGCCCAAAAATAGCACAGTGGCTCTGCTTAGGTGATAATTGCCATGTGCCAGGCACACTAGGGCAGAGGTCACCAGTTGATATTCTGCAGCAAGTGTGTTTATGTGTGTGCAAGCATGAGTTTGTTTGTGTGCGCACATATTTGGTACATCTGTGAATGCATTCTCGCAGATAGACTGGCTGCTGCTGTGCACTTGCACATCTACCTCTTGCTGCTGTGCGGTCTTGCACCCACGTCCTTCTGCGAACTCTAAACCTGAACCTTTCTTCCAGCTGCTGGATCACATACGTAGTATCGCCTCAGTGACCTCCAATTGCATTAGCAAATGTTGCATTTGAAATGTGTGTGAATGTTTGTGCCTGTGCATGTGCGTTTGCAGATCTACTTCCTGCTTCTGGATCAGTTTGACATCCCTATCGTCGCCTCTGAGAATGTGCAGCGCCACGTTGCAGCCACGGCCACTGCCGTGCTCACGCCAGGCGGCTCGCCCTCGCCCACCAGGCGGCCGATGCAGGCTAGGGTTGTGGGCGGCTGGCAGTGGAATGTTGAGGCGCCTGGCCAAGCAGGGTCCACGCCCTTGCCTGTGCACTCGGTATGTTAAGGGGCAGGGTAGGCAGGGTTTGGGCAGAGACTAGTGGGGGTGCATGTCTAGAAGGGATGTGCCCAGACCGGCAATGGTGGGGGTCAAACGAGGAACATGCGTTGGGCCGCAAGGGCCTTGTTTGTGTGGCGCATGCGGGCAGACAGGCGATGGTGGGGAATAGTCAAGAGAATGCGTTGGGCGACAAGTGTCTTGTTTATGTGTGGTGTTTGCACACAGGTGATGGTGGAGGTCACGAGCGGCATGGGGCAGGGCAACCTCACCTTCCAGTGCGCGGACGTGCGCGTTGTGGAGGGCGCCACCTGTGCTGCCAACCTGGCGCTGTCCCTGCCCATCATGGTGGGAGCTGCTGCCTCCGTGTCAAGGCCCCTGCTCTTGCTTCCGTGCCAAGGCCGCTGCTGCAACCTCCATCTTAGGGCCATCGCTGCTGTTTTTTGCTTGTGTCTATCAGACAAAGAGGGCATGATGCCAGTGTGTGCTTTTTGTTCTAATTGATGCTGGCGTGAGGCCAGTGTGCAGTACGGGAACATTGCAGCTCCAGCGCCTGCTGATAAGATGTGACTCATGCGCTTGGAAATGCTCAACCTCTTTGCCAATGCGCCACAACCCCAGTGCTTGTTGCCGTTCCTTGGCAGCCCTGACACACCAATGTACTTGCCGCTGTTTTTTGCAGCATTGATGTACCTTGGTAGCACAGACGTGCCACTGTGCTTGCTGCATTTCCTCATAAGCACAGACGTGCCGCTGTGCTTACCGCTGTTCTGCGGTATCACAGGCGTGCCACTGCACTTGCTGCATTTCCTCAGTAGCACAGGCGTGCCACTGCACTCACCGCTGTTCTGCGGTAGCACAGGCATGCTGCTGCACATGTTTTGTACTATGGCTTGTATGTTGCACCTGCGGGACACTAAAATTGGGTGTGTGTGCATGTACACGCGCACCCACACTGCCTCCCCTTGACCACGGCCCCATCCACCAGCGCCGCTGCCCCGCCCCCTCCCCCGCACACAATTGTTGGTATTGATGCCTGTCGCACGCAATGCGGGGGGCGCGCTGTGTGCTGTGAGAGGTGCCTCGCGGAAAGGGCAGGGGGCAGACCGGCGGGGCATCAATATCAATTGCAAGCACGCGCCTGGGGTACCGCAAAGCACCGCGTCCCCCGCCCCTCCTCCAGCGCTCGCCACTGTCACACAAACGCCAACACAAACACACCAGGCACCACAAATCACACTCGCGGGGCGCGGGAAGGGGCGCAGCGCGGCTCCTGGGGGCCGGGGACACTGTGCCTGAGTGCACCGTTTGCCAAGCCGCGACCACCGGCGGAGTCCCCGCGAACTGCGCTGTCCAGCCAGCATTGCCTTGTGACACGCCGTTGTGATTCCATAATAAATGGACTGGCCCAGACACGGGCGGATTATTTGCTGCTGACAAGTGGCCTGAACAGGCATCATAGTGCATCACAAAAAAATGCTGCTGGCAAATGGCCTGAACAGGCAATCATAGTACGAAACATGAGCATAGTACGAAACATGAGCTCCTAGTAAAAAACACATGCCGCTGTTTCTTAGATAGCCCTGACACGCCTCTGTGCTGGCCCAGGCTCCTGGCATCCGGAGCCTTGCGCTGCAGCTCGGCGCTGCTGCTTGCGCTTGCTGCCTGGCACTGGCACATGTCCTACTTTCCAGAAGCATGGTCACGCCACATGGCCCCCCTCCCCCCCCTTCCCCCTCACCTTGTGCCATCATCTGGTGCCTTCACCTGTGGTGCTATTACCACCCAAGTGTCATCATGCCCCCCCCTCCCTTCCCCCCTTGCCTGGTGCCTTGCTGCATGCCATCACTGGCAGCGTGCCGGAGAATTTGACGGCTCTGCTGCTGGGCGCTGGCACTGCTGCTCACCACCTGCAGGTCACCAGCGGCCCAGTGGCGCCGCACGGCCTGAGCCTGTCTTGCCAGAACCCCCTGGCCGCCCTGCGACCCTTGACAGCACCCACCCATGACCAGGAGAGCACAGTGCGCCAGGCCGCGGTGGCCACTGCGCGAGATGACTCCGGCGCCGGCAGGGAGCCGCCGACAGCGGTGGCTGGGGAGGCGGCAGGGGAGCAGCTTGCGGCTGGCGAGCGGCGGGCCAAGCGCCGTCGGGAGCAGGCCCCAGATGGCGCGGCAGACGGGGGCGACGCGATGGATGTGGATGGTGGGGATGGAGATGGGGGGCAGGGCAGGGGAGACGCAAGG
>LKMJ01001692.1_pt1 | contig 19774 bp, 19 predicted proteins | sample 643391 | NCBI WGS metagenome assembly LKMJ01 (sample SAMN04112250, study PRJNA286221) | soda lake metagenome | biome: soda lake; feature: Kulunda Steppe; material: water; isolation source: sample PL-Br10 brine of Picturesque Lake | place: Russia: Kulunda steppe | collected 2010-07 | reverse complement strand
TTACAGCACCGGTTCTGGTTTAGGGCTAGGCTTGAGCGGATCAAAACGTCTGGTAGACGAGTTCGACCTTAAGTCGAAGCCGGACAAAGGGACCTGCATTACCATAACAAAATGGAGACTTAACTGATGCAGCAAATACTGGTTTACGATGCCAGCCAGGTAAGCGAAGCACGAAGGATAACCGCACATGCATGCCGCAAATGGGGCCCAGACGAAACTAAGCTGGCACAAATAGAACTCGTGGTGACTGAGTTTGCCACCAACTTGATCAAGCATGCAGGAGGCGGCATGCTGGTGATCGATATTAATCAGGGCAGAAACAGCATTGACCTGACTATCCTTTCCCTGGACAAAGGCCCGGGCATTGGCAACATCGGCGACACTCTACGCGATGGCTATACAACAACCGGCAGTCCGGGAACAGGGCTGGGAGCCATCAGACGCCTTTCTGATATTTTTGATATCTACAGCGTCCCAGGTAAGGGCGCTGCCCTCTTAAGTATTATGCATCTCAAAAAAACCGGGGAAGCACATCTGGATTGCCATTATTCCGCAGGCGCTGTCTGCCTGCCCCTGACAGGTGAAGAAGCCTGTGGCGATAATTGGGCAGTGGAACCATTAAAAGACCGTAAAATGGTCCTGGCAGTCGATGGACTAGGCCACGGCAGTCTTGCTGCTGAAGCTGGCAATGAAGCTGTAAAAAGCTTTAAGAAAAACGTGATGCACAGCCCGCCTGAAATCATGGGGCTAATAGACCGCGCCCTGCAAGTCACACGCGGTGCCGCAGCTGCCGTTGCCGAAATAATCCCCGGCAGCCAAATCGTCCGATATTCGGGCATTGGCAACATTTCCGGGCGGATTGTTTCTGCCAAAGAAGAGCGCAAATTGATTACCTTCAATGGAACACTTGGCATGAGGGCAGGTAAAATCCGGGAGCTCACCTATCCCTGGTCCGAAAATAGCTTGCTAATCATGCACTCAGATGGTTTAACAGCAAGGTGGCATGCAGAAGACTATCCCGGGCTGTGGTTAAAACACCCGGCCCTAATTGCGGGGGTTTTATATCGCGATCATAACCGTCCTAAAGATGACTCTGTCGTTGTGGTTGTTGGGGAAGGAAGCAATTGATATGGATATTGTAATTAATCGCATAGAAATTGCTAACGAGGAAGATATTGCCTATGCACGGCAGCGGTCACGCCTGATTGCCGAACTGCTGGGCTTTGCTCGCAATGACCAGGTCCGGATTAGTACCGCTGTTTCAGAAATAGCCCGCAACGCCTTCCAGCATGCCCGTGACGGCGAAGCTATCTTTTCTGTGAAAAACAAACCGCCTGCGCAGCTATTTGCTATTACAGTTCGCGACCAGGGACCGGGCATAAAAAATGCAGAAGCAATCCTGGAGGGCGGCTACAAATCGACAACCGGTATGGGTCAAGGTATCATGGGCACCCGGCGATTGATGGACCATTTTCACCTGGAAACTCAGATCGGAGTGGGAACTACGGTATATTTTGCTAAAAACCTTCCCCCCAGCACTCCGGAGATAACGCCCCGCACCATAAGTGAAATTACTAAAGAATTGGCCAAGGCCCGTTCCAATTCGCCATTGGAAGAAATTCGTCTGCAGAACAAAGAACTGTTAAAAACTATGAATGAGCTGAAAGAAAGCGAAGAGAAATACCGTCAAATCGTTGATAATATTTCGGATGTTGTCTGGACTACCGATCTAAACTTTAACCTTACCTATGTCAGCCCGTCAGTAGAAAAACTGGTCGGAGAACCTGTTGAAATTCATCTTAAGAAATCTGTGGAAGAAAGGTTTCCCCCGGAATCTTTAAATACAATTAGCACGATGATAAAAGAAGAGTTAGAAAAAGATCCTGCCAGCAATACTAATAAATCAAGTATGATCGAAGTAAAACATTTCCGTGTAGATGGATCTGTCATATGGGTTTCAATGCATGTTTCAACTGTCCGTGATCAAAATGGAAATGTAATTGGTTTTCAAGGATCAACCCGTGATGTTGCCGAGCGCAAAGATGCAGAAGAAAAAATTCAATATTTGAGTTTTCATGACAACCTAACAGGGCTTTATAACCGGGTCTACCTGGAAAATGAAATGAAAAGACTGGATACCGAAAGGCAGCTGCCTATCATTCTCGTCATGGCTGACTTAAACAATCTCAAGCTGGTTAATGATACTTTCGGTCATGAACTTGGAGACAAAATGTTAAAACACACCGCAGAAATTTTAAGAAGCTCCTGCCGCAGTGAAGATATTATTGCTCGCTGGGGAGGGGATGAATTTGTCATCTTTCTGCCACAAACTAAAGAAGAAGATGCAAACAATATATGCAAAAGAATAAATAAGAAGTGCAAAGAAACTTATGTTAAAGATATACCCCTTTCCCTGGCTTTAGGCACTGCAGTTAAGAATAAGGCAAATATGGACCTGGCAGAAATATTAAAAGATGCTGAAGAAAATATGTATAAACAAAAGCTTACAGAAATTAAGCAGATAAGAAGTACTGTGCTAAATACAATGCTCAAAAATTTAGAAGCAAAAAGTTTTGAGACAGAAGCTCATTACTCAGGCATGCAGGATGTGGCCCAAAAAATTAGCAAGAAAGTAAGAATTTCTGAATCAGAGTTAAACAGGTTAAAAGAATTGATTCTGCTGCACGATATAGGCAAAATTAACATCTCAGAAGAAATATTGACCAAACCAGGTCCGCTTTCTGATAAAGAATGGGAGTTAATAAAAAAACATCCGGAGATGGGATGGAGAATTGCGCGAGCCACCGAAGATTTTGCCCACGTGGCTGAAGACATACTCAGGCACCACGAACGCTGGGACGGTAAAGGGTACCCCTATGGACTTAAAGGGAAAGAAATACCCCTGCTGGCGAGAATAACTGCTATTGCTGATTCCTACGACGTGATGTCCCACGGCAGGCCTTATAAAAGGCCCATGGATCGAGAAGAAATAGTAGCAGAGTTTAAAAGGTGTGCTGGTACCCAGTTCGATCCGGAACTGGTAGAAATCTTCTTATCAATTCTAGAAGAAAAATATGACCACTCACCCTCAAAGAGATAGAAATGCTGCAAAGCGCTTAAAAAAACCTCTAAATTACCAAAAAAGTCAAGAAGACGTCAGACTGTGTGATAAGTTTCATTGCAACACATTAAACAGATGTTATTATTGCTGCTCACGGGCGGCCACAAGCAGGGGCAAATTTACCTGCAATCTTTCCCCCGGTTTTTCTTATTCAGCTTATCCAGATTGTCCTTGATACGCGGCCAAGCACTGCTTTCAAGAGATTACTTCTCAGGGTCAAACCAGATCGATTGGAATACCCGGCACCCGGTAAATCCTATGTAACTAAAGCCACATCTGAAGGAAAGTGCAGCTTTTGCAGTAAAACTTACTTTAAAGGCGAGTTTTTTTAAGTATTCGATCCAGACAGATGTATCAACAATTATTTTCATTATTCGCTTAACTCCGTATCCCGGATATTATTTATGGCTTCTTCATCTAATCGATACACGCCCTTTTAGATCCATAAAAGCTTTTAATTTTTGTTGACGAACCGCTTCTTCAAGCGCTTTTTCTTAAGCTTTGGAACGGTTGCCTGTACCGTACAGGCTTTCTACTTCTTTAACCAGCTGCCCGGACAGGTTTAAGGTCGTTCGCATATACATCACCTTCTTCATGCAAATTATACATCATAATATTATTAATTAAAGGTGTAGTAAAATTCAGCAATGGTTGCCAGGGGCATAAGGCATAGCTTGTCTCATCCCAGTGCAGAACCGGTTAGCAGTTTCCCGGCCTAGGGCTATATGATTACTATGATAAAATAAGGAAAAATTAAGAACAAGGTTCAAGGCAAAAGGCACTGCCACCACCCAGGGAATTGTTGATGTAGCCGCATTGAAAAGCACAAAGCCAAAAGAAACAAAAATAATCAAGTAGAGCACCGACCAATCCGGCCCGAACAGTGAAGCCGGCGGTGCCCAGCGCGGTTTTTTCAGTTGCAAATACCAGCTGTAACTATCCATAGCAGTATTATCTCATTTCACTATGAAATAATGAAGGTATAAAAAAATTGTTTAAAACATTTGAAAGCCATATGCTATGCACTGGTTTTACATTCAAGTCTACCTTGATTTGCTTTTCCAGCCTACTTAATCAAAGATCAAACGACAGCCCAGCATTTTATGGGCGAAAATTGAACTGTTCTTTTTTTTCAAGTAACCTGACCTGTTCTTGAAGAAAGAAATCCTTTAAATCAGACCAATTGAGATCAACGTGCATTCTTGGCATCGGCTCTGCTTCAGCATCATCGAAATAAGAAAGGCTTTTAACGATGTGATAGTAATTAAGACTTGTTCCCGGGAATTTATAAGGCATCAGTTTGAGCAGCATTTCCAGATCTAGCCCATGTTCGCGAAGCTTGTAGAGATCTATAAAATCTTTGGCCGAACCACGATGACTCAGGGCTGTTAACTTCATCGTGCCAATATCTTTAAGTGAAGCCAACTTTAGACCTGGTATAGAAGAGCTTGTTATAAAGCTATCGAGAACAGGGTTGGGGTAATAAAGCCAGGTAATCCTTACATTATCTATAATCCCATGTAAAGTGCCTCTAGCTGCCTCATTGATTTTAAATGGCTTAAGGTGTGACAGCTGGCGGGCTAAATATTCCGGATCAAATTCAAAAGGAGAGAACCAATCGAAGTCAACTGACTCACGGTGTCCAATTATCAGAGCCAAACCAGTACCTCCAGCCAGATAACTGCCCTGAAGTGGCATCTGGTCAACGATTAACTTTAATAAAGCTTTTCGTTCCTCTCCAAGAGTAAACCAGTGCAGCAAAGTTCCTCCTCCTTCAAACTAAAATAGTTCTGCCAGCATCTTGCGGTTTTAACTGAAAGGTTTCTTGCTGATATTACAGTTTGTTTTATATCTTCTTTGTCATAAGTGTCTAAAAGCCAGGATACCGCTTGATGATCCCCCTCATTCAAGATACGGGTAATGATAAATTTTCTGTGCTTGTCCAGATCTAATTGATCCAGAGAAACATCCCAAAAATATACAGCCAATTTTGCCGGCAGTTTCATTTGACAGCACCACCTTATAAACATCCTTGAACATACTGGCACATAATAATGGCAGGGCTTGAAATAATTATTTTTCTATACTATTTTAACATAATTAGCAGCATAGTTTCCTCGATGGTTGGATCTACCGCTTTTGCTGAAGCGCAGTCGCTTTTTGTATTCTTAACCCCACTGCGCCTGATCGCGGCGCCTCAACGACTATACATAAAAATTCGCCACGCGCACCGTTTTGCCTTTCATTTTCTACACTAAATGTCTGTCAAAATGTATTTTCGCCGAACAGAACAGGATTGCAAAAGCTCCGGCTCCGGCAGAAACTGCCACTTTCGGTGAGGAAATCTCCGGGAACTTACTACTTCGAACTTGCTACTTCAAGGTGGCATTGAGAAAAAACTATGGAACACCATCAAACTGGCCCATACCACAGCCTTTACGATCTGCACCTGGCCGTCGAAGACGCCTTTGAGCTTGACAAAGAGCACCTATATGCTTTTCACCTTGATGTCGGGGAATTGAAGCGGCGAAGGGGTGGATACGGCATCTACTGCAGTGAATTTAAGGACGAAGACTTCATTGTCGAGGATGCCGGGATCGGCTTTTGCGGCTTTTACCCCGGACAGTCAATGACCTATCTTTTCGATTGCAGCGACCGAATTCTCTTTGATGTAACGCTGCTCAAAATTAACACCACTGAACCTCTTCGGCATAGCCGCTGGTGGTAGAGCAAAAAGGCGAGCTTCCTGAACCGGACCCCGAAGGCAATTACTGGTGAAGTGTTTTTTTAAGATAACCATGCAGGGTCTCGATAACCTTTTAAATTGGGCCAGTCAAGCTCAACCTGTTTATCGCTGTCCAGGTTGATGGATGATTCTGCCATGGTCCACCGCATAAAGTTTATCTAAATATCACACTGGACTATGCGGCCGGTTCAAGTATGTAATCGTGAGCTGCAAGGCTGTGGCAAATAAAACCCAGGCCAGGTATGGCAGGTTAATAAAGCTTACCCAGCTCAAATAAGGCCAAATAGCAATTAGGGCCCAAATCAGGGTTATGAGAACTAAAAGAATATCAACCGAGGCCAGCCGGTTGTTTTTGAGTCCGAATTGAAAATAGGTAAAGGAAAAATTAAGAACAAGGTTCAAGGCAAACGGTACTGCCACCACCCAGGGTATTGTAGATGTGGCCGCATTGAAAAACACAAAGCCAAAAGAAACAAAAATAATCAAGTAGAGCACAGACCAAACCGGCCCGAACAGCGAAGCCGGCGGCGCCCAGCGCGGTTTTTTCAGTTGCAAATACCAGTGGTAACTATCCATGGCAGTATTATCTCATTTCTGTATGAAACAATAAAGCCTATGGCTCTTATATTTCTTATTCTGACCACCACCATTTTTAGGATAGCATGTTAAGATCTTGCTACTTCCAATTCTTAGCCTGCCAACATTCGGGGTTTCCGCCAGCCTGCTATTTTCTTATTGTATGAAATAATATCCTTGATATAATGGGTTTAAAGTTAATAAAAGGAGCACTGCTATGGTAAATGTAAAGCATGTCAATCCTACGGTAAGGGGACAAATTACTATTCCCAAAGAAGTACGCAGAGAACTGGGGATCAAGGCGAACACAAAACTAAAGATATACATAGAAAATAATAGAATTGTGATTGAGCCTGTCTCGCATCTTGATCTCCTTTTCAAAGATATTGAAGAAGAGGCAAAAGCTAAAGGCTACACTGAAGAAGAGCTCTGCCGGGAAATTGAAATGGCAAGGGAAAAACTGGTGAAAGAGATCTATAAAAAATGAGAATAATGCTTGATACCAATATCATAGTTTCTGGTTTAGCTTTCGCAGGTAACGAAAGGGAATTGCTTAATGTAATATATAATCACAATGCAACACTGGTTTTAAGTGAATATGTTGTATTAGAAACTAAGGCAGTTCTGACAAGAAAATTTCCAGGAAAAGAAAGATTGCTTGACCATATTATAAATCTTGTTCAAGTGGAAATTGCAGCTATGCCATTAAAAGAAAAGGTTAACGAGGCTGAGTTAATTATAAGAGATCAAAAAAATGCCGTTGTATTAGCAGCAGCTATAGAAGTTAAGCCTGATATCTTTGTAAGTGGAGAACTCGATTTCCATACTTCAAAAATTACCTCAACTATTAATGTTATGCACCCAAAAGAAGCAATAGCTTTAATTAATTATCATAATAGTCATAATTAGAACCATGTGAATGTTTCTTATTTAACCTTTCCCAGCAGACCAGATGAGTTAGACGGCATCCTGGTATCCGTAAAGGTCCACTATCTGCCTCGTTATTGTCTCTGCCTAGAAAAACCACTGGACTCTACTCTGGAAGTGCTTGTTGAATTTTTGCGGTTAAATTTCGGGACACATTGAAAATTATTGCTTTGGCCAGGGTTGTTGCTCAGAAAGACCTCACCACTTTACACAATGTGCAGCCCCGCAAAATTGGGAGGCGAAAAAGACCTTGGAAACACGAGCAAGCCTCTTCAGATTAACATCAACTTCGATTGTATTAACAGTACATACAGTATAATAATTATCATTGTGTCCCGAAATTATCAGCACCCTTAATAATCTCTTGCTTCGAAATCAAGCAAACATGGCAGCAAAATCCTTGCCCTGGGCATAAGCCTGTCCAAGAAGCTCTGGCTGCTGCTTGATGTCCCCCGGTTGATCGACGCCTGCTGCTGTTAAAAAATCAACCACTTCGATATTGGCAAAGGCGCAGATACAATTCATGGCCTGAAAAGGAAGGTAATGCACTCCGCCAAAAGAACTTACCCGGTACGATACCGCCCCAACCACGTATAACATGGCCTTCCTGCCCGATTGGAGCCGCGGGGCCGGCCCGCCGTCTCCCCGGTCGTAAGTAAACACAATCATGCGGTCAATGAAATTCTTCATTAAAGCGGACACATTGGACCAGTAACTGGGTGTCCCCAGGATCAGGCCGTCACAGTGATATATCCTATCCACCAGGGAGTTGGTCATATCATCCTTAAGCGAACACTCTCCAATTTCCCTGCCGTCATTCGCATAGCATTTTTCACAGCCATCACAAAAACCGATATTGTAGTCGAGCAAAAATATTTCTTCTGTTTCCGCACCGGCATCACCGGCGCCCTTTAACGCTTCACGAAGCAAAACCGCCGTATTGCCGTCTTTTCGCGGACTGCCGCATATACTTAATATCTTTGGCTTCATGTTAGTTAACCTCCTTGCTCTGCTTAATCGGTAGTTACCATATTGTCATATATTGCATAATAAAATTACGAAGAATATCCTGTAACCAGCCATCTTGTTTTGGCTTCTTGATCATGTCATCGTAGCTGATCAAGTTCGCATGGACTCTTTATTCAAATGCTTGGGCATCTTCAAGTACCGTCTCTTAGACCGCAACGTTAATCAAGGCTGAAACAGATCTGGAGGTTTCAACTGCTTTTAGCTTCACAGCCCTGTGCAGGGCAGGATCGAGGTAAATGGTTGTTTTTTTCCCGCTGCGCTCATTACAGTGCCTCCATGAGGTTATAACATTGATGCATTATAACATAACAGGCCACTATCTAAATTTCCTATCTAATATCTAACCAACAGAAAAGCAGAATCCTCTCTAACGCCTGAGTTAATTCAAATGCTTCAAAACATGATCCCGCAAGTTTCTATAAGCCAGGGCCCCGGTGGTGTGGCCTTTGCCTATTTCTTTAACCGCCACATCACCGTATGAAGTTTTCTGCCGCTCATAGCGAATCAAACGGTCATGGAAGGCCAGCAAAGGAAAAACATTGCTGTTGGCTTTAGAGGCAAAACCACTCTCGAAATTTAAGATCTCTTTGATTGCTTCCGGGTTCTCCCTGGCCCCCGGATCGGTAGCCAGGCTGCTTAAGGTAACCACAGTGTAATGAAGGCGCGCATCCACCGTCCTGTATTTTTTGAACCAGGCCGGAAAAGTAAAAATGAGCATGGTGGGCTAAAGATAATTACAACCTGCCGATCGTGTTTTCCCAGTGTTTCCATAGCACCGGTCTGGTTGATCAGCGCGTGCGCTTGCGAAAGCCGCTTACCAGGGCCTGCTGCGGCAGCTTTTCGAGCAGCTCCCTGGGTATCTCTCCGGGGCTCAAACACTCAGCTCCGCGTGGCCGCAGTATTTTTACCCGGATCGCTTCCATGATCCGGCAAAGATCGAGGTCCTTGATACACCTGGCTCCACAGGTAAAACAGGAGGCGCAGATCCAGGGGGTTTTACTGTTTAAAAGTTTCTCTTCTTGCCCCATCTGCAGGTAGAGCAATACCTCGCGGGGGAGCAGGTCCATGGCAGATACAACAGGGCACCCGGCGGTGCATTTCCCGCACTGGATGCAGTTATAAAAATCCTGACCGCTTCTTTCCATGATTTCGCTGTGAAGCTTGTTTGCTGCATTGTCTTGTTTTTGCATTAGCGTAAAGCCTCCTGCGCTTCCAGGTTTAATGCCTCTGCCAGAGGCTCGCTGAAGTAGGATATTTTTATTTTCCCTTCTTTAACGGCGGGGGTTTGCTCCAGGTTGTAGCGGCAAAGGGGGCATGCTGTGGTCAACTCTTCTGCTCCATACTCCAACGCCATATTAACTATATTGTTTGAGGTATCTTCCATAACCTGCTTCTCTGTTACCGCCAGGTATGCCCCGCAGCACTTGTTCCGAAAGGGAAAGGTGATCACTTCCGCGCCTAAAGCTTGCAAGTAATCTTCCATGATACGAGGTCTTTCCGGGTCATCAAAGGCCATTTCTTCGGCCGGACGCAGCAGCATGCATCCGTAATAAGCCGCCAGCCGGCGTCCTTCCAGGGGCAGTTTAACCTTTTCTTTTAGCGCATCCCAACCCAGTTCATCCCGCAATAGTTCAAGGTAGTGCAGGACCGGTGTTTCACCGGGATATTCCTCCTCCAGAAAGCTGCTTATTTTATCCCTGGCATCTTTATCTGCGGCAAGCCTTTCCCTGGTGCGCTTGAGCACGTGATGGCAGGCGGAACACAATGTCACCACCGGCCTATCTTTAGCCGCAAACAGTGTCCTGGACGGCGAAACCAGGGTGATAAGCTCATCATCTGTGAGGGGGTAAACCGCGCCGCAGCACTGCCATTGGTCAATCTCTTCCAAGGGCAGCCCCAGTTCAGCAGCTGCCTGTAAGGCTGTTTTTTCCATTACGGAAGCTGCTTTATCCTTTAAGGTGCATCCCGGAAAGTAGAGGTAGCTCAAATTTTACACCTCCAGCGCTTAGTTGATCAATTACCATGGCTGTATTATTTAATTCATTATTACAAGGCAAATATCCTTTTTTAGGGTGATGGAACTTTTTTAACCCTGCCGGTTAATGCCCTGGATACCGTATCTACAATATAAGTAAAACACAGGGAGAGGGGCAATGTCTCCTGCGACAGGCTTGGGAGATGTAAAAACCTGTATTGGCAGCTGTGTTAGGCTAAAGGCTTTTGAAAGGCTACCATCCAGAATTTACGCTCCAAGAGTTCGTATTCAGCTATATCAAGCATTTCACCTGGGATATGTATAAGTGGTGGCGCATAAACTTCCGGGTTAGGCTTCGGTAAAAGCCAGGCGAGCCATCGAGGAGGTTTGGCAAATTCGATCGACTCATCGACCAGGTATATCTTAGCCCCGGGCTTGCCCACACGGATCATTTCCAGGATCGCTTTTTCCTTGTCATTGAAAAAGTTAAAACCTCCCACGTGGAACACAACATCAAAGAGTTCACTGCCAAATGGCAGAGCCTCGGCATTGCCCTGCACCAGGCCGGCATCAACGTCCCATGTTTCAAGGTTTTTAAGGCATTTTTTGAGCATGCCGAAAGAGATATCGTTGCCAAAAAAGTGACCTTCTACCCCGTGGTTTTTTAAGTTCAGCAGCTGCTGGCCCGTTCCTACCGATGTTTCGAGGATATAATCGCCTGATTTAGCCTCCATTATCTCGGCTATTTCAGCCAGCCATTTGTTCAGGTTCATCAAGTTGAAGCGGTATAACAGGTCGTAAAGAGAACTGCCCAGGTCGTAACCTCGCTGCGATTTCCGGTTCCACCCGAAGACATCATCCTTGCGCAAAATTACCGGTATCCCTTGCCTGATCGAAAAACATTCCCCAACTTCCCGATCAACCAGAGCCCTATTTTCAGGAACAAGAGCGTTCCCTGTGTCCGGGTTCCGCAGCAGTTCCAGGATTTCAACCTGCTTTGATTTAACGGCTTCCATTTTAGCCCTCCTCAACTCCAATTTGGCCTTACCTGGTTTTACTTCTAAGGAACAATAATACATAAAAGTTGGCCGCCGGCCCCACAATGCTAAAACCACTATAACATATCGCCCGGAAAGCCGGTTTCTCTTCCAAGACTCCTCACTTTTTAAGCGCGCTTTTTCGCCTCGAGGGACAACAGTTCCACCCCGGAATCCCGCAGGGTTAGAATCAGCCCGTAAAAGGCGGCTGAATCCTGCAGCTTGCCGGTCAGAGTGCAGCTGCCGTCTTCGTTAAATTTCAGCTGCAACCCTCCAAAGTAATCACCGAACCATTCTTTCAGGTATCCTTTGACCCGCATTTCAACCAGCAAAACCGGCTCATTCTCCATTTGCCTTTCATACTGCCTATTAAATGGCTCCACTTAAAAAACTCTCCTTCTCCAATATTACATGTGCTTCTAATACGCTGCTTCACTATTTACTTGTGCTGCAGTTACTGCTCAGCCGTGCTGCAAAACATGTTTATAACCGGTGCCTCTTCTTTATCCCTGAGTCAAAGCTAAATATTAGCGCCCGCCCGGCGGCTTTGCTGTTCAACACTCTGGTAGGAAATTGGGGCAGCCGCCAGCTGGTTTTTCTGTTTCAGGCTGATCACAAACATGATCACAAAAAACAGGGCTCCACCCAGGTAAGGAAGATTTATGTTTATATCCACCATGGTCCCGGCCAATAACGGACCCAGTGCCCGGCCCAAACCCATATAGGACTCTGCTATACCCATCACAGCACCCTGGCCGGAGGCGGTTTTCTTTGAAATCAGGCCCATGGTGGCCGGCTTTAAAACGGCATTAAACAAGTTGAAAAGGCCGACCGTAAGCAGCATGGTTATATAATCAAAAGCCAGGAGCATCAGTAAAAACCCAAGAGCACTGCCAATTAATGATATTTGTATGACCCCACCCTCACTTAGCTTTTTGGTCAGGGGGCCGACCAGCAGGCCCTGGGCCAACACATAGACCAGGCCGGTTACCATCAGCACGGCGCCCACTTCTTCAGCACCAAATCCAAATTTGCCCGCAGCAAAAAGAGCGTAAGCCCCGGTAAAATTTGACTTGCCGAAATTGATGGCAAAGGCAACAACCAGGGCAAGGGCGACCGGTGTTGACAAAGCCTGCCACATCCCCCGTATTTCCATCAGGTTGATTTTTTCGACCACTGTTATACGTTCCCGGGGAGGTAAAGACTCAGGTAAACAGGCCAGGATCGTTAAACAGGTCAGCAAACACATTCCGGCGGCAACAAAGAAAGGCAGGGTTAAAGATATCCCTGCCAGCATCCCGGCAAAGCCGGGCCCGACAATAATTCCCAAACCGCCGGCCGCGCCGATCCTGCCCATGGCTTTGCTCCTGGTCTCCTCACTGCTGCTGTCGCTGATATAAGCCATGGCCACCGGGGGCATAGCGCTCGAAAGGATCCCTGAAGCCACCTGGGCCAGGTACAGCATCCAGATTGCACTGGCTAAACCAAAAAACAGCATGGAACTGCCCAGGCCGACCATGCCCAGGATCAAAACCGGCTTGCGGCCGTATTTATCAGACACTTTCCCCCATACAGGGGCAAAAACAAGCTGCATGAAGCCAAACAGGAACAGCAGGATGCCAAACTGGGTCCCGCTGCCGCCGAGCTCCTCGATAAAAAAAGGCAAGACCGTAAAGGCCATCCCGTAGCCCAGCACGGCCAGGACAATACTGATAAACAGGATCAACATATTCTTGTTCATACTTGCTTTTCTCCTTTCCCGGCCATATCAATCTCACAGCAGGACCACCTGGCTATGTCAATCTTACAGCAGGGCCGCCTGGAAGTGACCTGCCAAAGGTTGGTTAAAGCAAAACAAACCGGCAGCGCTCACAAAAAATAACCTTACCCGGCCGGCAGCAAACTGCCTCTACCATAACATCCGTAGCGGCGGCAAATTCCACCACCCGGAAGGATTAAGAGAACCCGTAAAGAACCTTTACAAGACGGAGGTTAAAAGCAATGCCGGGTGATATTTTAAAAATCAAGGTTAACATACCGCCCCTGGTGGACCCTTACACAATCGACAGGCCGAATATACTGGAGAAAATAAAGGCGGGTCTGGTTACCGGTAGTGAATTCAGCCGCCCCCTGACCCTGATTTCGGCACCAGCCGGCTGCGGTAAAACCACACTGGCCCGGCAGTGGTTAAAGGGGTCGGAAAACCGGGCAGCCTGGCTCTCTCTCGATGACAGGGATAACGAAACAGAAAGGTTCTGGTTATACCTGGTTTCAGCCCTGCAAACCTGCAGGCCGGAGATCGGCAAAGGAACCCTGGAAATCCTCTACTCCTCCACCCGGGAAACTGAAACGCAAACCGGGAGTGAAACCTACCTAACCTCCCTTTTGAACGATTTGTTTACCCTAAAAGAGCCGCTTCATCTGGTTATTGACGACTACCACCTGATCGAGAAGCAGGCAATCCATCAAGGCATGATCTTTTTTATTGAAAACCTGCCGTCAAACCTGCACCTGGTTCTGGCAACCAGGTCAGATCCCCCCTGGCCCCTGCACCGGTGGCGGGCAAAGGATAAAATGCGTGAAATCAGGCAAACAGACCTGCAGCTGACCAAAGAAGAGACAAGCCGCTATATTAACGATATCAAGGAGCTGGCAATCAGTGCGCCCCAACTTGAAAGCCTTCATCTAAAAACCAGGGGCTGGATCACCGGCCTGCAGCTGGCTGCTTACTCAATATCAAACAGCCTCAACAAAGATGAGTTTATCAAGCACTTTACCGGAAGCCACCAGGATATATTCCAGTTTCTCAGCGAAGAAGTCTTTCGCAGGCAGCCGGAACCGGTCCAAAATTTTTTGATCCAGACCGCGGTTTTAAACCGGCTCTGCCCTTCCCTCTGCAACGCCCTGACCGGAAGGGCCGACGGGGAAGAGATGCTGGCCACTTTAAACCACAAGCAGCTCTTTGTCACCCCCCTTGATGACCCCGGAACCTGGTTTCGCTACCATCCCCTTTTTGCCGACTTAATCAGGCACCAACTGCAGAAGACCCATCCCGGCAAGGAAACTGAACAGCACGAAAAGGCGGCAAAATGGTTCCTGGACGCGGGAGAACCGGGAGAAGCACTCCGCCATGCTCGCAGTGCCGGTAATCTTAAACAAACCGCTGCCATACTCGACCGGCATTTTGAACAAATCATGATCACCGAAGGTTCGGGGCTGACCAGAAGATGCCTGGAGGAATTATCCGATCACCTCCTGGTTGAATTCCCTATCCTCCTTGCTTATAAAGCTCTCTACCGCTTTGTTCGTCAAAACAACGAGGAAGCGGCAAAATTAATGCAGACGGCGGAAATACTCAGCTATGATGACCGGGAAAAGCAGCAGGAATTTCAGGGAACCATGGCCCTTTTAAAGATGTACTTCAACTTCTGCGAAAACAACATCTCCCTGGCCCTGGATTACGCTGAAACTGCCCTCCAGCTACTCCCTGCCCATACCAGTTTCTGGCGTATATACGCAGCGATCATCTCCGGCGATGCCAATTTTATGTCCGGTTATTTCAATAAGGCTTATCCATACTTACAAAAGGCGCTCCAAATCAGCCGTGATGCAGGCATTAACCATTCCACTGTTACCGCGGGATTTAAACTGACCCATACCCTTTACTACCTGGGAAAACTTAAAGAAGCCGAAGAACTGGCCCGTGATATTTTAAAGTTTGCCGCCGCCCATGGTTTTTCAAAACTGCCCCGGGTCGGATGCCTCTGGGCCCTGCTCGGGGAGATCTTAAGAGAAAAGGGGGATCTTGAAGAAGCAGAAAGCTGCATCAAACGCGGCCTCGACATCAGTAAACCGGAAAAACCTTTTTTAGGCATGAACTATCTTTTCAGTGCTGCCCTGTCCTTCTCCAGGGGTGACCGGCAGCAAATTTTAGAGGTTACCGATAAGATAAAGGAGCTTGACCGGGAACTGGGTTTGCCTCAATTTATCACTATTCCCGCCGCTGCCTGGGAAGGGCGCATTTACTATGAACGGGGCAACCCGGCAAAAGCAAAAGAAATCCTGGCAAAAGCGGGTATCACGGCAGATAGCAAGGTTTTCTTCAGCAGTGAAAAAGGTTACCTGACCCTGGCCAGGGTCCTGGCCGGCAATGCTGATGATAACCGGGACCGGATAGGCCTGTTACTGGAGAAAATTGAGGAATTTGCCAGCAGCGGAGGCAACCAGAAGCACCTGCTTGAGACCAGGCTGCTCAAAAGCCTGCTGGAAGAAAAAATAGGCAGGCCCGAAAAAGCGGAAACGCTTCTCTTGGAAGCTCTCTCAGCCGGAACAGAGGCGGGCTATTTCCAGGCTTTCATCGATGAAGGAAAAGAACTGGAGCCGGTTCTTAACCGGGTGCTGAATAAAGAAAGGAACAAAAAACCGCTACCGGAGAACAAAGAACTGATCGAATATACAGCAGAAATACACCGGGTAATCAAGGGCGAAGAGAGGCCCTCCGGCAAAAAGAGGAAAAGCCCTAGTCCGGGGCAAAAAACAGGCCGGGAGCTGGTTGAAGAGCTTAACGCGCGGGAACTGGAAATCTTAAAGCTCTTAGCCGAAGGCTATTCCAACCGGGAAATATCCAAAGAGCTTTACCTGTCGGTGGGAACGATTAAATGGTATACCAGCAACATTTACGGCAAACTGGGAGCCAGGAGCAGGGCTGAGGCCGTGGCCCTGGCTCAAAAATTAGACCTTTTGTCTTAAACCCGGCAAGCATCAATCAACCGCTCAAAATCTCTAACTCGCCCGTTTCACCGTTAATCCTGACTTTTTGTCCATCTTGAAACCGGGTCGTGGCATTTTTCACCCCGACAACAGCCGGAATGCCGTATTCCCTGGCTACAACAGACCCGTGGGAAATGGGGCCGCCGGTTTCCATGATTAAACCGCCGATGATCATGAACAGGGGAGTCCAGGCCGGATTGGTGGCAGCAGTAACCATTATATCGCCCTGGTTTAGTTTTTCTGCTTCCCCGGGAGTATTAAGAACTTTGATAGTCCCTTCAAAGTAACCCGGCGAAACGGGCACCCCCTTATCGGGACCATCACCCTCACCCGGCGGAGCGGAATAGAAGGTTTCTCCGGTGCCGGTCATAATGCGGGGCACGGAAGCTCTTTTCGTTTCTTTTTCGTACTCCCACCGGTTCTGCCTGACCTTTTCCTGCAGCTTTTCACCGGATTCCAGGTCCTTTAAAGTAAGCATGAATACATCACCCTTGTGCTCTAAACTGCCTTCCTCCTGCAGTTCCGCGCCAATCTCCAGCAATATCTCCCGGTAGGTAGCAATGGCCTTGAGCAGGACAAACTTGGGGTATTCCCTGATGCCATACATTTCCCGGTGGCCTTTCAGCCAGTTTCTTACCTTTGCCGCATCTCTGCCGGCTCCCTGCAGTTTTAACCGGGAAACTACATTTTCGATCGCCTTTTCCGCCTCCTCCTGTTCCCGGTAAAACTTTTCAATACCTTGCCGGTATGTTTTGTGTTCAACATATGACCTGATCAGGCCGGTTACATATTCCGGGTCTTCTTTCCACCCGGGCATACCGACATCTATTTCAGCTACTGACCGGTGACCGTATTTTTCAAGCAAATATGTAATTTCAGGATGGCCGGGAGAGGGTTCCTCCCCGGCCTGATCTATCCTTTTTGCTGCCTGCAGCATATCGAGTCCCATTTCCGTAGTTATACAGTTGGGAACCGCTTTTTCCACCTTTTCCACTTCCTCCGGGTCAACTGCGTATTTACTTATTAAATTCCTGGCCTGATCGAAGTAATTTAGCGAAACAATGCCGTAAAACATGATTTCAAAAGCAATAAAAAGAATATAATCAGGGCTGGTCCGTTCAATAAATTCCAGCTTATCTTTCCTGGAATCAAGCCCTTCTTTACTGCGCTCGATATCGGCCATCACCTGGTCGCCGTATTTAAAAGCCCTGGTGAGAGCTTTCCCCGGGAAAAACTTGCCGTAGAGTAATTTTGGGATGGAAGAAAAAATATACTTGATGATCCAGGGGTTGACCTTGGTGAAGAAGCCTTTAACTGTCTTTATGACGGGAGTCCGCGGTTTAGAAAGCGCTTCACTATCTCTTTCTAAAAGGTGCATAATAATATCAATGGTTACCGGATCTTTATTAAACATTGGGTTGGTTTTCAGCTCGCCCTGGACTTTTTTTAGCTTGATCAATTCTGTAATATCAAAGAACAACCTGCCGGCAGCGCTTTTATTCCACAGGACCGGTTCACGCAAGTAGCGCCTATTCATTCGCCGGCCCACGTTAAGGTACATCCTCATAAACAAATCTAACCCGAGCGGGGTAAACGGTTCATGCATCCCCTGGGAATAAAGAGAAATATTGATATAAACATGCAGCTTGTCATCAGTATCTTCCGGTTCCGGCATGGGGAAAAGGGCGGTAACCGGCCTGGTCTGAACAAGGTAGAACCTGCCGCCTTGATAGGCCCATTCCAGGTCCTGGGGAAACCCGTAGTGCTCTTCCACCCTGCAGGCCAAATCGAGGAGCCTTTTTCTTTCTTCCTGGTCCATAGTAACCTCGTTCTGCCGCTCTTTTTCCACACCGGCAAGTACGGTGCCGCCTTCAGTTCTTACCGTCTGCACTTTTTTGGTCGCTATGTATTCATCTACCGTTTTCCCGTCTTTTTTATTGATAATCCACTGGTCGGGATCAACCTCCCCACCGACTATCGCTTCCCCCAGGCCCCAGGAAGAACTGAGAGACACCTGGTCCCGCCTGCCGTTCACCGGGTTGGCGGTAAAGAGGATCCCTGATTTCTCCGAGTTTATTTGTCTTTGAACGACCACACCGTGGGCCAGACCAGTATCATCAATATCTTGTTTAGCCCGGTAGGATACAGCCCTTTCGTTCCACAGCGAAGCCCAGCACTTCTTGATCGCTTGATAGAGTTCTTCTTTACCGGCAATATTTAAGTAAGTGGAATACTGGCCGGCAAAAGAAGCCCCGGGCAGGTCTTCAGCCATGGCCGAAGAGCGGACCGCCACCCGGGGCTTTTCGAGATAATCATAAACATAACCAATTTCCTGTTTAACATCTACCGGTATTTCTCCACGCTCAAAACGTTCCTGCAGATAGGTTGTCTTTAACTTCAGTGCGTCCTGGTTGCCATTTAGTACCCCTGTTTCAGTAATCAGACGGGATATTTCAGTTTGCAGGTCGTTTTCTTCCACAAACTTTTTGTAACCATCTACCAAAACCACGAACCCTTCCGGCACCGGCAAGCCCGCTCTAATCATTTCACCCAGGTTGGCCCCCTTGCCGCCTGCCCGCGCCAAATCTTCCTTACCGACCTGCTCTAACAAGCAGACATAGCTAAATTTCTGCATGTTTATAAAGTTTCTGCCTTTACTAACCTCTGGGTCTTCACATTCACCATAGCCAATTGATGTATCTCTGTATTTAGCGGCACACATCATCTTAACCTCCTGTTGCCAATTTGGAAGGATTCTGCCCACCGATCTTACCTGGATTATAACAGGGGATACGACGGCATGAACCTGCCAAAGGTTGGTAATCTAAAAAACAAACCGCGCCAACCTTAAACATAAGCATACTATAACCAGAAAACTGCTGGCTGATTGGGGAAAACAATGGGGACAAGTTACTGCATAAGCTGCCAGCAAGTGGGGATTTGACTTGAGATTAGTTTAGGATTGATATAAATAGTGGGGGAAATCAGAAATAAAGCAAGCGGGTAAACTAAGATTACGGCTTCTTCATTTATCTTTTGAGTCGTTTTCCAATAATATTAAAACCTGGTTTATAAAGGATTCGAAAATATGGAGTTCTTCTTTAGCTATACTGTATACTCTTTCATTTGAGATCTGCTGATATCCATGTACGACCCTGTTTCGAAAACCGACCATAGAAGAATACTTTTCATATTCCTCATTACACAAAACACCTTTAGTCAATAGCAATTGCAATGCATCACGGGCATCGGCAGGAGCATGTTTGTAATGTTTTGCTGAAAGATGGTACGCTATATCAATCAATGCATCAACAGAAATCTGGAGGGAATATTTTAGACCTTTTATAATCCACTGATCATTTATAATCTCCTCATAGGGTTTTTCGCCAATCAATGAATGGATGTCAGCTTTTTGCTCGCGAATGAAGGCAATTTTTTCATATACTCTTTCTTTGTCATAAACCATCTTCACCCCTCCGAAACTATCATTTCCAGGGCTTTATTGTAGCGGGGATAAACTTTCCTGTACTTTTGGCTAACTTTTTCTATAAAATCAGTAACCACTGTATTATCTCTGTTATAAATTAAAGTAC
>LKMJ01001691.1_pt1 | contig 19779 bp, 9 predicted proteins | sample 643391 | NCBI WGS metagenome assembly LKMJ01 (sample SAMN04112250, study PRJNA286221) | soda lake metagenome | biome: soda lake; feature: Kulunda Steppe; material: water; isolation source: sample PL-Br10 brine of Picturesque Lake | place: Russia: Kulunda steppe | collected 2010-07 | reverse complement strand
GTGCTCAGTAATGATCTCCGCACCCTCGATTGACCGAGAGACAGAGTTATCACTCCCGACACGATTAGTGTCTTTTGCTGTCATGCTTGGCAGCGCTTGTTCCCCGGTGTCATCGCACCGGGGGGCGTTTTCAGCCAATTTTACCTACTGATTGCATTATAAAAACTATTTGTATATTTAATGAGTGTTTTTGGGAAACAGCGGGTTAGACCCCGTACCTGCGGAATACGTCCTGTGAATTAATCTATAGTTATAAATTCAAAAATTTAGTTCAGAATAACCACAATAACGAGGTTGATTTTACTGTATGACAGTATCGAGTGGCTCTGTTGAAATCCTCTAGCGGTGATAGATTTCACACATCGTACTGAATACAGAGGATGAATCGGTCAGCACTGGCCACCTACTGACTCAGCCGAGTAGTTATGTGGTTTTGTAGATATTAGAATACCATGACAGCTGGGTCGGGTTCGGATATGCCTCCATCACAACTAACCCTGATGAGTTGCGGGCGATATTCTACGCTGTTGATGATGCAATCCTCGTCCACGATTCGGGAGGGAATATCATTTACTTATTTTCGTTCAATTTTGGATCGATCGCTGGATCGCGCTGCTGTCGTTTGGCCTTCTTCTTCGCCTTGCTAATCGACGATTCCTGCTGCTGTGTCATCGTAAATTCCTTGTCGCCCAACATGGACTTCGCTATCTGCTGTAGACTCTTACTGGCTGAGGATCCTCTCCCAGATGATTTCGAGCGGGTTCTCTTCCGGTTGGACGCCTCCGAGGTCGTGTGCTGCTGCGCGAACGCTTTCGCCGTGAGACCTTTGTCTGTGAAGTCGGTGTGCTGCGTGATCATTAGCTGGACTTTGTCCCCGTTCCGGTAGTAGTGATCCTTCGCATCCTGGAATACAAACTTCCGGCCCTCTTCCAGATACGGGTGACTGACTCCATCGCCTACCACGAACATCTTTCGTGTACCGTCCTCATCACGCACCGCCCCCGCTATGTCAGGAACATATTGTTCGTCCTTCTTCACCCAGAATATCTCATCAACCACCGCTTCAACGGTTACGTATTCACCGCTTCCCGTGAGATCTGTCAGTGAGCAGTGGTTCGGGCCAGAATCAGTGTCGGTCCCAGCACTTGGAGCTTCGTCATCTGTCCCTGTTGCTTCTACCTTGGTATCTCCATCAGCGGGCTCGGCAAAGAGGTAGTCCGGTCCGTTCGCGTTTGCGGAGACGTGCTTTGCGACTCTTATCTCCACCTTTGCCGGCGATTGGCTTTGAGGGAGATCAAAATCACCTTGTAGAATGCACTTCGTCTCCCCTACGGTAGACGGGTTCGTCACGTACCAACTTCCATCCCGGTCATTGAGTCGAACAACCCCATTTTTCCCGGGTTCCGTTATCCACTCCCCGTTCATGTTGTATGTTAGCACTCAAATTATTAAATAGTTGTCGTGTTTTCGCCTAGGATCGCAGTTACTCCCCTACATTATGAAAAGGGTATACCTGGCTCTGTCGAAATTCTATCCTTCAGACACGTTCCTATTTGAAACAGCTGGTTACTGAAACTGCTTATTAACCGATTCTCTCCCCCATGACTCTACGGAGAAAACTGGTGTATACGCGCCCGGTATTCAACACGGAGTTCGTGTCCTGTTTGAAGGATTTCAACACAGCCCCGAGATTTTTAAAAGAGTACTACCGTTATATCCATTCGTCAAGGTCTTTCTGCTGTGATCTACTGCCTAGGATTGAATTAGATAGATCTGTAGGGGTTTGCATTGTGGCTGTGACGTTCGAATCTCGGAGTTCAGTGAGTCCACTGCTAGGTTCTATTTCAAGGTAGCTAGGCGGAACGAACGTTGGTTTGTCCTGCTTGAGCGCAATCTCGTACTGCGCCATTGTGCCGCCACTTCCATCGGTTGCTACAAAAATCATTGCGTCGCTTAGTGCTGCAAGGAGTTCGTTCCGATCAATGAATGAATGACGAGTCGGTTCTGCGTCTGGCGGGCGCATTGAGAGGAGTAACCCACCTGTTCTGATGATTTGTTCGAAAAGAAGTTCATTCTCTGGTGGATACGCGACATTAACTCCTGTTCCTAGAACGGCAATAGTTGAATTGGGAAACTCAAGAGCACCTTGATGCGCTGCTGTATCGGCTCCGCGTGCTCCGCCACTAACAATTACGTTCCCTTCTTCGGCGAGCTCTAATGAGAGTGATCGGATCCATTGTTGTCCTGTTTCGTTTGTCTTACGTGAGCCAGAGACGCCAATTGCAGTTCCAGTGAGTATGTCAGTGTTTCCCCTGGCGTATATCAAGACTGGTGCTGGCCCATCCCGAACAACATCTGGATACTGGTCGTCTTCAATACTAAGAATCCTTATTCCGTCGGTTTCGTATTCGTTGAATCGGTGAATATATTTTTCAACCGCTTTGTTGAGTGACTGGAGTCCCTCGTACGTATCGGCATCAAGATAGTGAAACTCAGATACGATAGATTCTGGTGCATTAAGAAGTTTCTGTGGCGTTTCGTAGTAGGTATACAGTTCATATGCCCGGGCGTCTCCGATTCCGGATAGATCAGTAAGCGCAGCTAACATCGCTTTATTGATGATCTTCATCTATCCACTCCTGCGATGATATTTGACGCGACAGCTCCCGGATCCGTAACTTCAGTAACGTTTGCCAGTGGCCCACCCGGGGTTAATCCGAGGGTGAGACAAACGACACGCTCAGCGCCTGCTTGACGGAGTAGATGGGCTCCCGCTGCAAGAGAACTGCCAGTTGTGCAAATATCGTCAAACAGGATAACAGTCTCACCGTCAAGTTTTGATCGGACTCGCAGTGATGCTTCGGGTTCAATAGCGACTATGTGCCGTTCTTGTCTGGATTTATCTCGTTGTCGTTCAACAGTTTTGGTTCTCTCAAGCAATGGGGTGTAGATGATCTTTGTTTCAAGTACAGCATCTTGAGCAAGTTGTACCAATTGCGGACTGAGCGAGTTAATTTTGTGACTAGGAAAAACAGTGATATAATCGTAGTCCCAGTCATCAAGAAGAAATCGGCGATGAATAAGATCCTGTAGCCGTGGGCGGAACGTTTCAATGGCTGTCTCTTCGCCGTACTTTGCAAGTTCTGTGAGATCGCCAAAGTTTGCTGAGCTTTGACGGTACCAGTTGAGAGCGAAAACATTGAGAGATCGGTTTATATGTGACTGGGTAGGGGGTGTTATCCGCTGGAAGAGGTGTGAGAGTTTCCCGTAATCAACGAGTTTTGATTCTGCTTCGGTAGCGGATTTAGGTGTTGCATCAGTTACGGGCCCTTTGGGTGGCGACTCATTAGGTGTAGAGATGGCTTTTGAATCAATCTGGTATTCGGGATCTAAATCTTCGAAGCAAGTCTCATATATTTCTGTAATAGGGACTGTTCGGCTACTGACGCCATTTTCGGTTGGGAGTGGCGGATACGCTGGAAATGTGTTGAGGAGCTTTGCCGCTTGTTGTAGTTCGTCGAATGAGCCAGGAAGCTCCGGTATCGGGGATTTGGTACCTGGTACACAAGGTCGAACGAATTCCGTTGAGGAGTCTGTATCAGTTTTCGCTCGGAGGAGTTCATGGGTTTCGTCTCCAAATTGTTTGACATTGATAACTTGATAGTCAGTTACCCTTTCAGAATCTCCGAATATCGTGCGGTAATTCTGCATACTAAATGGGAGCCGGTCTTGATGTTGGGGACCATACCCCGCAAATGGGGTAGACAGATCTCCAAATCCAATACAGGCATCAAGCAAAATATAATATTGTACGCGCGGATCGGTTCGGTCCTCTGGGTCAATGTCGGTCCCGGGGATTTGAAATACACGTGACAGCACGTTTTTTGCACTGTAAAATGCCTCATAATACTCTGAAAGATAGTTCGAGAAAACTGCATCTCCGTCGGGTGTTGTGTGCTCTTCATAGATTGGAACAATGAGCTCTGAAGGCGTGAGAATTTTATCATTTAGATTATTGCTTGAAGATGTAGTTACAGCACTCTCTTGTGTAGTAGTTTTCATAGATTTTCGGTCGGTTCGGTCTGCTTCTTTACTCTCGTCACTCTCAACATTCGGGTCTGAAGAAATGTCATCGAAACTATGGCGACTATCTGCACACTTGAGCAGCTGTTCGGCCACCTTCTTGTCATCTGGTTCTAACGAAGTGTATTTTTCTGCTTTTGCGATCCCTTGAATAGTTTGTATCCGATGAGTAGAGAGATCTGTCCTTTGAGATAGTGATTGAGGCGTAGCCGCCAGCAGTTCTTCAACAGTCGTAATACCTGCCTCAACGAGAGTTTGGCCGCTACTGGGGCCAACACTATAAATAGCAAATAATCCATCTCCAAGCAGCATCTCTGTGAGATAACGGCGTATATACCAGAGCGCCTCATCCTGAGAACATCCCGCAGTAGTCAACCGGGCGATTGAATTCTCAATGTCGTTAGTACCAAGTGTTGTTGCCGCTGCAAGTGAATCTACGTTCCATGTGTTCGACGAAGATTGCTCACCGTTCGTCTCGGAGTTATCCTGATTCAACGCGCCCTGTTCTTTATTACGAGATTGGTCGGTCTGGTGTTCAATATTGCTTTGTGGTTCTGTATCAGAAATCCCAATTGCATATTCTATATTCGCTTTATTGAACTCAGCATCGTTGACGTTGGCGTCAGTAAATACGGCGTTCGATAATTCCGCTCCAGTAAAGTCAGCTTGATAAAGCGATAACCCTGAGAGATCAGCATTCTCCAGATTTGCATTTCTGAATGATACATTCGACACCTTGTTTTGTGTTATATCCGCACCCCGTAAGTTAGCATTTGAAAAGTTTGCGTATTGGAGGTACACACTTCTCAAATTGGTGTTTACTAATTCAGCACCGCTCAGATCAACTTTTGTTAATATTTTACCAGTTAATTCCGCGTTTTGAATTTTCGCGCCAGAAAGCAATTCCCGTGGGGACCGATTCAGTATCCGATTGTCGGGGTGTTCGCGGACAGCTTCGAGTTCTGTGGCGGGCTTCTTCTTGCTGGTCTCTGCATGCCAAATACAGCGATTAAAATCTCTCCATGTAGGACGATAACAGCAGTGCGAACGATTGCTTGGACTGTCTTGTTGTTCAGAGGTCCAAGTGTACTGACAGCGGTTTGTCGTAGAACTATTTGTTTCTATTGCAGAGCCAGAAAAGTCATTTTCAGGATCTTGAGTTGAGACTCTCTTAGCAGTGGTTCGTGTCGTTGCATTCAATTCAGTGGTCTCAGGCCAATGTTTAACCAACGCATCATCAATTTGATACCAATTTCCGAGCCGCCACCTCAAATCAGCTGCAGGGCTTTTATTCCAAATAATCAATGGAATTTTCTCTGATTCTTTCGTAACAACTGTGAGTTTGTATGCACGCTTTCCAGAGTTCTGCTTAGTAATAGCGAATAATTTAACAGACAGCGATATCGTGTCGTTATGATCATATGCAGATAGAGTAGACATTATCTATATTTAACAAGTCCATACTAATAAATCTAAGTTGAGCGGGGCGTCTATGTCACCTTCTCAACTGGTGTCTATTCATCACGATGTTAATGCTGTTGCTGGAATTTATACCATTGTGTAATCTATATCAACTATCCCCGGACGCTTGGCTGACTTCCAGCTCACGAATTATAGGATTACAACAAATTTTTATTTATAAATATCACTCTGATCTGATTATGATTTTAATCCGGCTTTTGTCCGGGAAACCGGGGTTTCTCGAACAGATGGATTAGGGCTCAGTATAGTCCTATTTTTAGAGCTATACAGAGGTATCGAAGATGAGTATTTCAAATGAAATCTGGTTGGACAAACCTCAATAGCAGCCAAGAGTTAGCCATTAGAATTGTGAGGCCAGTTCAGTCATCAGAAACGGCCCCATCTACAGTTAGTATACTGTCGTCAACAAAAGTTGGCTTCTCTGCAGTAGCTACAGGATGAAGGACATATCCGATCCGTTTCCCTGCGATTGGGGGCACAGCGTTTCCGATTTGTCTGAACCAGCTCGTAAACGGACCTAAGAAAATATAGTCATCCGGAAATGACTGAAGACGTGCAGCCTCGCGGGGAGTAATACCGCGGTTTCTCTTCGGATTTGCACGTTCACTATTCGGACGCGCATGCTCATAGTAGTCCGGTAGCACGTATCCGTTTGCATCTTTGGCTAAGTGCGCTACAATCGTTGGGGAAGGTTCAGACCATTTGAGCATCCGATACTTGTCCCCAAACCTTGGATTGTCTTTTGTTCCGACATCATATTCGATATATTCGGCATATTTACCATCAGAACCATATTTTACGTCCCAACCTGTGTCACCGGGAGTCAGGGCTTCATCAAACAAAATTCGGTCTTTTTCCATGGGATGTTCCCGAGCTCTGTGGTTGAAGCAGAGGTTAGTATCTGTATCAAGTTTGTGACTGCGCACGTAGCTGCTCTTCGAACCTCGTGCGGTTTTTGAAATCAGACGTCCTCCCTCACCCCGATGAAGACGGGGCAGGCCAGAGAGTCCATCTTGGATAGATTGTGTTTTCCCTTCGATAGGGAGTTCATTCAATAATTCTTCAGCTCTCGATACGGTTTTTGCAATATCTTCTCTGACACCGATTAGCAGTACTCGAATGCGTTTTTGGGGAACACCTATATCAGTCATGTTCTGCAAGTGGTACTCCACGTCGTAGCCGAGACCAGTCTGGCCAAGGGCTTCGAGGTCTTCAAGAACCCAATCAATAACACGGACACCAGTATCGCCAACCTCGTTAACCATCCCCGCTACGTTTTCCATAACAATTGCTTTTGGCCGGAGCTCCTCAACAGTATCCACATATTGTGTATACAACGTCGTCCGATCATCATCTAAGATACTGTAGTCGTCATCATCTGCACGGCGCGATCGATACCCCGCATTTGAGAGTGACTGGCATGGAGGGCCGCCGACGAGCAGGTCCGGTTCTTTTACAACTTCACGAATACGCTTTGTGAGATCTATCTTTTGAACATCTCCACAGACCACGTTTTCGTGTGGTATTTCTGGATGGTTCAGACGGTACGTCGCAACAGCATCGGGATCAATATCAATTGCCCATCGAATGTCGTAATCCGCCTGTCTCAACCCACTGGAAAGACCACCAGCTCCGGCAAACAGATCAACGACTGTCGGGCCAAGTCGTTCTGCGCGTTGCTGACGGAGACGGTGTGTCAGTAGGAATTTCCTGATTTCACACGTCTCACCACACACGTCTGTTCCTGCGCAAATCGCGTGCGTCGAGAGGGCTCGGTAAAGAGGGCCAATTAGGCGATCAATTAATTCACTCTCCATGTCTCGACGGCGACCTGTCTCATTTTGGACTTCATTCGGACTGACGAGGCCAAGAGAGCAGAGGAGTTCATCGACGCTTGGATCGACAGGCCATACAGGTTTATCAAAGGCTGTCTGCAGAAGCCACCACGCGTCGGCTTCCTGAATCCCAGCAATGGTGATGAGGAAATCTACATATGTTCGATACCGCACTCGGGAAAAATCCCGGAGCGTTACCCCATCTGTGTAGTGTATCTCTTGGACAGACGAGAGGAGTTCATCGAGTTTAGAGACTCGTTCGGAGCTAACGCTTTTTTGATGACACACCTCTCCAAGAACTACAACAAGTTCGTCAAAGTCTAGCGATGCTATATTTTCCCAACTTCCGTATTGTTTACGAAGTTTATGAACGGTTTTCCGAGGGTGTCGCTGGAAAAAGCGTTCAGATGGCGAATCGACTTTCCCCCCCAGAACTGCCGCTGCTACTGCATCCAGCGGGTCATCGCTTCCACAAAGGGGGTCAGCACATGGACAGTCTTCGCCACTATCTGCGTCATATTTTCGATCGAGAAGAGCATAGCGGCAGTCTTCAGAGTGTTTTCTGGTTTTCCGAGCAAGGTGTTCTGGCGTCGCACTTGGGCACCCTATAGGCATCATTCGCTGCCTGCGCGAGTGGGCCGCAGTCAAAGTATCGATGAGAAATTCGATATGGTCGAAGAGCAACTGACGATGTTCGTCACGTTCCACAATAGGCGCGGACTCTATTAATGTCAAAGGAGAGTCAGGGTACGTGACCTGTTTCGACATACAACGTGTTATAGTGGCACCAGGGATAAATTATATGAAATTTCTTGGATAGACTACGAACCTAATTTTTCAGTGTTTTGAGGACTCCTACATCTTAAGGGGTGTATCCTAACCAGTTTTTCCGATCTGTTGAACAAGTCCAGAATATAATACAATAATTGATGTTCAAAAAATTGAGTTCGATTATTACCTATGGTGATAATTTTCAGCAGCACGCACGCTCGCGTGCCACGCGCGTGGGCGAACGCGCGCATCGCGCAACCGCGTGCGCGATAAACGGCAAAACGTTAACCAAATCGCACCCGATAACTTTTGAGGGTGCGATTTGATTGTGGAAACATGGTCCAGACGGCGACCTGACAGATACCGATGCCAGCAAGTACCGACACGGGGGCTGAAACCCCGACTGACGATGAGCGAATTGCTCGGCACCTCCGTGAGATGGTGCTGAAACAGGTTCGAGGCGATATTGACGAACGTATCAAACGTGACTTTCCGAGTGACCGGTTCTTTGCCGGGGCACTAGCACCAGAGAGCGAGGACCAGCTCGACGATCCGGACGATGACCTGCAGTCGAAGATGCAGCCCACTGGCCTCGGTGCCACAGTGCGTGTCCAGAACGGTGAGCTCGGCGACGAACTCATACTCACTGTCAATGCTAGCGTGTGGGTTCGCGTCAACCCCACGTACGAAGAAATGGTAAACCGAGACTCGTTTGTCGCCTTAGGTGACCGAGATGACGACGATGAAGGTGATAGTCTGCTCCCAGTTTTTGAGCGGATTAAGCTTGATGTGCCACCAATCAAGCTACCTGCACACGCGCTTCAGACGCCGGCTCAGTCCACACCGGATGTCGTTCAGGATCGTGCCAGCGAAGCTTTCCATAGGGCATTTGCTGATGCCAGAGAGCGCGCTCACGAGAACTATGATCTCTACGTCGAGACGGAGAAGGATGACACTGTTCCGACCATCGCACTCGAAGACCCAGAGAGCTTCCGTGGTTTCCTCGCTGAACGTTCCGACGAAGGAATCCCTGCTCTTCCCGATTGGCACGCCGGTTTGACTGTCGAGGTGATGTCCGACGAGGAGAACAATGATGACAGCAATATCGTTGACTTCGAATTTGCAAATGAGGCGATCCAGTCCAGCGACGATGCTATCTACACGATCCGGGATCCGACGTTGTTCGAAGTCGGCCTCGAACTTGAGACGACAGGGGATTTTGAATTCGCCCCCTTTACTTTCGATCCACTCCCGGAGGACTTCCGGTACAACCGCGATCTATGGGGGCACGGTCGAAACTGCACTGTTTCTGCGCCAGAGCGCAATGATCAAGAAGTAGACGAGGACGGTATTCCCCCTGGTCGCCGCGCTCCTGATTCCATCCCGACAGCGGACCGGCTTGAAACGCAGTTCATCCCGGAGTACCGTCAGCTCGTTTACGAATCCGCCGACCGCGATGTAGACGCGGAATTCGAGGCGCTTGCTGACTTAGAAGACGGAGGATTCGGAGTCCTTGATAAGATCACTGCAGAGATGCGGCGATATCACCGAGAGGAATACGACGCCGCGCTGGAACAGTATCGTGAGCGTGAGGACTGGGATGACAACCCTGAGACAGGTGACCTTGCCGATTTCAACAGCGACCGTGATGCTTTCGAGCGGGAAATCAAGCGGTATGAGCGCGGGGTTCAATGCCTGCGACAGCACCCCGAGACAGTCGGGCGCGCATTCGAGTTGATGAACGAGGCAATGGGCCGGATGCATGAATTCCCTAGCTGGCGGCTCTTCCAGCTCGTGTTCATCGTCATGGAGGTTCCAGACGTTGCGAGCCGAGAGTATGATGAGTGGGCTGAAGTCGATTGGCGCGATAGCTCCACCGAAGATCGTGCTGAGGACGCTGAGTCGCCCCTCGACGTCGTGGACGTGCTTTGGTTCCCGACTGGCGGGGGAAAGACGGAAGCGTTCCTTGGCGTCGCCGTCTGGAGCATGTTCTTCGACAGGCTCCGGGGGAAGGACTTTGGCGTGGCCGCTTGGACAAAGTTCCCGCTCCGGCTGCTTTCACTTCAGCAGTTCCAACGAATGACAGAGACGGTAATGTATGCTGATCTCGTTCGCCGCGAGCAGCCGGACATAGGGTCACATCCATCTCGACCGTTCTCGATGGGCTACCTTGTTGGTAAAGCAAACACGCCGAATGCCCTTACCGGGTACGACAACAACAAACACCGACAATATCAGGGCCCCTCTGGAGAGAGCCTCCGCCGTGAGGCAAAAGTCGTCCCGAACTGTCCAGTCTGTGGAGCAGCAATTGAGGTGCGAGTCACAGAAGACGATCATCGGCTGACACACTGCTGTACAGGTAGTAGTTTTGATTGTCGATGGCAGTCACGGTCGCTTGACCCCAGTGAGACGTACGCTGAGGACGAGCTTCCTGTCCACGTCGTCGATAACGAACTCTACCGCTACGCGCCTACGATCATCGCCGGCACGATCGACAAGATTACTGCAATCGGTTATCAGCGCAAGTTTGCACATCTCATTACAGGTGAGATGGACCTAGAGTGTCCGATCCACGGTTTCGCAAGTCTCAACGAGTGTACCGAAAAGTACGGATGCCCAATTGATAAGCACGACTTCGTCGAGATGGCTAAGCCGGTTGAACCATACGACCCTGCGCCGTCACTGATGGTTCCCGACGAACTTCACCTGCTGGAAGAAAGTATGGGAAGCTTCGACGGCCACTATGAGACGGGAGTTGCTGAACTGCAAGAACTAGTTGATGCTGGCAAAACGAAGGTAATCGCGCCGACAGCGACGATTACAGGGTTCGAGGACCAAGTACACAATCTGTTCATGCGGCCCGCTGAGCGCTTCCCGTCACCTGGGCCGTACTTACGCGAGAACTTCTACGCACAGGAGCGTCCAGAGACACAACGGTACTACATTGGACTGGTCCCACATGGAAAAACACACATAAATTCCATCATCGATCTCCTGTTCTACTACCACCGAGAGATCCAAAACCTGTTCCGGACGGCGCTAAAGGATCCGAGCCAAGTACTTACTGGCGCAGCACTTGGTGGAACAGATACCACGGCACCGCTCGAAGCCGAATCAGTCGATGAAGTGCTTGCTCAGCTCAGCTACTACAGTACCAGCATCACGTACCTGCTGTCGAAGAAAGACGGTGACCGTCTCGATCAGTCGATAGTCTCTCAGCTTGATAACTATCTTCAACAGGATGGTCGTCCCCCGCTGGCCTCTGAACGGATGACCGGTGGGACTGGATTCGAGACCATCATGGAGGTCCTGAACATCGTGGAGAACCCTTGGGACGAGGAGGCGGATGAGCAGATCCTTCATCGGCTAATTGATCGCAATGTACTCCAAGAGGATATCACAGAGTCCGTGCTATCACTTCGGAATACGCTTCAGGCTAGCCTCGACGAGGAAAACAACGTTATCGATAGCGAGAACTTTGAGGGGGAGCGTGCCCGTGCCAGTGAGGACACACAAGAGGCGCTCGCCTGGTTGCTGGCGAGCCGTCTCAACACCATCACGGCTACGAACATGATTGCTCACGGGGTGGACGTCAACCGATTCAATATGATGACGTTCTTCGGAATGCCTCGTGGGACGGCTGAATACATACAGGCGAGTTCCCGTGCAGGACGGTCACGGTCTGGCCTCGTGTTCAATGTCGCTCACCCCATCCGGGAACGCGACCTGAGCCACTACCACTTCTTCGAGAAGTACCACGCGTTTCTTGACCGACTGGTTGAACCCGTTCCGATCAACCGATGGGCGAAAAACAGCGTCAAACAGACCCATCCTGGACTGTTCATGGGACTGCTCCTCAATCATTATATGTACCAAGAGGGTAGTGGGAATCTCTATTTCGGCGACAACGCCGAAGAGTTCGCCGACTCCGTTGACGAAGACCAGTTGCGCCAGCAGATGCTGGGAATGTTTGGTGACCCAGATGATCACGAGGAGTTCAGGGGGGACGTCGAAGACCTCACAAGAGAGGCGCTCTCCCAACTGCGCCTCGATGATAACCAGTGGACGAGTGGTCGCATCAAGCGCTCCCCGATGCAGAGCCTACGAGACGTAGACGAGCAGTTGCACATCCGATCGGAGTACCGCTACCGAGAGATATTTGAGACCCTTGACAACCGGTGACCTACAATGAGTATGAAACGAAGCCGCCATCAGATCCTGTACCAGTTCCTCCCCGGGAACACGTTCGACTACAGTGACAAGCGCGGCATCTGGCAGGTGAATCGCCTAGAAACAACTGACGCTAGCAGCCAAGTCGATCAAAAGTACATCGTTGATCGCGTGTTCGCCCGGGCAAAAAATTGGGATGGCGGAGAAGAGGGTTTCACCTCGAACAAACCTTCCCACTACGATTTCGCGGCACCGGAAGAAGTCCGGGCCCGCCCGTTCCCGACAACCTTCTACTGTACGAGCTGCCAGAAGGTTCACGGATACTACTCTTCAGATGACCTTAAAAACAAAAATAAGGCGTTGAAGTGCCAGCTTTCGGGCTGTAACGGCGATCTAAAACAGTACCAATTTGTAAGTGTCCACACCTGTGGCGAGGTCAGGCGGCTCTACCCGCAGAAGTGCCCCGAACACAAAGACCAGCACATCGTTCTCGACACACAGGACAGTCAACGTGCGCAAAACTTCCACTGGCGGTGTAAAATATGCGGATGGAAAACGCGAGTAAGCTACTATCAAAACTGTGGCTGTGACTACGTCCCGCCCTCTGTGGACGACCCTGACGACGACAAGATGTACACCACGGTCCACCGAGCAGGATCAACGTACTACCCGCACTATCTGACAACGGTCAACCTCCATACGGCAGGAATTGGTCACCTCAGAGGAAGCGAGGATGGCTCTCGGAAAGCGCTCGCAAAGCATCTCGGGCTCAGTAATTCGCCGCTAAAGAACGTTGACATGGCTGAAGGGATCGAGGGTGCAGAGATCGATGACGATCGAAAAATCGAGGTGTACCAGACAGAGCCAGGAATCAATTCGCTGGACGAGGCTGAAGACTGGCTCCGCGAGCACGGCGAGATTGACAGCCAGACCGTCGGTGAAGCCATCTCAAATCTGATCGACTTGGACGCCAGAGAAGACACCGAGGAAATGATTGATGCTGGTGATGAGCTCCTCCAGTACGTTCTCAGCCTAGAAGAACTCACAGCACACTCCCTTGAGGAACTAGAGGAGGATGCCCGCGAAGAAAAATTCCCGAGAAAGGCCGATAAGATCTCGACGTATTTTGATGAGCTCGACCGGCTCGGGTTCAAAGACGTGCGCGTCATCGAAGACTTCCCAGTCCAGACCTTTGTCTACGGCTACACACGAGGTGGCCGCGAGGAGGACGAAGCACAATTGAACGCCTTCTCACAGAACGCAAGCAGTGGCGACGGCACACCGATTTTCGTTGACACATCTGAAACGGAGGCGACCCAGTTTGATCTTGACCCTGCAGAAGTCCTTCTATGGCTGGCTGTCAATATCCCCGCAGTTAGTGACGAGAGCGCTGTTCGAGGTAATATCACACTCCCTGAACTTCCCGACGACCCTGAAGAGGCTGACATCGACCGGGCGCGTGCAGCTATTGACGAACTCTCCAGCGCAGAGCAGTGGGCGTTCCTGTTGAACCACCTCGATCCCGTGGACCAGTATGGGCGGTTCGAAACCAGCACTGCCGATACCGTCGAAGGGAAGGTGACAAAGTATGTCTTCGAGTTACTGCACACGCTCTCACACATCCTGCTCAAGCAGGCAAGCACAATCAGTGGGTTCAACAGGACAAACCTGAGTGAGTTCCTCTTCCCACGAGCACTGTCACTGGTAATCTACACTAACAACCGCGAAGAGTTCAATATCGGCGGCATGACCACAATGGTCGAGCAGCAACTTGACGACTTACTCAGCCAAGCGCGAACTCACGGCAACGAGTGTATGATGGATCCCGTCTGTTCCCAGCGTGATGGGGCCTGTCTATCCTGTCTCCACGTTAGCGAAATCAGCTGTTCATATTTCAATCAAGTCCTCTGCCGGGACTATCTGTTCGGGAGTCGTCCGAACACAGATCGATCTATTCGAGGATTTTGGCGACTGTAGACTTCCCTCTGTAACTATGACCCGTAATTCACCAGATATTGACCGTGCGCTTGCCATCGGAGACATCATCGATCATGAGGAGGCACTCCTCAACGAATTAGAGGGGATCCTTCTCGTCGCGGCTGGGCGTTCGGAGCGTATTTCACCGGCAGCAGTCGCCCGTGATACGAACCTGAGCCGCGAGGCTGCAACTGATCTCTTCCGTCAATTACTGCAGTGTAATGTCGTTCAGCGGGGTGTCTACGATACTGAACTAGTGGACACGCAATGCATCGTCGATGCGTCTCGCACTCGCCAGATATTTGAACACATCAAGGAGTCGATACAGATTCTCAACGCCCACCGAGCACGTGTCCCGACCACAAAGGTGACTCCACTGGTAACGTTCCCGGACGACCCGGCATTCAGCAAATCCACAGCCGCCACCTTCAGCATGGATGGCTTACTCTCAACCTTGGCTAGCCAAGTCAAGCGTTGTAATAGCGAGATCGTGCTACTTTCTCCTTTTTTTGAAGGGGAAGGGTTTGGTCGTCTCGCCGAGGTCCTACTTGACGCACTCGATCGAGGTGTCGAATTGACGATCGTTACTCGCTATCTTTCCGACGCAAATTCACACAATTACGGCGTCATCCAGTCTTTTATACGTCGGGCATCCGAGCGCGGTGTGGCCGCTAAAATCACGCTTATTGACTATACAGTTTGGAAGGATGAGACACCGATTCCGGAGCGACGACAGAATGGGGAGAATCCGTGGTTCACACTTCACGCGAAGGTGATGCTGTTCGACTCCCGTGCGGCGTATGTTGGCAGCGCGAACGTGACAGACTACGGTTTCGATCGGTACCTCGAACTTGGAGTTTTACTCGAAGGGGCAAAGGTTACTCCGTTCCGTGATCTCTGCGAATTCTTGCTCGACTCCGACGGAGCGGTCACGGTTAATCTATGATGGCTGATTGTTGAGAGACGATTCTTTTCAAACGCGATCAGATATGTCCGTACCAACAGACGGAATCGGTTTTATCGCAGCCTTGGAAAGTATTAAGCCTCTGTGAATTACCGAATAAAATATAGCTTCGGTACCATATTCACATCGAACTAAGTTTTCATCCAATGGCCGATCCAACCACTTACCGAACGAACCGTGACCTGTTCTCGAATTACTACCTCAATGATCACCTCCGAGAGACGGACCCCTGGAACAAGGTTTCCGACGCCGAGATCCAAGGTGCTTTTGAGGAGATACGTGAACTCTACGAAAATAAGAAGGAACGTGTTGGCGACTATAACGAAGCACAGCTTGAAAGGAACTTCATTCGTCCCATATTCGAGATTCTCGAAATCTCCTTCGAGATCGAAGAGACTGTTATGCGAAACGCTCGACGGCCTGACTACGGTTTTTTTCCGAGCGAGAGAGCCGCCGATTCCGCATTTGACCGTGAAGACTTCTACGAAGAAGCCATTGCGGTCGCAGATGCGAAACGATGGGGTCGAAAACTCGACACACGTGGAGAAGAGAAACGAGACTTCGAAAACCCCAGTTACCAGATTCACCGCTATCTTCAGGAAACGCCTGCGCAGTGGGCCGTTCTGACGAACGGGGAGAGCTGGCGTCTCTACTACGGACCGACGAGTCACCGACTGGACTCGTTTTACGAGATTAATTTACCAGAGCTGCTCGACGTCGTCTCCAAAGATGGAAATCTTGAGGCGTTCAAGGAGTTCTACCTCTTTTTCCGAAGAGAGGCATATCTCCCTGATCAGTCAGGCGATTGTTTCCTCGACGATGTTTACGATGAATCAAGCGTCTTTGCTGAGGAACTGGGCGAGGACCTACAGGAGAATATATATGAAGCGATTCGGGTACTTGCCGAGGGGTTTCTCGACACGAATGACGAACTATACGAGGAGGATCTCGACTTAATCCATGATAGCTCTCTCATCTATCTCTATCGTCTCATCTTTGTCTTGTATGCTGAGAGCGAGGGCCGGAACCTCCTTCCTACGGATAACGAAATATACAGCGGGAGTTACAGTCTAAACGAGCTCAAGCAAACCGTCGTCGAAAATCGGAGCAAGACACAACAGCTGTATCAGACATGGCAGACGAACCTTTGGGACAGGCTGGACGAGCTATTCGTACTTATTGACCAGGGTAGTCAGGGTCAGGGTATCCCGAAATCGGACCTTTATATTCCCGCATACAACGGCGGGCTCTTCCGTACGAGTCCGGACGCTGATGACAGCGATGAGGCGCAGTTCCTTGCAAAACATGAGGTCGGTGACGCCTACATTGCCGAGGTCATCGAGCTCCTCACTCGGCATGATGCATCGGAGAGAGACGGAAAGGTGTTCGTCGATTATTCATCACTCGATGAGCGCAATCTCGGTTCGATCTACGAGGGCCTGCTTGAATACAAACTCGACATTGCCGACGAACCGCTAACGGTCGAAGACGGCGAATACGTCACCGCTGGGGAGGGAAAGGAGGTTACTGTTGAAGAGGGTGAAGTCTACCTCCGAACTGACGACGGTGAACGCAAGGCGACGGGGTCATACTACACACCGGAGTACATAGTCGAGTATATTGTTGACGAGACACTCGGTCCTCTTGTCGAAGAGATCCGGGAAGACTTGCTTGCCCAAAGTGCTCGCGGCGATGAGCGTGGCTTCGCCGAGGAGTTTGCCGACCAGATTTTTGACCTCACTGTTCTCGATCCGGCGATGGGGAGTGGGCACTTTCCTGTGAACGCTGTTGATTATCTTGCCCGTGAGATTATTGACGCCCAAGAACAGCAGGATCGGCAGGCCATCGACGCAGAAGACGCGGAAGTCCGCCCGCCAACAACGGAGGAGGGTGAACTGCGGGACATCAACTGGGCACGCCGGAAGGTCGCCCAGCGCTGTATCTACGGCGTGGACGTGAATCCCCTCGCCACTGAGCTGTCAAAGGTCTCGCTCTGGCTTCGGACCCTTGCAGCCGAGCAGCCGCTGGCGTTCCTCGACCACCACCTCAAGACCGGGAACTCGCTGGTCGGTAGCGACATCGAGGACGTGCTGACCGACGGCGACGACAGCACCACCGAGGACGGGCAGCTCACCCTTCAGCAGTCGTTCGACCACACTCGCAAGCGTGCGATGGAGCACGTCACCGATCGCTTCCAAGACCTGCTCAACATCGACAATGAGACGCTGGAAGACGCAAAGGAGATGGAGGCAGTCTACGACGACGTGCGCGCCGACCCGCTCTACAAGAAACTCCTTGCGATGGCCAACGTCCACACCGCCGATGCGTTCGGGCTTGATGTGCCCGGTGACGCCGACGAGCGAATGGCCCGTGCGCTCCACAGTGACGCGTGGGAGAAGATAGAGCAACAGGACTGGTTCAAGAGTGCGCATGCGATGGCCGAGGACCAACGCATTTTCCATTGGGAACTGGAATTCCCGATTGCGTTCTACGATCAAGACGGGGAGCGGAAGACGAATGCTGGGTTCGATGCGGTGATCGGGAATCCGCCTTGGGGGGCCGAATTTCCGGAAGAATTAGTTTCATATCTATCTGAGAAATACTCGCTCCGACGATCCGCCCTTGATTCATTCTCGGTATTCACCAAACATAGCCGATCGTTGACGAGAACCGGTTCGACGGTTGGATTGATTCTCCCAAGTGGATGGCAAACATCATCTAAATTTTCTTCGTTCCGTCAATGGTTGGTCTCCAAATATCAGGTTGACATTATCTCGAACCTCCCATATGACGTGTTTGAAGACGCTTACGTTGATTCCTCCATTTTCCTATTGAAGGCTATTTTAAATTGTTCATTAGACTTTGATGGAGTAGAAACCGATCTAAAGGTGGTGAACTACGATCGAAAAGCAAACATCAATGCTGTCGAATCTAAGAAAGCAGATATTCAAACGGTTGATTACACTAGATGGTTCTCAAACACTCTTGATCCAGATAATGAATACTCATTCCCGTCTTACTTAGGGAACCAAGAACTTGAGATACAAGAACGCACTCTGCGAGAGAGTATACCACTTTCCGATCTTGCAGACATCCAGCGTGGGATTACGCCGTTCAATTTGACTGAGGAGGAGAAGGGTAGCGATCATGCTGTTGCGTTGGACGGAGATCTTCGTCGCTATCGATACGCGTTCAGTGGTAAAAAATATGTTGAGTATCATGAGGATATTGCAGAGTATAAGCCAGAACGATACTTTAGAGGAGAACGTTTGATCCTCCGTGAACTGATCAGTCGTCAGTTCCGTATTCAGTTTGCGTATACCAATGAAGATTTCATTACAAACAAATCCTACCAGAGTATATTGGTCAATTCAGACGAATACTCGGTTGGATATATATTGGCAGTACTAAATTCGAAATTACTCTCATTCTTCCATATTCGACGGTCTGCCGTTGCACTGCGAGATGACTTCCCGAAAATCGTTTTAGCTGAGACCCGATCACTTCCTGTCAGGAAGCTTCAATTTAAAGGACCTGGCCTATCACTCTCGAATGAATTAGACATAGACAATATCTCTATTGATTCGGATAATGGGATGGTCCGCATTCCAGACGACGGTGACACATTAGAAATCGCTCCAAACAAATCAACGCATGATCTCCTTTCTGATCTTGCAATGTGGCAAACTGAATTGAAAGATTCTATTGGTGATTTAAATATCTCTCTTCATGACCATCTTGGAACTTATGATGATGGCCAGTCCCTTTCTAAGATCGGGCTTTCGCAACCACCAGAAAACGTTGCTAACTCGATCCTAAACCAGACTACGGGGGAGAAGCCCAACCTGCGAATCGGTAAAGCTAAAGTCATCAGGGAGTCTCCATCGACGGTTGAAATCTGCTTGACAGCGCGATACAAGCCAAATGACGAGACGGCATACGAGACAGATCAGTGGGGATATACAGAAACCGAACCACTATCGGCACTGCGAATAACAGATATTTCTGAAAGAGAGGCAGATCTAATAGAGGCATTCGTCCCAATTGCCGTTGACGAGGGCGATGGATTCGCCAATCTCAGAAAAACTGCTACTAAAACAACCTCACTTGTTGGACGTCTACGTGGACTAATACTTCCCTCTATTAGCGACGTCACTGATGGGTTGGAAAGCTACTTGGAGACAAAAAATCGCGCTGATGAACTCAACGCAAAGATTGAGAAGGCTGATAACTTTATTGATGAAATTGTTTACGGACTCTATGATTTAACTGAAAGAGAAATTGAACTCGTTGAGGAGGCAGTAGATGACGACGTAACACAGATTTAGGAAAATTGTAAAATATATTTATTTTGCTATGATCTATGAATTGGAGAAACTGATCTTCAGAGTTCCTGTAACTTCCTGTGTCTCGGTACGCTTCTCCGACACGGAACTCGCGTTTCATAACTATCTCTGATCGCTCATAACAAATAAATAAACCTGCAGGTAGAGAATT
>LKMJ01001689.1_pt1 | contig 19786 bp, 21 predicted proteins | sample 643391 | NCBI WGS metagenome assembly LKMJ01 (sample SAMN04112250, study PRJNA286221) | soda lake metagenome | biome: soda lake; feature: Kulunda Steppe; material: water; isolation source: sample PL-Br10 brine of Picturesque Lake | place: Russia: Kulunda steppe | collected 2010-07 | reverse complement strand
TTTTGTCCTTGCACTTTTATGGTGTCTTTCAGCTCATGGATGAGTGTGTCTTCTGGGTTTTGGCCTTGGCTGTTCTTGCTTGCATGGGCATTGAGTTTACCCGTGACTTTAGTTTTGGTTCCTGAGACAATGAGGGAGGCCCAGTCAGAGTAGAGTGTAAGTTTGAGGGCTTGGATTTTCAGGTTCGTCAGGTTTCCAGTGGGACAGAGCAGCTCGTCAGCAAAGGCAGCGCTGCTGATGTCATTTTGAAGGTGGGTGTCTGCCATGCTCTGATTTTGAATGCAGGAGTGCGCGTAGCCGCGTCCTCCAACATGCAACCAGCGCAAGAGGGGCTCCATGTACAAAAGGAAGAGGAAAGGCGACAGTGTGCCTCCCTGGATTGTGCCTCTCTCGATGGGAATGGGGTTGGTGGAGTGGCCTGAGGGGTGTTTGGCCTGGGTGGTCGCCTCCTCATAGACATTCTTGACAATCTCTATTGCATCTGTGGGAAATCCAAAGTCGTACATTATCATGAGCATTTTGTCATGATCTGAGGTGTTGAATGCAGAGGTAAGTCCACATTGAGGGTATAGATGTTGTTGCCGAAGAGTTTGGCATCCTCCAGGGCCATAATAATATTCTGCAGCTGGTAAATTGTATCTTTTTGTCCACGGAAGCCGGCTTGGGTGGTACTTAGCAGGGAGTTAGCCTCAGGGAAACCCCTGTTTGCAAGAATTATCAGAGATGTTACATCTGGTGCAAGCACCAGGCAACACCCCACCATCAAACTAGGAAGAGGGACGTCAGTTAGGCTTCTGTCGAATTGAAGGCAAGAAAGAAAGAAAAACTACGCGAGCAGCAAAAAACGCCTCACATCAATTAAGGAAAAGGGGCCACTTGGGAAGAAAAGCCCCTTCACCTAAAAAGAAAAGAGTAGTCAGTGAGGATCAGGAGGGTTGCGTGCAGACAAGCCAGCAGACCTCTCCTGATTGGTTTGAACGTGACGAGTATGCTCAAGAGAACATCTGGTCTGAACAAGCTGATGAGCATAGTGCACAGCCTGCCAGTGCCACTGTGTGTTCTGAGAATGAGCATGGAGCTTGGGAGCAAGTTTCTTGACTCTTTGTGAATCAAGGCCGAGACTCTTCAGAGGAACCAAAGTGTGAGGAATGTAAATAATACCCCCTACACCTAAGAGAAAAACTTGAAACCTTACCTTACCTTACCTAAGAGAAAAACGTGAAGAACATGGTCTCCTGCAATGCTGCAGAGGCAGTTACTTGTCCTGGAGATCCTCGTCACGGTGGCAAACTTGCAGTAGTGCCATACCATCACACAGGGTGTCTACAACCTTTCAAAGCCTCAAGCTGGCATAGTGCCAGCGACAGGTTAAGGTAAGGGTTACAAAGCTGTTTTCACCGGTCGGGCTTTCCCTCTGTCCTTCCTGAGTGGACCCCCTTGCCAAGCTGATCCTTTTTGGAGTACGATCATAATCCTTCATATTTAACATCAAGTTGAGAGCTCCATAAGGAAAATGAAAAACGCCAAAAGGCCTTGTCCTTGTCATCCTTGAAATCCTGGAAGTCAAAAAAATCAATCTCCTCTGTTAAATACCAAATTACCAAAAGCTTGAGGCTATGAACTCCTGCTTGAAGCAAGTGAGGTCAGACACCATGTCTTGATGTCTCTGCCTCAGGCCGTGTGCTTAAGATCTGACAGTTGGTAGGAAATATTCTACCGAGCCTGGATACTTGGTGTGCACGTGCCTTATTGCTGGTAAGTTTAGAACAATGATGTGGCATGACAAGCGCTGCCTGGAGTTTAGGTAGTGGGCTACCTGAGCAAAATAATGTTCAGAAAACAGGGAGCTGATGGCTCTGCTGGGTGTCAGGTGTAAAGCTGAAGGCACTGCTGCATGTCCGCTGTGGAGCCTTGGGCTCTACTGTGTGTAGCAGGCGCGGCCAATTGCTTTTCCCTGCCATGTCTAAGGCATGGGGATTAGCCAGAGCCAAAAAAAGGATTAAGCCTCAGGCCAAGGCGGCCAAGGAGTCCAAGCGCCGCTGAGCTCCTGTTCAAGAGTATCGATGTTCAGCCATGAGAGTGACTGGGGCCAGGCGCGTGCAAGCTGCGTGCATTGAGGCGCATCCAACGGCTTTTGAACCAACAACACACCAACCGTGTGTGCTACAAGCGGAGTAAGGATAAGCAATTCATGAGCCTTTTGGCGATTGGTACAGTCCCCTCCCACAGGGTTCTCACCAGCTATAAACCGCCCCAAGCACTCCCATTGAAGGTCTCTGCAATGTCACAGGGCATCAACTTGATACCTGCTAGCAAGGCTAACTTAAGCATTCCAACCTGTGCCCCCTCACAGCATGCCAGGATGCACTGCCTCGCAAGCGTGCTCCCCCTCTAGCCCCTCAGCGTCTGCCGCGGGCACTACAGACGCGGGACCCGCCCCCTCCCGCTCTCCGCCCTTCCTTACCCCTCCCCGCCCGCCCCTCCCCCTGAGGCCTATTGTACCCCTGGGCGGTGGCATCCTCCCCCGCACGCCTTGCTGCTTCAGGCGCCTGCCGTCCCGCGCATCTCCTACCAGCACCCGCACAGCCGCCGCCCCGCGGCTGAGGTTTGGCCAGCGGCCCCCCCTGCTCCCCACTTTCCCGCGCGTGCCGCCCCCCCGGGCGCTGCCACCTCCCCTGACTGCTGTGTACAGCTGCTGCTGCTGCTGCTGCTGCTGCTGCTGGGCTTGCGCGGGGGCAAGGGTGGACAGCCCAGCTCCGCTTCCCTGTCCCTGTCCCTTGCCTGCTGCGGGGGCCCCTCCGGCGCCGGAGCTTGCGCCTGTGCGCTGGCCGAACATTGCGAGGCTGCGGGGGGGGCCGTGCTGGGGGGACACCTCGAAAGGCAGGCTCTGTGAAGCAGGTAGCAGCAGGCAGGCAGGGTTGCGAAGTGCTGGGGGGACACCTCAAAAGGCAGTCTCTGTGAAGCAGGTAGCAGCAGGCAGGCAGAGGGTTGCGAAGTGGCAGCCTGGCCCGAGGCCCACAGGTGGAGGAGGTAGAGGGGGGCACACACACACACACACACAGCAGCAGCAGCAGCGGGGGCGGTGCCAGCGCAGCGTGGCGCGTGCAGGGATTGCAGGGAAGGGAGAAGAATCAGGCAGGACAGCCCACAGCATACTTTGGGGTGCAAAAGGCGGATTGAGCACCGCACAAAGTGCGCTGCTGCGCAGGAGGGGTATGCATGCAGGAGAGCAGAAGGTGAGCAGCATCGCCCGGCTCCAACAGTGTGATGCACGCCTGCCATGCTGGCCAAAAGCACGCCACAAGCACAGCAGCGCATGGACACCCAGGGTGCAGGCTGCAAGCGCACAAGCGGATGCACCTAGCGCGTGCATGGCCAACAGTGGCACGCATAACACATGGAGGCAGCCAGGCACCACTTCCAACGGTGTGCTGCCCGCATCACAGGCACCCCGACAGCCACATACTGCATTGAATGAAGTAGTAGTATTATTAAATTATTATTATTTATTATTGAATGAAGTAGTAATGAAGTAGTACTGGTGGGAGCAAAGCACTCAAGGTGCTGGGCATGCACATGTGCTCCCCGGCCGCGGCCTGCTTCCTTCCTCTGCCTTGTCTGGTATCAGGCGCCAACCTGTCGTGCCATCCCTAACACACCACATCCTGCCATCCTGGCATCCTCTGCCATCCTGTCAGGGTCAAATGCCATCCATCCACAAGACGCCACCTCTCATGCCCTTGCCATGGAGCACCCCTCCCCTCCAAGCCGCCCTCTCCTGTTCCCCAGGCATGGGCCAACAACCCTCACACAAACAGGCACCACTCAAGCTTGGCACCAACAGAGCAGGGGTTCGGCACCTCCCCCGCCTGCACACGACGTACCTGGGGCCTCGCGCTGCCGGACCGGGACCAGGAGGGGGGGGTGCGTGACTTGTGCGTGGGCTTGGGCACTGGGAACGCCGCCGCAGCTGCCGGCCCCGGCTGCGACTGCAGGTCCTGCAGGCTCCTCTGCGCCGGCGGGTGCAGCAATGTGAGGGCTGGGCGGCGGCGCGGCGGCGTGGCCGCGCTGCTTGCAGGCGCGCCAGGAGGAGGCTGCTGCGCGGGCGTGCGCGGCGAGGCCAGGGGCCCCGCCGGCCGTGCGCCTAGCGGCGGTGGCCGCAGGCCAGCAGGCTGCCCGCTCGGGCTGTCATGCAAGCACAACTTTGCTCCTGTGAGTTGAGTGCCAGGAGTGCCACGAGCACCTGGCTGGAGCGCAGCCGACGCCACGGGCCCCAAAGGGCTCAGCCCAGCACCCCCTGCCCCCTTCATTGCCAAGAGCCCGCCTGTCCTCTGAGCGACAGAGCCCCCAATCGCCCCCACCCCCGCCAAATCCCCTGCAGGTTTCATGCCACCGGGCACCGTGCGTGGGGCGGCAGCCTCGGCTGAGGGCGCTGCGGTAGGGGTTGCCGCTGATCCCCCTGCCGCACTCACTAGCTTCCGCTTTGCACCTGCCAAGCCAGGCCCGGTCAAGCCAGGTGTGCCGGGACCTAAGACGTGCGAGCCTCTCCGGGTAGCAGAGGCCAGGCCCCCCCTGGGGTGCATACCCTGCTGATGCCCCTGCCGCCCCTGCTGGTATTGGGGCTGACGCTGCGCATCGGCCAAGAGGCTGCAGGAGAGCTTGCTGCGCTTGTTGGGGGGCTCGTTTCCCTGAGCCTCCAACCTCTCAATGAAGTCAGTCAAATATTCTTGGTTGCTGGCAGGGTCCTGCACCGACCGCAGGCATGAAAACATTCTTGGTTGCTGGCAGGGTCCTGCACCAACCGCAGGCATGAAAATATTCTTGGTTGCTGGCAGGGTCCTGCACCGATTGCAGACAGGAAAATGCATCACGGATGTCAAGCCAAAGCAATCCATTGGGCAATCCTGCTTTCTGTCAGGGTCCTGCCCCACTGCCAGTGCATAGGAAGATGTGTCACAGACGTCAAGGCGCAAGGCTGCACAGGGTCGGCACGCTCTTTGCCTCCCCTCTCGCACAGTCAGCAAGAGCCAGGGGGTTCCTGAGGCCCCCCATCAAGGTAAGCATCGTATGAATCATTTGCATAGATGCCCTCCAACTGGCCAAATCAAGGCCAAATCAAAGCTAGCCATTGGCACCAGCATTCACAAAGAATACTCACATGAACAGCCAAGTAAAGGATATATTCACAAATGCCGTGGTATGAACCTGTCATGGAACAGCTGCGTGCGCTTGCTAAAACCCTTTTGCTGCAGAACTTCCATCTCCACAGCCATTTGCCCTATCCAGATCAACCAGAACACAAAGTCACATGCATTTTGGTGCCTGTGCAACCCATAAATGTTATCGTAAAACAAGTATTGAGATCCATGCCATGGCGGTTGCTGATTCACCCAGTTCAAACCAATTTCTCGAGCAAAGCTGCACAATGGGGTGCTGAAAGGACCATGGGGTGACTCCCTTCAACCAGGATGTCAACATTCAGGACAAAGCTTAAGTGAAAAAGAACAGGTGTTTGGGCTAGTTATGAAAGGAACTAATTTGGGGTGAGCGGCCTCATACTCATAACCCTCACACATACCTGCATGCCTGCCCAGGCCCACATGGCCATCTATACCACCCAGCTTTTCTGTTTAATGAATTGTTAGTGAATACCAGATGATTTGCGCCCAATCCTGGAAAGCACACGTGGCAGAGCACAAAACACACGTCACGCACCTGGTGGAACTTCACCTCGGCAACCAGGTCATGTACATTACCTGCAAGGGAACGCAAGAACATGCTTGCCATGTGCGTCTTAGTCGGAAGCATGTCAACCTCAAGCAGCACCACAAGCCTACTCTGCCACGCAGATAGGCTTGCACTGTCTGAGGCATCATTTCTCAACCAAAAAAGGAAGAAACAATAAAATTTATAGGAAGGCAGGGCCACTGTTGTTGACCAGCGGATCTGTTCACACAAGTCAGCACACTTATAATGTGACAATGCATACCAAGTAAGGTCATATGCACACACTCATAACGTGGCAATGCAAACCAATGGCCATATGAAAGAGCATGCTCTTACTTTCGAGCTTAATGTTGTCGGCTCTTAGCTCATGGATCTCGACTTCATACTCGTCAAGCTTCCTTTTCAGTTGTCTGAGCAGTCGGCCGGCCTTGTCGCGCTCAGCCTGACAAACAACAGTGGAGAGGTCCTTGTTTGCTTCTTGTGAGGCATTCAAGCCCAGCCAAACAAGCATGCAAACATGGAGCTAGGGACATCCTGCAGAGTATACCTGTTATGAGTGTTGTAATAGGAACCGGTGGAGGAATTCCATAATACCTTGGCCCTTGGTGGCCCTTATTCCTTATTTGATGTATGGAGTGTTTTCACCGCCTGCTAGGTTTTTCTTGTTCAGCTCTTTTCACAGGAGGAGCTCATGGGGCATGTGCCATTGCAGCCGACCCATACCATGTCGCATGGAAAGCGCACAGCGGTCTTTTGCAACCCTGGCACCGCACGCACACCAAGCAATACAGCAGTGCTCTTGGAAAGGATGGCTTTTTTGCCTGACAAGACACCTAAGCTGCCGATAGGTAGGACTAGATGAACCCTCTCAGCACCTGGACAGGCCCTGAGACGTTCATGTGAGCCTCATAGGGGCATCAAACTCCCTGCCCCCAATCACCTTGGTATCCTCGTGAGCTGCCTGTTCAGCTTTAAGGCCTGCATCCAGCTTGTGGATGTGGGCAATTAAGTTTCTGGTCATCTCTCCAGGCTCCTCCTGCACAACACACGCCATACATGTATTTCGGCTTGCAGGACGCTAGCGTGTAGAGAGGGACGACCTCCATCACTGAGCCATGGATTCGCGCTGCCACATCACAACTGCCACAGCACACTTGAATCAGTTAGAGCAGCAACTTGTAAACACAGCAAGGCTCACATAGACACACCAAGTACTTGCCTGCATGGGTGCATTTTACGCGATCCAGGATCAAATCTACATCACACATTGTAGCCAAGCCACGTTGGCAGCATTGTGTAGCAAGGCACCAAGGCCTGTCAAGTTCTGACACAACATGCCACATCTTGCCGCCACCAAGACACAGCCTCCTTTCTCAGTTCCAGGTGCAGGTTGCAGACCTGGCAACCTCACCCAAGAAAACCAACCACCTACACATGAGCTTCATGCAACCAGACGTCGAATTGAGCAGCAATTGGGACAACTCAGAGCTCCTGTCCCGTGCTCATCACGCACCATGTACAGGTCGCCACCTGGCCATCCTGTGCTCATCACGCATCCTGTGCTCATCATCATCACGCATCCTGTGCTCATCACGCACCATGTACAGGTCGCCACCTGGCCAGCCCTCATCCAAAATCACCTGGCCCAGCGGCTGATGGCGCCGTTGCTGCTCTTGGTCCGTCCACCTGTCTTTTTGAACACCTCCTCCCTCTGCATAGCCCTCTCCTACCGCATCGCCTCCAAGGATATGCTGCAGCTCCTGCCCGTGCCATTCACCAACATCTTCACCCATTACTTGCCCTTCTTCAGCGCCAGCTGCTGCATCTTGGGCATCCCAAAGCCTCTCTTGCACCCTTGCTTCCTCTCCCTCCTGCTCCTCGTCCCCCTCCTCTCCCTCCTCAGAATCCCCCTCCTCCACGGACTCACTCTCACATGCATGACCCTTCAAACTCTGCCTGTCTCTGAGACTAGCCGACCAGTCTTTCACCCCCTTCTTCTTGCGGCGGCCGTATCGCTTTGCTTTCTTCTGTCCTCCACCGTCGCATTCAATGGTGATGAAGACATTCAGGTATGCCTCGCCCTCATGAGTCTGCTCCTCATCTATAGAGCTGAGAATTATCTCACGGATGGCCTGCATGAAGGATGAGGAAGCAAGCGTCAGTGCAACCTCATATACGACCAGAGCAGGTGAGAAGTGGCGCAATGCCCTATGCTTCCACTGAAGTGCAGAGCACTGAAGGAGCTTGCATTAGCACGTAGCCCGCAGCAGAGGTCGGCGTGGCGCGAACAAGCTGAAAATGAGGGGGGGAGGGTTGCTGTGAAGTACGGGCGACAGATTGCATCAGCATCAAACAGGTAAGACCAGTTGGAAGAATCACCCCCTTGCAGCCTAGGGTGTGACTTCAGCCTGAATATGGTTCATTCCGTGTTATACACATCCCCTGATTATGGTCCATACTGTGCAGTGCACATTGCCTGGTTATGGTCCATACTGTGCGGTGCACATTGCCTGAACATGGTCCATACCATGTGGTGCACAACCCCTGAATACGTTTCATACCGTGTGGTGCACATCGTCGTATTTTCCAACCTCCGTGCCCTGGAGCTTGAAGCCCTTTTTAGGTTCATGCTTGAGCTTTGCATCTTCGCAAAAGTCATGCAACTCGCCAGTGAATCTCGACCTGCAAACACAGAATTCAACCTCAATCTGTGAGTATAAAGACACAGGATTGCTCCCGAAAAGGGGCATCATGACCTACACCCCTATCTTAGTGGTCAGTTGTAGCTCAAGTGTGGAACAAACAGCTTCAGGTGCAGCAAATAGAACAAAGTGCTTGAAAGTATGGGCATGCTCTGTTTAGGTGCTGCCTGCATGAATGGGCAGTGGAGAGGAGGTCCAGGAGGCTGAGTCCATTGGGATGATGTTGGTGGCCAGGGTATGTGCCATACCTAGCATTCTGGCGGGCATTGCACAGCAGGGAGCCAAAAACGCACAAAAATGAAAAACAAGGAGAGGCCAGCTGCCTGCTCTTCCGTCACGGCAGCAGATGAACAAACAGGGCCTCGTGATGTGGAATAGGAAAGCACCTTGTACTGTGTGGCTGAGCTCGAGGAGCGAGAACACTGCTGAGGAGCCACCTGGCCACCTGGCACAACTAGACTTGGACAATGCCGCTTGGGCCACACTCAAGCAGGAAGCGTGCACACAGCATCCCTATTGAACGCCTTGGATCAGCCGCTGCGCAAGACCGAAACACCGATCGCACAGCACCAAGAGTGGAGCTGCGGCCTGTGGCGGTGGTGATGTGCACAGTGGCACCCGCACCAAAAGGGCAACGCTGAGGCGCCGACTGCGCCAGACCACTCTCAGCAAACATGGCAAGCAGGAGCTGAGGCCCCCGGGGCTTGGTGCAGGTCGGACCCAAACCATGACAAAAGGAATGCCCTTGGTGCAAACAGGGCATGCAAAGGGTGGTGCACCATCAAGCGGACCCGGTCCATGTCGCGCACCGGAAGCAGCCTTTGACTAGCTTCTCAGAGTTCTTGGGGAGTTCACGGCTCAGGACCTCCTTCTGCTTGGCACTCAGCATGCCGTTGAGGTGGTTTAAGGAGTGGGAGTCCAGAGGCTTGGGCTTCAATCCGGGCTGCCCACGCGGGTCTCCCTGCATGATACCAGGGAGCGACCTCAGGGACGTCGATCAGGGAACAAGGAATGACCAAAGGGACATGGATCAGGGATCAGGGAGTGACTATGGGGGCACGGATCAGGGATGAGAAATTGACTATGGGGACTCGGATCAGGGATCAGGGAGAGACCATGGGGCACAGATCAGAGATCAGGGAATGACCATGTGGGCACGGATCTGGAATCAGGGATCAGGGAGTGACCGTGTGGGCACGGATTAGGGATCAAGGAGTGACCGAAGGGACATGGATCAGGGATAAGGGAGTGACCATGGGGACATGGATCAGGGATCAGGGATCAGGGAGCGACCGTGGGAGCATGGAGCGCTCCCACAGGACAACACAGAGCATGGAGTGTGCAACACTCATTCCTGCACACGCTGACACCACAGGCTCTCTGACAAGAGAGCATAGGCATGGAGGGTTAGCCAAGAAAATGATGCAAGAGGGCAAGCTGCCTTGCAGCGCATGGATGAGCTGCCATTTGTGCACAGGCTGTCCTTTTGTGCACAACATGCCAATGACCGCTGAAGCTCCCAAGACACAAGGGCTTGCTTTATGCACACATGTCAGCCCATTACCTCCATCTCAGCAGCATTGTGAGGTCTGGAGTCATCCCCATCCTGCTCTTCGTCCTCCCTGTCATCTTCCCTCTCTCCGGGCACATCTTGTGCTCCATCCTCCTCGTGTCCACCCTCTTGCTCATGCCCACCCCCACCTCCAGGTGCCCAGCCCTCCTCTCCTCTCCCTGCTACACCATCCTCAACAACATGGCCACCGCCCCCTTGCCCGCCTCGTGCCTCAAATTCTTCTGCACCCCTTCCATCTCCCTCCCACGCCCTCCCAACTCTGCACCCAGCCCCGCCCTCAAGCTCACTCCTTAGGCGCTCCACCTCTGCACCACCTTGCACACTCAGCACCGGAGCCACCCCATTTATGCCCTCATACCCGCCCCTTGCCGCTTCAAGGCCCCACTGCCTCGCATCTGCGCTGCCATTACCACAGAGCTGCTGCAGTAATGCACCCATGCTATGAGCATCTTCAACGACCTCCTGCTTGGTCCTTGTGTCAGCGGACACTCCACAGGGGGGCAGCAAGCCAGCTGCTGAGCTGGGGCCTTCCTCATCGCCATCTGCTTCTGGGTCGTCACTGATCAAACCCTGCACGCATGGCAATGGCGCTCATGCTAGTCAGCCTTGCATGTGCACACCTATCCCCACGTCTGCTGCAGCTCAACAACCTACGCCTCTCCCTCAACCTGCCTGAAGGCCTGAGTCATAAGTTGGATTAGGGTGCCAAAAAACTTGACAGGCACGTTAAATGAATCTTACTGCAACGGGTTGTCACATGCCTTGCAGGAAACAGGGCGATGCAGGGGGCATGCCTGCAGTGTCACATGCACACATGCATGTGCACCACAACATAAACTGACACCTGCCCTTGCTTGATTGTGTGCACAAAGACACACATACGCACCGCACCCCACCTTTGCATTCACATACATCATGCAAATTCATGGGTATGTAACAAGAACTCACCGCATCTTCCCAGAGTATTGCCGCAGCCTGTCCGTTGCGGGCAATCCGCATCAATCTATGTGCACCGCCTATGTTCTTCACGGCGTCCTTGAGCGCACTCTCACCATCATTGCCTTCCCACAGGGGATTTAGTCTACAGGAAAAGTACAGCACACAATCTTGCTCTGTAAGTGCATGTAGCAAGCCACGGGTAAAGGATATTGTTATTCCCTGGCTCAAAACCAAACCAGCCCACAGCTTTGCATGATTGATACATACCTGTAAGATAATTGCATGCATCTCAGCGCAACTAGCTGCATGTTCTGCTAGACGCACCCACAGGAACAGACGCAGCAAACTGGCAATGCAATGGAACCCAGGTAAAAACCATGGTGTTTCTGTTTGCGCAACCAAGACACTTACGTTTTGTGGTATTCTTTTTCAAGAGCATCAACTTTCTTGGTCTGTGCGTTTATGTCCAGAGGGGGTTCATGTCGCCTGCAGCAGAATTTGTTTAGTATGTGCGTGATTTTCAGTGCCAAGGGCTGCAGGAGAAGATCATGTGGCTGCACATCTTTCCCAGCATAATGTGAAGTGTGCATTCTTTTAGGGATCTACCTGTCTGCAAGCACATTGCCTGGTCGCAAACTTGCTTTCCAGTCGAGTCTGCACTTTTCCACCTTGGCCTACCCCACCCATGATCTGGTAGCCTCACTAACCTTCCCAGCTATAGCATGGGGTGGCAGAAAGGCACACGCTTAGTGCAGCGGCTTAAACTGGTCAAGCTTTTGAAAAGGGACGCCAAATTCCTAATCAATGTCATCAAACCATTCACAGGTTATTTACAGTGTGCAACATTATTGAAGGTCCATTATGGCGGTTCTGAAGTGGCCTGCTCTGCATCACAACCTGCTTCTACATGCCTAATTCCGAAGGATTCCTGAAAACAACTACCTGGAGCAATGAAAATCCACAGGTGAAATAAGATCCACAGGTGTTTTTGTTATACAGTTTGCAATCAAATTTGCTGAACCAGCCAAAATCACGTTAGTTATGATTGTAAGAACCTTGTCATTTGGCCATTCCACTTCAGGAGCAACTCAGAATTGCTCAATAAATAACTATAATAACCAAGGTAGACTAAACAGCAAGGATCACAAATTGTTTGGTCGCTTTCATCGTCCATGTTTCTTCCTCCTTGCTTGCCTTTTGACGGTTTTGGTTGCAGGCCTTTTTGCTTCAGCTAAGCTGCCCTCATTTGGCAGATACAGCTTTGTAACCTAACGTAACCTTTGTTTAAGTTAGGGGACGAGCACCCATATGGTTAATGAAGAGGGGGGGGCCTGGCTTGGGACAGAAACCTAATCCATGAAAACACAAGGGTTGTATTTGATTCGCAATACTCCTTCTAACCGTTTCTTTGGTAAAGAAATACGTCCATACAAAGGCGTCTGAGTTAGGTGGAATGGTTGCACAAGGTATGTCATGTCCATGTGCGAATTGCATAAATGGCTGTTCGCGCAAAAATGTTTCCTTCAAACTATTTGCACACCAGCAAGCGCTGCGCGTCACAATTTAGCTTGGCGTACTCCAATTTCTGGTTGATGACCCTGCTCTGTTCTTCCTCAGCCTTTTCAGCCTTTTCAAAATTAACTAAAGCAGGAGCACTGCCGCTTGTCAAAAGTCTCTACTTTTTATCCTCCCCTTGTTGCAGAATCATATACACAATTTTTAGGATGCGCGAGTTGGGTGCCTGCGGACCCCCTCCAGTCCCCTCTCCTCATTCTAGATTTTGGAATGATGATGCGGCTGTATTATTGAAAATGCACGATTGTCAGGTGTTGCCTTGGAAAGGGCAGACAGCTGCAAAACACACAGATCACATCATAGAAGAGTTGATGTAAAAAACTGGTAAAATTCCTAGTAAAATACGCTGCTATACGTCCACAGCTAAGTGACCCCATTGCATGATTAAGGCATTAATTCTTTCATTGAAACAACACACTTGGTCGTTTAAAACATCTGCACTCCAGCTCGCAAGGCGTGGTTCCTCTGGATCCTGACAGTGCACCCATTGTGAGGGACAAGGAGGGATGAACAACCAAGATTGGAGTGCACAAAAACGTGGCCATAGTGGGCCTGAATTGGCCCCTGTAATGGAAGTTGGGAACCCTGTATTGCCGCTATGCTGGTTTTGTGGGAGCCCATAAAAGCGTACCTATTTGACCTAAAATTGGCCTCTATGATGAACCAACAAGCCAATCGTGCGTCCAGCCATGTTTTCAATTTCAATTTTGTGTGCACGAACGTGGGCAACTCAAAATAATATCACAACACATACCAGCACACTTTGAACACTGGCGAGTTGTCAGTGTCTTTGATGTCGCTCTCATATCTCCTCATGTCGTGCTCCATACGGGGTTTCTTGTAAGAGCCCTGAGGAGTGCACATGGCAGGTGCCATCCAGTATGCTGGCTGCTCCATGCCTGCCTTCTTGATGCACATATGGCGGTGGATGCTGTGATCCAGGAGTACCCCTTTATCCAGGGACAACACAACTGACACGGGCATTGGCGTACATCTGGGTGCATGCTGGGTGCATGCTGGATGCATGCTGGGTGATAGCGCGTCCATCCCATCCATCCGCTTGTTCATTGCTTGCATCATCGGGACCCCATCAGCAAGCATTAACTTACGCACCAAGAGCTCTTCTCGGGGCACGCGAGAGACGGAAGTCTGATCTAATTCATTCGTAAAGAAACTTGGATAGCGGATGAGAATTTTAGGTGATTTGCATACTAGATGTTTGAGCGATCGCGAGCAGAGGAGTTTGTTGCAACTCCAACTGTTGTAAGGCCGTGGTCACACTTGTAATTAATTAGGACTTAATTACGTTTCATAACTATCTCCCGTAATTACGTTTTGGCATAATCAATTAGGTTCATCTACGAAATGTTACCAAAACCCTAACGGGTTACCAAAACGCACAGCCCTGGCGGCGTGGGGTCTGTGGTTTGTGAGCAGAAGTTTGCGCTAGAGGCAACCTTTCATGGTGGCATTTACCTACCCGCTTGTGGAGTGCATTTGGGGGTTTGCAGCCCTGTGTGACAGCAGTGTGTCAGTGTGCATACATTTTACACCTGAATGAGGGAGCATATCCATTACATCACGATGAAGGCAATGTGAACAAAACTGTTCAAAAAGCAGGTTGCAATAACTCACATGGAGGTGGCCTTGGTGGTTGGCCACCAAGGCGGGCACACACAGTACGTGACATACACAGTTTGTTACCGAAGCAGATTCAAGCTTGAATCCCCACAGGAACAAGAATGAATACTTAAACCTGCAATACAATCTTTCTCGGGGCAACTCAAACATATTTTTTTGAATGTCTGTATTGGTAGTTGTGATTCCTGTTTAGATGATTGGGGTTCACCGTCGTCCTCCCCATCCAATTAGGGCCATTGTCCAAATGAAGATCTGCATGCAATTGTGAAGTGCCAGCAACCGGTCAGCTGATGCCCCACCCGTACAGCGAGTTGAAGCACCTTTTTCCAGAGCGAAATTTGATTCCTGAACCTCAGTTGCCGGTCACCTGAACAATATCAAGGTAGACACTCATTGCTGCCTGTGGAAAGATGCAGGACGGTAGACACTTGGTGAGGGATTTTCACGGATTGCTGCACACACTGCTACACACACCGCTGCATACACGTACAAATACATATTCATCAGGAGAGAGAGCATAGTTCTTCCCGCCCATGATGAGCTGGAGGTCGTACACAAGGTAAGTACAGGCCAACAGCGCAGCCACCCCTGTGAAGCAGAGAAAGCAAAGAGAACATGCACTCATGAATGAAAGTGGTTGAAGCGTGCATGGGTAGAAACAGCAAAAAAATTTAACTGGCAATTATGAGGGCACCAGTGCCCTTCTTCCTGAACAACAGCCATCTACAGGGGCCCCTCAGCTTGCTTGGGCATACCCGCAATAACCAAGTAGACAACTCGTGAGACCCAGAAAATGCCCACAAAAACAAGCACCTGCAGATATTTGTCAGGATGGCACAAGCAAGCACCAGGCGAGTGCTCCTTCAAGTTTGCCGGGGTCTGGGGAGCAAGTTAGACCGCTCCAGAGCAAGGTAGGAGATGGCTGAACACTGCCAATTGGCAGGTGTGCTCATAAAACAAATGCGCAACAGCTCACTTTTCATTCCATGGTGTTCTTGTGTTACCACCATTTACCAGGAGAATGGCGGCAGGGATCAATAAGTAGGTCCCCCATCCAGTCACGTCTATTTTTGACTACAGCGTGCAAGGATGTAGATCAATGTCAGGACTCAGGTTACACAACTTGTCCTGGGGATGGTGAGCTTAGAGCGCCATCTGTCAGAAGGCTGACTGCTGCACCCCTTACTCACTTGGCAAGCAATTAGGGTGAGTACCCCTACCGCAACACATGTTGTCAAGAATGCCAGCAGTACGACCTCGATATCAAAAAAGGAAGTGATCATTCCCACCTGCAAGCAAACAAAGGCACCTGTGTGAGCAGCCGCTGGTGGAAGTTCACCCTCAGATCATAGGCCATTTGCCTCTATTGACGGGACTTACAAGGAATGCTTGGAAGAGTGTGAATAGAAGGAGCAAGACCATATTAACAGGCCACCTGCATATGAATGCGTGTGTGTAATTAAGGTCGGTGGGTGGATGTGCACACATGGGTGCGGTAGCTTGCTGTGCAAATTTGAAAAGGCCGATTAGATGGCACCTGCGATGCAGGGCAGCCTCCCGAGTTCTAGGGCCGGAGCAGAAGGCTTCGGGGCATTTATGCTCATTGTGTTTATAGCTCCACAGGCATTGACACGAAAAACAAGCGCAGCCTTGTTATATTTGTACTTAGGTTAGCATACTCGGCTTGGCAATCTGGGCTAACTTGACTTATGGGCTTGAACAAGGCTCACCTACGTCTGAGGCGCTCACTGCACGATATAACTAGGAGGAGGCCAAAGCTCAAGCCCCATGACAGGTAGAAAGGCCATGGCGTTGATCTCACATAGCTCTGCACAGACAGCAGGGCCCGTCTACTCAGGTACACTATTGCGACAGAAATACCGAGTGCGCAACTGCCCTGTTGGGCAGCACGTTTTTCCGGAGTCCAAGCTTTGGACACTCAAGGGCAGGGCACGGCAGGTGCAGTTCTCACAAATTCTTCAATACCCCACCTTCAAAGGATCCACAAAGAGGCAGACCAGACTGAAGGCGACCGTGATGGCAAGCTGGGCAGTTACAATGCCAAAGACCTGATCCAAGGTTGAGCACCACTTTTATGAGTGGGGCTGTTCTGCCATGCCGTGCTTCACAAACACAACATCAGAGCAATTGGAGAAGAGGCAGAGGAAAGGGCATGAGCTCACCTTGCGCATAAAGCCATTTCTGACTTGACGTTCAGAAAATTGATGCATGACCTGCGATGTGTGGCTCAGGGGGGGTAGGTTATATTCAAGCGCTCAGTACAGCCAGGTACAACCTGCGACCCTGCCAATGTCCCACGTGCCATTACCTGCGCTTCAGCATCAAAAGGTATGGACCCCGTGCCCACAGGCCCGACCCCCGCTGCAGTGCAAGACAAACATCATAAAAGTGCTCGCACTTACATTTGATGTCATAGCCAATTCACGCTGACTTGCACCTTACATTTCAAGCAATCTGGAGGCAAATGTTGCAGAGCGCCATGCCTAGAGCACGCTTTTTCTACGCTTGCATTCTGTATCTGTAGCTCACCCCATGGTTTCCTGCCTTGGCTCGGCATACTGTAAGGCAGCATTGATGGGCCAGGCGCTTGATGGGGAGGTAGATCAGGGCTGTAGGGGTGGAGGTGTGAGGGAGGTCCGCGAAAAGGAGCTTCAGGAGAGTAACGGATGCCTGCAGGGCATGTCGCAGTCAAGCCGTCACGTGCCCTGGGGCCGTAAGCATCGTGCCCTGCAGCGCATATAAACGTGATTGCGATGTTTGGATATGCAGATCTGCGGCTGAAACCTGCGGCTTGCTGCTGGATCACAGGCTACCGCAAAATGCAGGTCAATCTCCAATGGAATCAATTTATTGCAGTCTGATCTTTGGTAAACCCAAAATTTATGAGCGCATGTGTGTAGTAATTTGAGCTGCTGCACGATGGGAATGTCCAATGTCAGGTTTGATGGATGAAATTGTGAAGGACAAACCTGCAGCCGGTGTTTCAGCCTGCGGGCGTTCAGGCTTGTGCATGTTAATTAAAATCCTTTATTGTGTTTTTTCAATCATCATTCGACCACCAACCACCAACCAACCACTACAAATTCGGCTTTCCCCACTTCTTCCTCCTTAAATTTCTCGTGAGGACGGCACTCCTTGGATTGCCGAGCGAGAAGATGCAGCTTTTCGTCCGGACCCGTAAGTCGTGCTTCCGCACTGCCTGTCCCTCACCCCTTTCCTCTTGCGCTACCTGCCTTTCAGGGTCTACCTGCACATTTGCTCAACCTCCTTTCTCGTATCAGCGCGCCCATCTTCGGGTCACGCCTCGTTTTTGCTACCCCACGCAGACCGGACCCATGTCGTGGAGACACAGCCCGACTGGACTGTGGCAGATGTGAAGGCCGCCATCGAGGCTCGTGAGGGTATGTTGTGCACGCGTGTGTGCTCTGGCCGTTTGGCAGCCCTTGGCTCTGCACCCCCTGCACGCATGACGGCTTCTTTGTCCTTGTTGTAGAGAGAGAAAGGGGGAGGGGAATTGTGTGCGCGGACCCCTCCCCCTCCTAGCTGGGCAGCAGCTGTAGCAGCCTTAACAGCTAAGGCAAGCTCGCAGCTTGAGCCCTGGGCAGGCTTGGTGGAGGGGGGGGCGGAAAAGCAGAGAGAGACGCCAAGGCAGTCCCTGTTCCCTTGCGTATCCGCACGCGCAGGCCTGGCGTGCGACGAGCAGCGCGTCCTGTTCAACGGCAAGCAGCTGGAGGACAGTGACCTGCTGTCCCTGGCGGGCGTCAAGGATGAGGCCACCCTGAACATCCTGGGCCGCCTGCTCGGTGGTGCTAAGAAGAGGAAGAAGAAGACCTACACCAAGCCCAAGAAGCAGAAGCACAAGCACAAGAAAATCAAGCTCAGGGTGCTGAAGTTCTACAAGGTGAGGTGCAGCAGCTCTCGGTCCTTTGGGCAGGCAGCTCTCCATGCATGTGCCCTACCTACCCTATGCTGTTGGCGCACAATAGTGTGTTCACTCAGGTTGTCCGGCAGACCTCCTCTGCTTGGGAAAGCTGCTTGCACAAACTCGGAAGTCACAGTACAAACTTCCAGTCATGACAGCAAGATAGGTCCGCTTAGACAATGCTGTAGTCATTCGGTACATAGGTCTCCAAAAACGTTGATGTATCTTTGAAGTTCATCAATGTACCGAAGTTCAAAGATACATCAACATTTTTCTTTGTTGATGTATCTTTGTTGATATAGGGAGTGCTTTCACCATTGTTATAGTCTTTGTCTGTTCTTTTCTGTGTATTTGCTACATCTTTTGCTCATTTTCTATTCTGCCTACTTAAGGAGGCCTGATGAAACACAGCGCGCCAGCCCTTCGTTGAGCCTCCCTTGATCAATTGTGACACAGGTGGACGACTCTGGCAAGGTGCAGCGCCTGCGCAAGCAGTGCCCCAACTGCGGCCCTGGCACCTTCATGGCAACCCACTTTGACCGCGTGTACTGCGGCAAGTGCACCACCACCTTCCTGTTTGAGCAGGTAAAGCGCAAGGATGTGCACCTGTGGGTGGGGCAGGGCGCTTCTAAGTCCTTCTGTTTTTGCTACCAGCTTCAGTGTCATGTATTTAGGCATACATTGCCCGAACATTTGGGTCCAAGGCATGGTGTGACAGGTATGATGATGTGCACTGGTCGTCACGGCCTTCCTGCATGAAAGTGGATTGTGTGGCTGAGGCCCCAAATCAGAGTGTATTGTCTGTGGATATTGCGATGACGAGCCTAACTACCCAAAGTGAACAGGACAAGGAAACATGGGCTTGCTGTTGAGGGGCAGCAGCAGCTAGCTTGTTATGGAAGATGTGGCGAGGGGGTAGGGCAATGTGGCTGCTGACAACAGTCGTAAAAGAAACAGTGTGCCTTGAAAGTGGTTGATGACATTAAGTTGGTGTCACAGTATGTTGCACGCCCCCTTTTCTGCGCACTAATTCAGACAATGTTGTTCATTGTAGCCAGCCAAACCAATGCTCGTGCCTGTGCACTCCTGCAGGTCCCTGGTGGCGCCAAGAAGCCTGCCCCCAAGCCAGCTGCTGCTGCCCCTGCACCTGAGGCTGCTGCTGCTCCTGCCAAGGGCAAGAAGGGCAAGAAGTAAACAATTAACTGAGACTTTCAGACTTCATATAAAAGTCATGTGCAACATGGAACCTTACTGACGTACTCTCTTGTGATGTTCATTTGGTGCATGCACCGATCTCACCTTTTTTCCTTACTAAGTTAAGCAATTACATACCAGCAGCACAAGTATTGCCCCCTCTTCAGCCTCGCTCGGCAACACATTACAAACATGAAGTTACTGGACGCCGTATCCCTCGCACTTCCACCGGTATACCTTCACTCACTTGTAGTACCGCCCATGCAGAAATTGCACAGACACAACAACAATAACCTTCGGGACATATGTTAAAATTGGAACGATACAGAGAAGCTTAGCATGGCCCCTGGGCAAGGTAAGGTAAAGTTTCAAGGCTGTATCCGCCGAACGAGGGCAGCTTAGCCGGTTGTGGCCTCCAGTGAGGTTCGAACCCCGAACCCACAGGTTGCGAGGGTGGATAATCGACTTTCCATCTCAGGTGCCCCGCCGCCT
>LKMJ01001688.1_pt1 | contig 19788 bp, 21 predicted proteins | sample 643391 | NCBI WGS metagenome assembly LKMJ01 (sample SAMN04112250, study PRJNA286221) | soda lake metagenome | biome: soda lake; feature: Kulunda Steppe; material: water; isolation source: sample PL-Br10 brine of Picturesque Lake | place: Russia: Kulunda steppe | collected 2010-07 | reverse complement strand
CTTTTTTAAACCATAACAACCATAAACTTCCTTTTTTTCTTCATGAATTAATCGTTTTTTATGAGCAGGCTAGCAGTCGCAATTCTTGACTGAAGGCCTTATCCTTGTAAACCTTGTAAACCTTGTAAACCTTGAAGCCAGGTCAGTTGAAGAGATAAGAGATCAGATACCAAAGAGTAACTACCAATCAGGTACCAGAGTATATATGTTTATGAGTGTTATGAGTATAGTGTTATTCAATGGTTCAGAATAACAACTGTCTCCCTAAGTCATGAACTCTGGATGTGTCTGTATGTGTTTGTGCATGTTGATTTTGGTTGCAGGCCTGACAGGCTCCAGCTGAGCTGCCCTTGTTCAGCAGGTACAGCTACGTCATTCACCTTACCTTCAGCTGAGCTGCCCTTGTTTGGCTGGTTCAGCTACATAAGCCTGAACCTATTGAGTCTACAGCCTGGTAGAGCCACTGGTTTGAGTGCTGTTGCTTGGCACTGAAGACACACCGAGCTGCATCAGATCGGGCGATGGGTCTCAGGAAAGTCTGAGTTGAGGCAATTGCGGGAGCACTATATCAAAGAATAGGAGACTGCGCCCTTGGAACACACCTGGCGACATGTCTCTGGCGAATGGTGTGCAGTCAGTGCAAGCAGATGCTCGCCTGGACTAAGAAAGCTGAGAAGCACGAGCCCCCCCATTTTTACTTGTGACAACTTGAAGCTAGTAGCAGCCATGTCGAGCGCCAAGGCAAAGATCATTGACTCAAAAATAGAACAGAAGCTGCGCAGCAGTGACATCGATTCATGAAAAAGACCACTCAGGGCACCATGTGACCCCTCCACTCGAGGAGATTGGGCTCCTGGGTTGCCTTTTTTGGGAGCCTCCGCCTGTCTGCCTGAAGAGGGCCATTTGGATACTCCATCTATTTGGTTGGATGCTCAATCTATTTGGTTGAATACCTAATCTGTTTGGTCAGGCTGCGCCTGTGCTGTGGTCTGGGTGCCCAGCATGCCTTCGCTTGTGGGCCCACCAAAGACGGCGTCCAGGTCCTCAGAACTGCCAGGGGGACAAAAGGCATGCAAAAGGTGCAGCAGACAAGTCAATTTGGGCATAGGACAAGGGCTGCCTACACGCACCTGCCGTTGTATGGGCAGGTTACAAGCCTAAGCAATGAATGGCCTAAGCCAGATGGCGGCAGCAATACATGAGTAAAGGTCCAAAAGCTCAGATCTTGGAAGGCCTGCCGGTTTGCAACATACTTTAAGGCCAGGCCAACAGCCATGCCAGCAGTGAGCACCAGCCAGGCCTGCAGCGTGTGCACCATCCAGCCTTGGGCCTGCCACCCTGGGATTTCTGACCTTTTGCTCTGGGCCCGCCACCTTTTGTGATTGTGACCTTTTGCTCTGGGCCTTTTGCTCTAGGCGTAACCTTTTGCTCTGGCTAAGCCAGCGTGGCAACGTGGCAGCAGCACCAACACCTGGTCGAGGGGTCAGTAACATCCATCATCCGTTCCCCAGGCAAGGCATCCAGCGCACCTGACAGGTCGCCAGTCTCCTTCAGGAAGGTCTTGCAGTGTCAGGCTGCCCACTTGGGAGCGATGCAAGGCCGCCACGTGATGCCCAAAGGTGGCAAACATGCGGCGCACCTGCAAGGCGCACGTACCGACTCTTCAAACTTCTTTGGAAAATGAGGTGATACACAAGCATGCTCAACAGGGCGCAAAATTTGACAAAGCCCATGCCTTCTAAGCCCTTCTGCTCACCGGTACTCGTTCACTCATGGAACCACTGCTCAGTTTGCACCAGGGGTGGCCTTTTGCCTCTCTTCTCTAATTCCTCACCACACATCATCACAACCCCGACCTAAATGTGACCCGACATCTCTTTGGTACCTGACACAATGACCCTTTCAACCTTCACTCATATTTTGCTGCCGCCAACCTTCACTACAGTCTCCATGCACTTATCCGTGATGAGTGAGTACAAAAATACTGGTCTTTCATCCCAGGCACCTTTTGATCTAAGCTCCGGCCCTGGAGTCCTACAGATTTAACATTATTTTTTGCTTTTCTGTGGCTCAGAATGCTGGCTTCACCTGATGGTATCTGCCTTCGCAGACCGCTACTTTTGCTGTGGTGTCGCTCGTCATTGTCAATTTTGCTGGCAGCAATGGCGAGAAGTCTCCTGGGCATGCACAAGAGCAGCAGGAAAGGTGGCACAAATCGAAGTTATAGGTAAACATTAGATGTAATCAAAGGTTGAATTTTAAAAATTTACCACGTTGCACTTACCTGACAGGCATGACGCGAGCCATCCTCAGCTTTGCTTATGATGTCAAATTTTTTGATAATCTTTGCACTTGCAGAAACTGGTTTGCATCCGGCCCATACATTGCTGGCCCAGGTGAGCCCAGATCAATAGTAGAGTTGAAACAAAGCACGTATCTTGACCAGTCCTTTTTGTGCCTCAATCAGAAACGCATTGATTTTGAGATCTCTCTCTAAGACCAACACGTTCCATGCTCCAGGGAAATGGCCAACGGCTGTGTCCCTCCTGACAGCGCAGTGTGCAGCATTGCACCAACTAACGAGCAAAAATTCCAGCAGCAATGCATTGATCCAGCAGCAAAACGCTATCACCATACACGACAGCATTGCACACTCACCCACGAGCAAAAATCCGGAAGCAAACTTTTTGGTCAGGACTTGGGCTTGCTTTTGATTTATTGGTTCTTCAAGAGTGACCTCGTACACCTGCAGAATGCCGTGGAGTAGGCTTCCCGGTGAAGTTACATTACATGTCAAGGTACGACTGTCTAGTCCTTAGAATATCTTAGCATTTTTTTCAGCACGTGTTCCTTCAAAATTGGAGAAGCCGCTGGCTCTCGCTTGCAAGTTAGACAGATAAACTCTGTGAGGATGCATAATAAGCACGACACCTAAGCCTTTGGCTATGCACACACTGCAGGCGAGGTTTGATCAATTCGTGCATGACCAACACATACACACACACAGAGGTAAGAAAGACATCATGCAGAATTTATGGAACGCCCACGATTTGGCTTGCCAACATTTAAACACCTAGCATACTTGTCCATTGAATATTCACAACGTTAAAGAAAGTGCATCAGGCACACCAGGACCCCACCCGCACCTTCCAGATATTCTTGCGGGGCGAATTCACTCGATGAACCAGCTGCCCATCGTCACTCATCAACAGCAGCCCAGATGTGTCTTTGTCCAGGCGGCCTATGGCTGACAGAAAAGGGCGCCGGCTTGCAAACCTGAAGTGACGGGGCACAAGTGTCGTGTGCTATGTTTCTGACACGATGTGGCGTCTGCACAAACCTTGTGCACTACTTCAGACATGCAGCAAAGCCATATGGCGCAATGACATGTCCCTATGCACGCAATGGCTGCAGCGCACTTTGTCCAGTGCATGTGGCAATTTCAAAAACAAAGGGCAATCTTGGGAGTGATGTGAACGTCTCCAGGGACCATCTCCCTGTTTCCCTCAATACAAAATTTTTTGCCACCTCCCATCGTCATGGACGGAAGTAGGGCACTGCTGGTCACCCTCCTGATCCCCGTTGACCGTTTTCCCCTGGTGGAGGGGCCGTGTGGTGCCTAGGCTATAGATGGCCCCTTTTCTTTCATTGATGTAGGGAGTGTTTTGACCGCCTGCATTTTTCCCCTATTCGCTCCCACCCACCTGCCCACCCTAACAGCACTACATCCCGTCTGCTCCAGCAAGAAACACTCAGGCTCGCACAGTGCAAAGGTTGACATGCCTCTTAGCTATGAAGTGCTGATTGATGCAAAACAAGATGCATGCCAAGCATGCTACAAGGCTCTTTATCAGAAATTCCAAATTTAGCATTCAACTCCACTCCACTTAGCCTGCTTCTTGCACTGTTGGCAACAGCCATATGCATACGCACCAGCTGCAGCTCACAGGAGCACCCACTACCATGTTGTACATCCCAACCACTGTTGGCATCTGCCCTGCATTGACAACGGATGCAGCTCACACAAGCATGTACCACAATGTCATTGACCCCACAATGTCATAAGCCCCTACCACTTCTGGCTGCAGCTCATGAGGGCGCCAGCTGCAGCCCACACAGGCACTGGCCACAGCCCACAGTCTTTCTCAGCAACACAAGCCTAAAGGAGCCTGGACATTGCGCATGCATCAATTGCAGTGAGCACACTTCGCAGCAAGGCCACGCTACAGGTGCGACTCCCTCGGGCCAAGAGCACACCATTCCTAGGATTCAAGCCCGTCAATGACACATCCTACAGCAGCTGCTTCCCCTGGCTTAGATTTGGCTGAATGATTTTGGCTGATAGCGTGATTGATGATGCCACTCATCGGAGACATGCTAAGTCAAAACTTGAAGAATACACAAGTACAAACATCAAGAGAAAAGGAACATTCTTTCAGCAGAGCGCCCTACGACGGCTCAACCACACATACACACATTCGCACACTCACACAGTATGGGTCACACCTGTAAGGTAGTAAGTCATAAATGGTGCTTGCACCAGAAATGTTCTTGTCCTCTGGACTTGTGACCACATAGCCCACGGGCTTGTGGAGCAGGAGAGTGAACGGAGCGGCAGGGTCCAAGGGCTCCCCATCCAAGGTCACATCCTGCAAATCAGATTGCCTCGTGAAAAATTGGTGTGACATCCCAAGTAACAAACCAGGGTGCCACATGAAATGTCGATGTCACATCCCGAGTAAAAAATCAGGGTGCCACATGACATGTTGGTGTTGCATCTCATGAAAAAACAGTTTGCCTCACGAAACCCCGCAAATCATATTGCCTACTTTGTGAGCATGCAGTGCAGTGTACACACAGGGGCGGGAGTTCAGGCACAGAGTGAGAAGCGGCTTCTTTGTGTGCTTTGTGAGCAATCGTACGCAGTCCTGCACACTGTGCTCCAGCAGTAATTGCACACATAGGGCCCTGGCAACTGCACACACAGTGCTGCGGCAGCATTAGCTTACAGAGTTGCACATTGTGGCAAGAAGACTGGGGTGCGTTCCAAGTGTTGGCAAGCATGCAACTCATGTAATAAGTGGCGGAAGCGCCAGCTAGCAGGCATCCCCTCTCCTGTGTAGTATTATAGGTAGTATAAGCACGCATGATCAAGGCTCCGTCCTGAGGATTAAAAGTTTCTAGTGCAGCTATTAGTGCGCCTGATCATGATCAGGTCAGCTTTGAAGCTGCATACTGCCAAGAGGGAAAAGGGGCCTGAAGCTTGCGCCATGGCAGACGCTGACTTACTGCGTGCACCACTTTATCTCCCACTTTCAAGGCCTTGCCCTTAGCCAGCACACGCCGTTTCTTCACTAGCACCTGCAACACCAAAGTGTGCGCAAATGGTGTGAACGCGCTTGCACGAGGTGCTGAATATTCACACCTTGTGGCCTGTGCATGGCCTTGCGGTCTCTGGGTGTATACAGATAGGGAGCAGCTTCACTCAATCTCCTGAAATGTCTACAGACGCAAGGGCTAAACCCCAGGACATTACAGCATATGTTGCCTTGGGCTGTGGAGCACAAAATATCATATAGGAAGCGTAAACCAGGACCATAATTTCTTCACCTATTCGCAGCGCAGCAAGAAGTCAAACTTGCCTGCAACAAATTGAATGCTTCATGTAACATGGATCACTTCACTTGTTGGTTAAACACATTAAGTCTCGCACAAGTATGACCTTGTCCCCAGCAACAGCTCATGCATCTGTATCAAAACATGAATGTGTGCAACTGTGTCAAGACACACCCAGAAGATGCAACTAACCTGACAATCCTTTCGCTTTCCATACCCCAAATTTGCAAGCAGGCGCTCGACCCGGACAGGCTTCCCAGGCACAGCTGTACAGCAATAGCACGGCAGACACAGTGATGATTGTCACAGGTTAGGGCACTGGTGCTTCTTGACCTCAAAAGGTTTCTCAAGTTGCCAGACATGGAACATGAATGCCTCCCAAGCTGAGAAGCCTCAGGCATTTGGCTGGTTATTCATCTTGCGGGAGACACATGCAACAATACATCAAGCCAGCAGGTACGATCCTGCTTGCAGGAAACATATGCAGCCATATTGAGCCCGGTTGGGTCTGAGAAAGGACAAGATCAGGGGGGCAGCAGCATTTGTACTCGTGGGACATGGTTGTGTGGCGGGAGCATCATAAACCCCAGCGCAGAATCAGCTAGAGTGCAGCATTGGATTTAGGTCCTCTGCAGCATGTTTTGCAGCATGTCTGCAGCATGTTTTTTGGCTGAACTGACTGGCTAAACCACCTTTCCCTGCTGACAAACATGTGCATGCATTCAAGGACAGGCAGCAAGCAGCAGCCTAAAAGAGGAGGTGCACATCTCGTATGATCAGAGCAACACCGCAAACTGGCAAGGGCCAAATGTAGATGAAATTAGTGAGAGGGTCATCCTTAAGTTCGCAAGAAAACATGGACACCAGATTAAGTTAAGACATTGCAGGTAGAGCAGCCGCATTGGTGAAATGGATTGGTTATAGAGCACGATGCTGTGCTGTCATACGACTGGCTCCTGACAGGAAAGGACTGCACTGTCTGGGAGTACTTTTTGTTACACTTGTGGCGCACAAGTTTCATTTGGGTAGCATTGTGTTCATCACCTTCTTCCTCAAGCTCATCATCGTCCTCTTCCTGGGTATTGCTCGCCGTGGCCCTCACACGCTGTGCTATGCGCGGCTGCCGGGACTGAAGACAGCAGGAAGCCCCAAGGTTCAGGTTTTTCCTGCCTACTCCAAAGCCTGATGGATTTCTAAACCTGCCTCCTAGATGCATCACTTGGCGATGTCGTTTGCTTGCAGGTCATGGATTAACAGTTCGAATTTAAAAACATATCCAATGACTTATTTTCAATTTTTACCCTCTGAATGAAGCATCGTTCCCACAGAGGCCCAGCAGCTGTTTAATGACCTAATGGTTGAGCACACTGCTTGAGCTGGTGGAATCAATGTGTTAGAAATTTTTTCCTGGGCGAGATGGCCCAGCTCTTTGCCATAATGGATGAGGGTGAGACAGATGCTCAACTAACATTCCTCACTAGAGATTTTTGACGTAAATCCCAAGCTTGACCGCAGCTCCACATCAGGATGTCAGTCTTATTGCATTTCCCCACCTTATAAGTGCAGGTGGCCAGACCCTGGTGTCTCGCTCCCTTGGCAATCTCCAAGCCCCCTCCTTTCCCGCTCTAGGCCTGCTCTTCTCAATTGCTACCTACAGTGAGGCCTCAGGCTTTGAGATGCAATCATTCAGCACGCAAGATGTGCGGATTGTGTATAAAAGGTAAGCTCGAAGACAGGGGGAAGCAATTGGGTGCACCTGAACACATTTCCAGTGTGTGTGAATTTAGTGAGAGATTTTCTAGGTCAACCTTCACTAGATAAGAGAGTTCTTCAGGAAAATTTTTTGGCAAACAAAAATTGCCTCAAGTGCCAGTGGATCCCCCAAAGGTAGGTGCTGCAAACCTAAATCATGCATTAGTATGCCTGTGTGTGCTGTGTGTGTTGTGTGTATACATGTATACATGCGTGTGAGTGCATATGTATGTGTGTGTACCGTACGGTCGCAGGCTTGTTTGAACAGATATCATGCTCTTCGTGAGCAAAGAATTTGAAAATGCTTTCCCTCCTCACATCCTAAGATGTGTCTAGATTGAGTGTTGTTTGTCATGTGTTGATGATGGTGTGTTGCTCGTGTACGCAGATTTAATAGCCTCCTGTTCATCTTAGCTACAAACAATCTTCTCATACAAGCTGATGCTCTTAAAGGCATGCTTCAGGTGCGAGAAACCCAGCCCAGCAGCATCGACTGTGCAGTGGTAGCCAGTTGTCTTCAACGGCACTCATTCAGCCTATACATATGTAAGCTATCCCTAATGATGAATTCAAACTGCTCAACAAAAGCGCTTGTAGAAGTCAGGCATGCACTTCCTAGCTTGTAATCACCACTGTACTTACTTCAATTAAACTTACAATGACTGCGACACACATTGAAGTGGGCATTACAAGAGAGTATTGATTGAAGTGGGCATTACAAGAGAGTATTGATTGAAAAGGGCATTGCAAGAGAGTATTGATTGAAGTGGGCATTACAAGAGAGTATTGATTGATGTGGGCATTGCAAGAGAGTATTGATTGAAGTGGGCATTGCAAGAGAGTATTGATTGAAGTGGGCATTACAAGAGAGTATTGATTGAAGTGGGCATTGCAAGAGGGTATTGATTGAAGTGGGCATTACAAGAGAGTATTGATGATGCCAGGTGGGCACTGGCAGCACGAGCTTTGGTCCATACTGTGCATACTGTGCATCCTCCCTAGGGAAGCACACCATCGCCCTACCTGACTGCTGCCGTTCCTGCATTGCCCAACAAAAATTAGCAGCTGCAGCAACCCCACCTAGCGCAAATACAATGGTTGTGGTCAAGCAAGATTGCATGCCTGTTCATCCCCCGGTTGTAGCATACACGAATTTGAGCGGCGCACGATGCAGCAGTGGGGCTTCCTTCTATATTGTGCCATTCTTCAATTCACGTTGCAGCAGTGGGGCTTCCTTCTATATTGTGCCATTCTTCAATTCACGTTGCAGCAGTGGGGCTTCCTTCTATATTGTGCCATTCTTATATATTTCCTTATATATTCTTCAATTCACGTTGCAGCAGTGGGGCTTCCTTCTATATTGTGCCATTCTTCAAGGGGATGCACTACCGGCATTGCAGAGGGAGCCAGTTTACGGCACTACTCACAAGTGCACACAAATCCATTGCACAGGCACATGCTCTCTTGTGCCGGCACAATGGTACAAACATTGCATTGCACGCGCGGTTGCATTAGTTGGCATGTTGTGAAGTTGGGTCGCCCGCGCTTGTTTGAATTGCCTACCTGGCCACTGCCCGTCAAGAGACTTGCACAGGATTGCAGTTGACGGGAAGTGTTAAGCAAGTATGGAAACACCTTGAAAACCTCATGCCATTTCTCCCACCCACGCATCCCTCAGATCCGTTTGAGGCAAAGTGGTGTACGTCCCATCTGCTTGTGCTTCCATGCTGCAATCTGGTTCCACAAGTCGGCACCGAGCAGTGTTGGCCACCCTAAACGTTGGCCGCCCTGACCTTGCAGGCCAGCTATGAGGGGCTGCTGCTGCTGCTGGGTGCCAAGCTGCTGGCAGCTGACAACGCGTTTGAGCTGGACAGGCTGAGGAAGGCTCTCAGGGGTGAGGTCTGGGCTGAGCTTGCAAGTAGGCTGGCCAGCGGCGCATTTAAGCACGGTCCCGGTTCAGGGATGCGCGCCTGAGGCTGCTCACCTACAGGAGGCAGAGGATGGATACACAAGGACGCGCCTGAGGCGGCTCACCTAGGAGGCTGCTCACCTAGGAGGCCGCTCACCTAGGAGGCAGCTCACCTAGGAGGCTGCTCACCTAGGAGGCTGCTCACCTAGGAGGCTGCTCACCTAGGAGGCAGAGGATGGAAACACAAGGACAGGTGCAGCTTGGAGGTCTGTGCTATCCAGGGCCTTGATTGCTCGCAAGCAGAGTGCTTACAGTTTTCAGCGCACCTCCCTGTGGCTTTGCTCCTTGGCACGCGACGCCATGTGTGCTGTGCCAGACCCATCTCATCCCCAGTGCAAAGTTGAGAGAGTTAATTGTTGCCAAATCAGCGGGTCCCTTGCGCAACCTGATGCCAGGATCAAGTCTGAGATTGCCGGCAAGACAAACGGCTGGCTTGTAGCAGTCAAGGCTTGGGAGGGGTCCGTTCCATGCCATGTTGTAAGCATTCTTCTTTTGGTACCCTGTGACATCCTGTACCGTTTGGTACCCTGTGACATCCTGTACCTTTTTATACCCTGTGACATCCTGTACCTTTTGATACCCTGTGACATCCTGTACCTTTTGATACCCTGTGACATCCTGTACCTTTTGATACCCTGTGACATCCTGTACCGTTTGGTACCCTGTGACATCCTGTACCGTTGCTTTGCGCTGGGCTGGGCTCTCCGAGGTGCCGTTTGACCTGGACACTCTTATCTGGATAACTTGCTACCAAGAAGCTGCTCAAAGGCTGCCAAAAAGCTGCTGAGAGGCTGCTGAGAGCACAATGCTCGAGCGCAGCCTCTGGCCAGGAGCAACCTCGCATTAGCACACCAAAAGTGTAATTTCAAAGCCTTAACGAGGGGTTTCACGGGGGCTCGGCCATCGACTTGGGCCACTGACTTCCTACTTTCATGCTGCAGGCTGCACAGCCTTCGACTACTTGGTGTCCACGGACACAATGCTGCCCAGTATCCTATTGCCAGGCCCACAGGTGGGTAGGTGTATGATTTAAAGTGTAATACATGGGATGTCTGCCTTTTTGCCCATGTGATACATTTTTATTATACCTATTCCACAGATGCCATGCTGCAAAGCTTCCTTCCGTTGGGCCCACCAGTGCGTGCATGCCCCCTGCATGCCCCCTGCCAGGCTGGTAGCAGGGGCTCAAAATCACTGTGAGCGCTAAGTTGTTGGCCTGCCATTTGTGTTCTTGCGTCTTGTGGCCATAACAATAGGTCCATAAGCAAACCAAGCAGCGTGGCAAAAGTGAACAATAGGTCCATAAGCAAACCAAGAAGTGTGGCATAAGTGAACTTATATTGAGTGGAGCGATGGGAGTCCGTGCAATGAGGTTGCATGCGGAGAGGGCATACAACGCGTGGGATGAATTTGTGAGGGAGAAGGGCGAGCAAGTCATTTGATAGTCCTTTATACAAATACTACAGAAAGTCTGCTGGAAGGTTGGAGTAAGTCAAATGAATACCATATCGGGGGTGTGGATTTATGCGCACATCACTTATCCACACAGCACTCTCTGTTGTTCTTTAATTTGAAGTGCAGGTATGTGTTGCTGAACCAATTTTAGTTATCAATGAATAAAATGATGCGTACATCCTGATGCTACATGCATATGCAACACTTATGGGTATCACGACCTGCTCGCTGATAGACACAAAGCCTGCATTTGTAGGCTTTTCTTATTCTGCAGGCGTGCACTCACCTAGCTTTGGCATTCTATTGGCCAGCACAGCATGCGTATTTTCCAGATGTTTCATACCAAAGTGCAAGCATGCCGTTTCCTGAATGCATGGCTGTTTCCCATGCTTATGGGAGACAGCCATCCGTGGGGCCGTGAATGCCCCACGGCCGCATCCTGGTGCGTGCCATGCCAGGATTTGGGCCTTACTGTGCACGACTAGAAATGGACTCTTGCACTGCACCTGTGTTTTGCGCGTCTTTCTAGGAGCTGTGCCTTTGTGCCCTTGACCGCACTTCGCTGGAGCATGCCTTGGGTCAGGCCGCCGACGCAGCAGACACGCAACAGGTGCGGCTCTGCATGTTGAGTGCATTATCCTCCGAATCTGGTTGCCTGTGTTTACCTGTCAAACAAGCACGCGTTGCGTGCAGCTCTGCACATCAAACTCACTACGCTTTTAATGGGCAGGTGGCTTGGGATTTACCCATGGCACAAGGTGTGATGTCTTGACCAACAGATGGCATGCGCTGCGTGCCGCTGTGCTCTGGAGCCACAGGTCAATCAAGCATATGCCTCCTTTGATACTCCAGGCAGGCTCGCTTGGGGCTTTCAAAAGCGCCATTGGCATATGCGGCACCTGCTTTGGCAGCTCTCGCATTGACGGCACTGTTTGATATGCACCAGTGCAGACATAGTACTACTAACCCTAACGCATGGCACTCATGAGATTTCTTGGGCCTTCACTTTGGGCCTTCACTTTGGCTACCATATGGCATGCAATATGAAACCAATCCAATTCTTTGATACAGCTTTCATACAGCTTGCATGTGGCTTTCCTATGGCTTGCACCTTTTGCCACCAAGCCCGGCTGACAGTGGATTACAATGTTGCGCGAACATGCCACCTGTGCAGGCTGCCCTGCTAGGCAGTGGCCTGTACCTTGCCACCACGCCTGGCTGGCAGCAAATGACGTCCAGGGAATTGTGCTTGCTGCAGCTTGTGGCAGCACACAGCGTGCTTGAGGTGGGTGCAGCGTACAACCTCAGGAGTTGCCCCTAGAGTTGCTTGGTTGCTCAGGGAGCTGTGCTTGCCACTGCGTGTAGTAGCATGCCCGGTGGGAGCTAGAGACTAGACTAGGGATAACCCCAAACCTTTAGACCCTCAACCCTAGAGACTGACTGGAGGAGTGGTTGCTTGCATGCTGGGGTAACCCACTGCTATTACAGCTGGATGATGTTTCTGAGGTTCAATAAAATGATACTCCTGAGGTTCAATAGAAAGTGGGTGGCTGTGACTGCAAATCTGAGGCCATTTGGATTTTGTGGTGGGCATATTATCCTGGGTCAACATTGTGATGCATGCTACTTTTTTATGATGGATCATGCCATCAAATACAAAGGTGGACTATGAAAGCCTGCTGCTCCAGGTTGCATGTTTGTTGGCTTTTTGCCACATGTAAGACATGTAGCTTTTAAGAGTGCCAAAGGAGCTGTACCAAAAAAACGTTTCTTTGGTTTTCCAACAAAACACTTCTCAAAGGGCATCAAGGCCGGCAAATAGAGCCCAAAGGACCTTGTGCTGGCTTTATGGAAGCATTGGGTAGGCTCTCCTTGGCTTTGAAGTGTTTGGATTTTTTGAAACTTCCCAAAAGGTCTGAACCTGGATGCCCTCGGCCTCCAAGTTCTGTGCAGACATCACATTTACAGCATCCATTCTAAGTCATGGCCCCATTTGATTTCTGGATCTTATAAGCAAATAGAACCTTGCCTCCAACGGGTTTGGATGCTGCCCCCTCAAGTTTGCCGCCTGATATGTGTCCCCTGCGTAACACACACACATATGTACATTGCGTTCACGCCAACACACATGCAAACATACGCTAATATGAATGCACACATGCACACACACATGCGCGCACACACACACACAAGCACACGCAAGCACAATGTGCCCTCAGGCAGTTATTATTAAGCATGAGTGCTGGATGTGCAGTTACTGTGCCACTATTTGGTGGTTTGCTCCAAGATTTTGGAGTGTGATAACGCTTGCAACAGCCCTGTATGCTCCTCTTGAATGTGCTTGTCATGACCCTGCACGTGTCCTCTCAGGCTGGACAAGCAAGCTGTCAAGTGTACTTGGCTGAGGGCAAACATTTGCAATCTTCCTCACTGGTTGTTTGCAAGGTGTCCAAAGGTGAGTGTGCTTCATCGTTGCTTAAGTCCTCACTGGTTGTTTGCTTCATCATTGCTTAAGTCCTCACTGGCTGTTTGCAAGGTGTCCAAAGGTGAGTGTGCTTCATCGTTGCTTAAGTTCACACAGCAAGCTGCTCATAAAACACATTGGCATGCACCGTATCATCCTGTATGCTCAATGAGGAGGTTGGGCATGAGCGATTTCTGCACTTGCTGTACTGAATGGCTGTGACGCAAACAGTTGCAGCAAGCTGCAAATAGTGAGAAGAGGATTGAGTCCTTTCAGTCACAATTCACCCCCAAACACTTTTACGCAACTTGATTAGGTGTTGTGTGTTCAAACTTGTCCTTGAGAGCATGCAGTCTATGATAGGGGCTTTAGAGCATTCAACCTATGACAAGGTGAGCAAAAGGATTCCCAGAGGGCAGACAAATCCGTGTTGCTTGCCTTGCTAACAAAACTGTCAATCGTGCTCTCCCTCTTTTGCGCACCACAGCATCATTTGCTTCCACCCTCTTGGGCAGCCGTGCATGTATGTGGCCCCTTGCGCGCATTGCAGGCGTGCAGCTCGTGTTCCTGTACCCAAGCAAGGCTGTTTCTGCCTCCCAGCCTCTAATGGACAGCAGCAGCATCAAGCTTGTCAAAGGTGCCTGTGAGGTGAGGCAACTGATGTGTGCATGAGCGCTTGGTCTATGTCAGATGGCTTCCTGCCAAAAAAACCATGACCAAGCACCCTGCAAAGTGCGTGCATGTAAGTGGTGTCTGCTGTGTGTGGCCCTCATTGACCGTGGTGTCTGCTGTGTGTGCCAGTGGTGTCTGCTGTGTGTGCCAGTGGTGTCTGCTGTGTGTGCCAGTGGTGTCTGCTGTGTGTGGCCCTCAATGACCTCCATGGCAACTCCCTGTGAGAGTCCTGGGTAGCTCAGTAGATGATGGGGTTCACAGGAAAGCTGCGCAGTAGCCAGCTGCACTCAAGCTCAGCGCCTCGTCCATATCGTGTGCCACCCTCCATAGCTTCCACGCCAAGATCTCTTAGACCACATGCAATGATGATGCTCTTGCCCTGGTAGATCTTGGCATGGAGATCAGCTTGCTTTATGGCTCGCGCGTGCATGGATAGGCTGCATAAGTTCGTGCCCATGTGCCCATACCTCTCCATGCTCGCGTATCATGGAGTTTCTACCTTTTCTTATGCACTCTTTTGCTGATTCACAGTCACAACAATCCTTTGCCGTGCACCCTTTGATCTGCACAGACTTGCTCTCCTTCGCTGTGCACCCTACGATCTGCAGCCGCACCAATCCTTTGCTGTGCACTCCATGATCTGCACGGACGTGTTCTCCTTTGCTGTGCAACCTATGATCTGCAGCTGCACCAACCCATTGCTGTGCTGCTTTGCACTCATGCATGCTCTGCACGGAATGGTCTGTCCAGCGTGTGGAGTCGTGGAAACAGTGCAAGTGCACGGTAGATTTGCCAAATTCTGTGCCCAAATACTTGTGGTATCCATACAGTTGTCAGCAAGCCTACCTGCGTATGATGCAGACCTACGGTGGCTTGCCAAGCCTGCAGCTCCGTGTATGCAGCTCCTATGCCCTGCCTGTGATGGAGGCTTACATCTCCGCATTGTAGATGAGGGCCTGACTGGCATACTGCGCATGAGAGTCTGACTTGCACGAGGTCTGAATCGCATGCCCTTTTACGTGCAGGCACACTTGCACAGCACCTCTGCACAAGATGGTCTTTCAGGCCTGCCATTCGATGCAGCCCTCCTTTGCCAGATGCCCAAGGTCACACTTATTTGGGGCCGGCTGCAAGGAAACCCTTTTGAGTAAGTGGCAGAGTGTGCCCTGCTCCACCTATGTCTCACTCCCCTGGGGCTGCACCGACCGAGGTCAGGTCTCTTGAACTTGGCAGGCTAGCAGGACTCCCAAGTCCTAGGCACACCTGGACACACCTCAGTCCAGTACAACACCTCCTAGGCAAGCAAGACATCCCCCCCTTCAAGGAGCCCAAGCAAGGAGGCAGTGGGAGTGCATGGATAGGACGCACGCTGCTGCTGAGCTCTGGCAGTGGAGGCCAAAAGGACCATCTTTATGACAGATATATTGTGTGTGCCAAGCTCGTAGACAGGCCTGCCTGTGAGGCTGCACAGCCGTGTGGTTGAGCTTCCCAGGCTGCACGGCCATGTAATTGAGCTTGCCAGGCTGCACAGCCTTATGATTGAGCTTGCCAGACTGCACAGCCTTATGATTGAGCTTGCCAGAGTGCACAGCCTTATGATTGAGCTTGCCAGACTGCACAGCCTTATGATTGAGCTTGCCAGGCTGCACGGCTAGTGGTAGAGCTTACCAGGCTGCACGGCCATGTGGTTGAGCTTGCCAGGCTGCTCGAACATGTGGTTGAGCTAGGTATGCTGATGGCATGCTGATGCGGTGCCAGCATTCCCACATTGCACGCATGGCCTCTGCCAAGCATGGCATGCCTTTTGCCTTGGGCCCTGCAGGGTACACATTTGCGTGCACTCTGTGTATATTGTTTTTCTGCGTGCATGTTCATGTGTACTGCACCGTGCAGGCACACGCATTTGCACGTGTGCACACACAGACACACACACTCACAACTCTTGCATCTGTGAGAGCAGCCCCAATGTCCTGTCCTCTGACGACTGCTGCCTGCGCCCTCTGCTGCAGCCCGGCCTTTGACACCAGATGTGATCATTGTGACGTGGACATGCCGCTGGCCTGATGCCATGCCCAAATCTTGTTTCAAAACGCATATGACATAAACCAAGCTTTGAGCCAAACAGGACCTCACTCAAAGTTTTACGCATGTACCAAGCATTGAGCCAAACAAGGCCTTGCTCAAGGCTTTGCGCGTGAACCAAGCTTTGAGCCAAACAGGGCCTTGCTCAAGGTTTTGCGCAGGAACCAAGCTGTAAGCCAAATAGGGCCTTGCTACAAGGCTCTGGTGCTGCGTCTGCAGGACCGCACACTTGTGTGTGTTGGCGATGCTGCGCGATATTGCTCCAGCAGGGTAATGCGCTGCAGTAGGGCACAGCGACACCTGTGCACAGGACGCGCCAGCCACCCCATGCACATGTGCATTGCTGGCCTGCTGCATTGCACCGTCCGCGCCCCAGCCTTCCCTGCCGACAGCGTGCGCTACCGCTGCGCATGCTGATGTGCACAGTCAGGCACACTGTGATGATGGCGGTGCATGAAGCCAACGGAGTGCGGGCGCCTCCTGTGTTTGACCGCAGCCATGGAACTGGCGGCCAAGAGGGCGGTACCCGGTACCCAGCGGCTGGCATGGGCGTCAGCGCAAACGTGCAAGCAGCCCTGACAGCGTTCATGCTGCGGTGCATGCCACAGGTGGCTCCAGGGTGGCAGGTGGCAGGTGCATGCCAGGGTGGCAGGCGCATGCCACAGGTGGCTCCATGTGCCAGTGGCCTGTGCCTGGACCAAGAACTTGCCCTTGCTCAGGCGCTGCTTCCGAACGGGGCAAGGCCACAGCGGTGCTTAAGGAGGCTTATTGCTCCTGCTGTGGCTGCTTATGCTGTGGCTGCTTATGCTGTGGCTGCTCCTGCTGTGGCCGCTCCTGCCACTTCTTCTGGTGAGCATGCAGCAAGGCCCTCCTCACTTGTGTAAGGGCCTGCCATCCTGTGCAAGGCACATTGGGCCCATCTCTGGGGAGCAGTCAGCATGTTCAACATGCTGAAAGGCTGATTGAGAGGCATGTTTAATGAGCAATCAGCATATGTTGGACGCTTGATGTGACAGCGCGTGCATGCATGCCCAAGGATGCGGGCATGTTAAAAGGAATGGTTTACTAATCTTCAAAAGCAAACATGTGGGTGTGCTTGCATTGGATACCTTTTCAGGATGACACAGCAGAGGTTTACAAGAGGGGGCAGGAGGACAGCCCTGGTAGTGCAGGGGAAGGTGCTAGTGGAAGGCAAGGGAGCAGGGGTACTAATGGACAGCAAGGCACACAGGGCCCTCCTTCTCAGAGTGAGTGAGGGAGGCTCTTTTTGTTTGAATTAAGGCAGGCGTCATGGGTGCTGTTCTGATAGTGGGCGAGCGGAGTCTCTGTGACTGGTTTAGAACTCGGTCAGGCGTCATGGGTGCCGTCCTCTACGTGAGTGCGTGGGGTCCGCGTGACTCATTTTTGAATACAGGCAGGCGTCATGGGTGCCGTCCTCTACGTGAGTGCGTGGGGTCCGCGTGACTGATCTAGAAATTGGTCAGGCGTCATGGGTGCTGTTCTAAGATTGAGTGAGTGGAGTCTGTGTGGCCAAGCTAGAATTGAGGCAGGCGTCACGGGTGTGGTGCTGGGCGGCGGAGCAAGCACCGGGGGAGCACCAGCGCTGCTCCAGAGTGCGGCTGCAGCGTCGTCACTGTCGCTGAAGCGCTGTCACAGTGCTGGTCTTTGGTCACAGTGCCGGTCCATGGTGCAGGTGCATGTTCACGGTGTGCGATGCGGGTCCAGGGTGCAAAAGTAGATCATATGCACATTTGTTTGACAAGAAGCGCAGAAGCGCAGACATTTCCCGCCCCCCAACTGCCTTCCTGCGCACCGTCCCTTGCACCGTGCAGCTAGGGAAGCAGCGGGGCAGCAGCACACGGGGCACGCAGGGGAAGGAACAGCAGGGCAGCAGCAAGCAGGGCACGCAGGGCAGCCGCCCAGGCTTGACAAAAGGCCGTCCGCGGCAGCCAGGCTGCTGCACTCTTTTGGGTCTAAAGGAAGCAGGAAGCACGACGCGCGCTCAGAGGACGTGCCCAGCCCAAGCCAGCCCGCCAGCAGCCGCGCTGGGGAAGCGGAGAGCGCCAAGGGACATGAGGAGCAGGGGTGGGCCGCCATGCGCGAGCAGGTGGTGTGTGGAGGTGAGAGCGCGGTGGCAGGAAGGGGGGCTGGTAGGGCGCAATGGCCGCGCTGTTGCAAGCCGCCTCTCGTGTGCAGGTACAGCGACTGCTTGCTTAGGACCATGCTTGCACAGGACCAGCTTGCTTGGGATCATGGTGGCGTGCTTGATGTCCTCATTGCTTGCGAGTGCACATGCAGGGGCAGGAGGCAGGTGTGTCAGGAACACCATTGATAAGGGTGTTTGCATGAGCTAGCCCGCGCACGACTTTTTTGAATGAGCTGGCCTATCCCCAGTCCATCCAGAGCCTGGGCAGATGGTTGGTTAGGCAGTTGGTGATGACCATGTGATCAAGGAAAGCCTGGTTTTGTGACAGGGTGCGCGGAGCCTGGGGCACGGGGAAGGGCTGATACAGTGGCTGCCTTGGGCTTGGGACTCATGCAGTGCGGGATCTGGAGAGAGCTGTGTTGGGGTACTCATGCCTGTTGACCGACTCGCCTGTCGAAGCACGGCCGTGTTAAAAGGCAATCACGGCTGGGTGCACCATTGTGAGGCATTCCGCTGGTCTTCGCGCCATGACTTGAAACGCTTCAGGTCCTCAACCACAGAAGGTGTCCTTCAGTGCCTGCCCCCGCGCCCCCCAGCTGCGGAGTGGCTCTGTACTTGTACCTGTACGTGTGTTTCTGCCTGTGCAGTGCATGAGGGGCTGCAGGCAGGGCGCAGTCAGAGTATGCCTGAGCAGTGGGTAGCCCTTATGCAAAAGCAGGCAGGCTGACTTCGACCACCACAGCAGCCTGACCGGTGTTCCTTGCTGCTCTGCTTGCAAGCAGGGAAGCGCATGGTTGCCGTGGAGTACAGCAAATCCCCGGGGGCGATCGTATACCTCAGCATGGACGCAAGCCTGAGCCTGTCAGACGCAATCTCGATGGGTTGGCAGCTGCACATGGGAGCCCAGTAGCCTGAAGTCCCTCGGAGCAGATGGGCTTTTAATGCAACATCTAGTTATTGAGAAAGAAGGGAAAAGACCAAATTTCGACACCTCACCAACCACTGAGTCTTTTGACTCCATTTCTTTTGCAATGATATTTGTTTACCATACATACTCCAAAGCACTTATGGTCATGCTATTTGGTGCAGTGGGTGATCTGGTGTGGAGATTTGGCGGTTGAAAGTGGGGTTCACGCTGCGAAAGCCTTTCTAATCTGAGATTAGACGTATGTGCCGTAACTTGCTGCCTCTATGTTGAGCTGCGTTGGAATGCCTGAAAGAAAGACTTCATATCAATTCATAGCCTTAAAGCAGCAACCCATGGCACACATTCCCTGGGAGCAAGCCGAAACCATAAAATTTTGGGTCTCAGTTGCCCCCCTCTGGAAGTTTTCACTCCAAAACCACAGTAGCGATTATGTTACTGACAGATTCTCCTAGCTATTAATTCGCAAAAAGTGTGAGCTCTGAAAAAAATGTCTTCCTTGAGTGCCTGAGTTCAGGTCCGACAGAACGCGCAGTGCGTGCAACTGACTGTATATCATTAGTGACCAACTTAAAGAGAACTTAGGAGGTCCCTTCTCTTTGCTTTCTTTGGTGCGAGCTCTTAGCCGTAGTGGTAGCTGAGCCTGAGCCGGCCTGCCCGCGGGCCAACTGGTAGCCCAAGCCTGAGCTGTCCTCGTAGCCTTGGGG
>LKMJ01001686.1_pt1 | contig 19792 bp, 22 predicted proteins | sample 643391 | NCBI WGS metagenome assembly LKMJ01 (sample SAMN04112250, study PRJNA286221) | soda lake metagenome | biome: soda lake; feature: Kulunda Steppe; material: water; isolation source: sample PL-Br10 brine of Picturesque Lake | place: Russia: Kulunda steppe | collected 2010-07 | reverse complement strand
GCCTATGCGCAGGTAGTCAAGGTCCTGATCGAGCTGCGATTCGTCGACGACCGGACCGATATGGGTGCCTTCCTTCAGGGCATTGTCGACCACGAGGCCTTTCATGCGCTCTGTCACCGCATCGACAAACTTATCGTGGATGTCCCGGGTGACGATCAGCCGGGAAGACGCGGTGCAGCGCTGACCGGTAGAGAAAAACGCGCCGTTGACGGCGCATTCCACCGCAGTCTTGAGGTCGGCGTCGTCGAGCACGACAAGCGGATTCTTTCCGCCCATCTCGAGCTGGAACCTGGCGCCGCGCGCGGCGCAGGCCGTCGCTACCTGCCGGCCGGTCGCAAACGACCCGGTAAAGGTCACGGCGTTAACCTCTGACTGCTCGAGAATTGTTTGTCCTACCTCCGGGCCGCGGCCCATCACCAGGTTGAACACGCCTTCCGGTAAGCCGGAGCGCGACAAAATCTCGGTGAGCGCCCAGGCGCAGCCGGGCACAAGACCGGCCGGCTTGAAAACAACACAGTTGCCGTAGGCGAGCGCCGGCGCGATTTTCCAGGCCGGGATAGCGATCGGGAAGTTCCAGGGTGTGATAACGCCTATAACGCCGAGCGGTTCCCGCGTCACCTCGACGCTTGCCCCGGGACGTACCGACGAAACGATGTCGCCCTCGATTCGCAATGCCTCGCCGGCGAAGAACTTGAAAATCTGGCCGGCCCGTGTTGCCTCACCAATGCCTTCAGCAAGGGTCTTGCCCTCTTCGCGGGAGAGCAGGCGGCCGAGTTCCTCCTTGCGAGCAAGGATTTCCGAGCCGACGAAGTCAAGCACGTCGAAACGCTGCTGCGGCGTCGAGTACTGCCAGGGTTTAAAAGCTTTCCTGGCCGCCGCGATTGCCTGCTTCGCCAGATCATTTTTCGCGCGGCTGTAAACCCCGACGATGTCGCTGATATCCGACGGGTTAATGTTCTCGGTCTCTGAGCCGCTGTCGACCCAGCTTCCGGCAATGAAGTTCTTGTGTATGATCATCGTTCCGGCCCTCCTTAGAAGGTGTGTTTCGGTTTCGGTCTACATAAGGTTTCGGTGATGCAAACCAGCACTGCCTGGCAAGACAGAAATTTACTATTTCCTGATCCGAGTATAGCAACGCCCTCTTAAAGCTGTCAAGCACACGCCACACCGACAAGCAGTGGTGGTGGGTAAGTTTTTCTTTTGCAAGATTTCAACTGCAGTGGTTATGATGAAACGCTATCTTAAATAAAAGTTTTTTTAATTAGTGGATTTGCGGAATTCCTGAGCATATCAATACCCTGGTTAAATATCACAGATAGATGAGCCATAATCAACACAAAATACCGTCAGCCTGTGCTGTTTTTTTTCATGTAAAGGGAACCTGCCAAATCGACCACAAAACTTAGCCCTTACGGGTTGAGTGTTGGTTCTGTTGACAATATAGTATATAAACGTATTAATATAATAATGAGGCAGGAGCTGTGCGCAATATTTTTGAGCATAAAGAAAAACTGGCTGAGATCAGGAAGCAGGGCGTTAAAGGCAACGGATACTCAATCCTTTTCACCTATCATCCGGCCTAAAATTCTTCGTGGTACTAGCAAGGCCGAACTTTTGGTGGAAGACTTCAGGTAAGCAGTTCAAAATGCATAACTGCTGGAGGAGAAAACATGAACAGCAAGATTATTACCGGGAAAAGCGGAATAAAAGTACTTTTAACCGGTAAACCGGGTACAGGTAAAACTACCGTGATTATTCAGCTTGCCGATAAACTAAAAGATAGGGCTGCCGGTTTCTATACTGCAGAGATCAGGAAGGGCAGGCGCCGGGTTGGTTTCGAACTAGTTTCGTTGGTTTCTGGAAAGCGCCTGCCTCTGGCCCATGTGAATTTTGATTCCTCAAAACGGGTGGGTAAATACGGGGTAAAAACCGAGAACCTGGAGCCTTTCTTGGATGAATTAACCCGCGCTGTCCGTGATGAGAATCCCCACTGTCTTTTAATTGACGAAATCGGCAAAATGGAGTTGTATTCGCCTTATTTCAAAAATGTAATTCGCGAGGCTTTTAATTCTTCGCACCCGGTGGCAGCCACAATCATGGCCCGCCCCGAACCTTTTTGCGACAGCTTGAAAAACCGTCCTGCTGTGGAAATTTGGGAAATAGATCAGGACAACAGGGACCGGGTGCCCCATGATCTGGCGGAAATAATACTTAGCGGTTAGCCTGTAATACGTCAATCCCGCTAATAAAAACGTGATCCAGTTGGGGATCAACGCTTAGAATATCTCCCCGGCAAACTATAATATCGGCGTCTTTACCTTCCTCCAGGCTCCCTACCCGGTCGGCGATGCCCGATATTTCAGCCGCTGCAATGGTGATCGCTTTTAATGCTTCATAGCGAGGCAGGCCGGCTTTTACAGCCATGGCCGCACAGATAGGCAGGGCATAAATGGGAATAACCGGGTGATCGGTCATGATCGCGAATTTGACACCTTCTTCATAAAAAATCTTCGGCGTTTCAAAAGAGGCCTCTCTCAGTTCAATCTTGGTCCTGGCGCTCATGGTTGGACCGACAATGGCCGGGATGCCGTAACGTTTCAAGGTCCTGGCGATCTTATGTCCCTCGGTGCAGTGCTCGATGGAAAGTTCCAGGTCAAATTCCCGGGCCACCCTTATGGCGGTTAAAATATCGTCAGCCCGGTGGGCATGAGCCCGGATCGGCATTTCTTTGTTCAAAGCCCTGACCAGGACATCTTTTTGAAAATCTTTCTGTATCGAATCAGTTTTGTCCTTGTTTTCCTGGTTGCCTTTATTTTCGGCAAAGGCCATTTTTTCCCTGTATTCCTGCGCTTCATAAAAAGCTTTCCTGAAAAGGGCCGCTGTAGCCATTCTTGTTGAGGGGCTCTTATTTTGGCCGCTGTAAACCCGCTTGGGGTTTTCGCCGAAAGCTGCTTTTAAGCCGGTTGGCTCCTTGATGATCATCTCATCGATTATATTGCCGAAGGTTTTAAGCGCCAGGGCTTGTCCGCCGATTACATTACCGCTGCCAGGTCCGGTTACCACCGCGGTAATCCCGTTTAAGCGGGCATCTTTGATACCTTCATCGTAGGGGTTAATTCCGTCTAAAGCACGCAGCTCTGGGGTGATCGGTCCGGTCAGTTCGTTTGTGTCGTCTCCTTCGTTCATGCTGCCCTCTTCAAAAATACCCAGGTGGGTGTGGGAGTCAATTATCCCCGGCATCACAGTTTTCCTTGTGGCATCAATTACTTCCGCATCGCTTGGAACCTCCAGGTTTGCCCCGATTTTTTTAATTTTACCGTTTTCAATAAGGAGATCCATATTTTTTGCTTCTTCATCACTGCTGGCCATGCTTAAAACATTACCGTTTTTAATTAAAAGCATTTTTTCCTCCTGTCATTTCTTATTTTTGCAGCTGTGCATTTTATTAAAGCATTAACAGTTAGTGAAAAATACATCAAAATATTCTTACCTCTAAGCAAAGAGATAGCACGGTATTTATTAAAGCATAAACTGATTAAAACAGGAGCCCGGAAAAAAACGCTCGCGTGTTATTAACACCGGGGTAACACAGTCTGACGGTTATGCTGTGCTCCTCATCGAGCAAAACACGAGCCCCTAACTTATACACCCCCTTATAATTCCAAAGTTTACACCGCTTAACCTTTCAATTTGCCTGTTCGATAATCCTTTTTTTAAAGCAGTCTGATTGCTTTATTTCTTTTTTACTTATCTTAAGCCTGGATATCTCCTAAGTTTTTTTACATCAACCGCACTCTTGATTAGTTCAGCTGCCTCCGCGTCATTCTTGGAGCAATAAATGAACATGATTACTCATCAGGCAGTAAGCATATACCTTAGAGCCGCTTATATCATTGTAGGTTTTATGCTTTTCCAGGAAATAACTGTTATTTTCATCATCTTCGAATATCCTCTGGTTGCTGCTTTTCTTCCTTACACTTCCTGGCATGTGGTCACCCTGGTGAGTTTCAGCAGAAAGATAAGCAATAATTTACACAAAAAAACCGGCTGCCTATGCTTCCAATACTGTATTAGCGCTCATTACTTTAACCGGCATGACCTGCACCTTTTGCATCAATAGAATTGAAAAGGAGCTGCATAAAACTGCAGGCGTGCTATCGGCCCAGGTAAATTTTGCGGTGTAAAAGGCATACGTCGAATATAATCCCGCCGTGATAGACGGGGAGGCCATGCTCGAGGTAATCAATAAAGCCGGCTGCCAGGGTCAATTGTCCGAAGATAATATGACAACAGTCAGTTTTACATTTCTGAAATGACCTGCACCGCCAAAACAAAAAACGAGACTGTAACGCGGATTTGGCCGCATTGAAAGTCTCGCGTGTTGATCACCTTCTGACCCCAAAGGTGGAGCCAGGCTTATTAACCAAGCCATGATGTTGACTCAAACCTGTACCGCAGAGGTAATGGCCACTTCCCTTTAACAGGTAAGCTTGCTCTTTTGCTTCAAATAAACATTAATCGAGGAATCACCTTTTATCATATTTATATTCTTTACTAAGATTCTTTCCGGTAATCTTCCAAGCTGCAGCAGGTATCACCACAGCATTGCCCTTTAAGATTAAATTTGTCTACTAAAACCGCGTAAGCGCAACCAACGCCCTGGCGAACGCTGATAGCCTGCCGGGGGCAGTTTTTGGCACAAGCCCCGCATTCCAGGCAGGCATCGCGATCAACGATTGCGCTGAGGTTGCCATTCATAGAAAAAACTTGCTGTGGACATACTTCCAAACACATCCCGCAGCCACTGCATTTATTTTGATTCAGCTGCAAGGTGGTCACATTTTTTAAATAAGTGAACTTCACAGTTTAAACCTCCTTGTTTCTATTCCCCGTAAAACAGCGGACAAAGAACTTTTACCGCTGCAGTTTTATACAAAATAAGCAGCAATAAGAGCGATGAAGCCCAGGGCCGCCGAAACAGCAATCAAGGGTAGAGCAACGCTCATTTCTTTAACTACCCCGGAAAGAGAGGTATAGGTGGTCGATCCGGTAAAGTTTAAGCTCAGAAAAGCGGTTATAGCGGGCAGAGATAAGAAGTAAGCGCTGACCTGTAGCCAGCTTCCACCCTGGGAAATTGTGCAAGTATAAACAAAAGACCAGGCTATCCCCAGGACAAAACCTTTCCAGGACAGGGGGCGCCCAGGGGTATACGGCAGCAGGGCGGGAACCAGGGCCACGCCAATTAGAGCGGCTGCTAAAAACGGGATAAAATCTAAACCAGTATAGCCCAGCAGCATAGGAATTGTGAACTCCCGGCCTTCGGATAAAAAAGCGAGCAAGTTAAGCAAAAAGAGTAAGCCAACCAGTCCGAGAAATGGTTTTACCAGGGCGGCAAGTTCAACCGGAACCAGAATCATCCGCTCGCTCAGGTTAAATCTGGTTCTGCGCATCTCTGGGTCTGCTTTATATTCTTTGCTCAAAAAAACGGGAATATCCGCTGCCCTGACCGGACCGTAAATTATTTTAAAGCCGCATGATCGTCTAACTTCATGAGCCGCTACACCGGGCGCAGCCAGCTGGGGCAGGATTAGGGTGCGATGGGAAACCACTTTGGACAAGCCTGAGGTATCTACCATTTTGATTATTTCGGCGGTGCCAAAAGTACCCTTGCCGGCGGCGCACCATACATTAATACCCCTGGTGTCGATCACCAGCAGCCAAAGATTTAGACCCGCCAGTTCACGCCGCAGTAAATCAAAACTTAACTTGTAATTGGCTGAAACGAGCACGGGGGAGTTGCTGCCCGGTTTGCCGATTGCGTACAAGCCGGTGGGAACAGAGTACTGCATTCTGCCCATCCCAATGCGGGCTTTTATTGAACCCAACCGGTCCTGCCGATCAAGTGCTGTAGAAACTTTATAAACCGTGCCGGCAGCCGTATCAAGTTTTCCCTCTACCCAATTGGCCCCCTCTGCGCGGCCATAATTAAAAGGTGGCTCTGTTCCAGTGCAGCAAGTGGGTGAACATTCTGCTGCCTGGTTATCTTCAGCCATGTTCAATTCTTTCTTAAAACCGCTCAATATTTTACCGCCCTTCTAAGTGGTGTTGGCTTCAGAACAACTGGTTAGTGCTTTGGCTAACAATTCCAGGCTTTCAATTACCTGTTCTTGCTTATCCCTGGGGATCGTTGTCAGCGCCTCGCTATAGTAATGATCAAAAGTCTGGTTGATTCGATCATATATTTCTTTACCTTTTTCAGTCATTGTTATCACCAGGTAACGCCGATCTTCTGGTTTAGTTTGACGTTCAACCAGCCCGGTTTTCACCATGCCTTCAACAGTGCGGCTGAGAGTGCTAATATCAAGCCCAAATTTGGAAGCCAGTTCATTCAGTGTAATTTCTTCTTTTGCTCCTATTTCCATCAAGGAATGACACTGGGCTACAGTGATTCCACAACAGGCGGCATCATTTTTCCACTGCCAGCCTAAGGCACGCTGCAACTGCCGCATTGTTGCTCGTAACTTTCGTATCTTCATTTGTTTCACTTACTAAACCTCCCAGCGCTTTATATTTTCCGGTACGCTAAAAATAATTGCAAACTAGTTGTTATTTACAACAATTGCATTATACAACCATTTGAGCGTTTTGTAAAGGGCATAATTCTACAAATAGCTGTTTCCGGCTGAATAAAGTTGAGCAGGTAAAAGTGATTATTGGCATTTATAATGAATTACAGAATCCTAAATTAAAGCACTTTTTACTTGTATTCTGGTGGAATCTTCGCTATTATATCGATAGGAAAAATATAAAAATTTGAGAGGGTGAAACATGATGTCTTTAACTAATCGCCGCTGTTTTGTGGTGTTGGTAAGCTTGTTGACCGTGTTTATTTTTATGCTGGGGATCGGTGGATGCGGCTCACCTGATGAGGATGAGGCGGTTGTAGAAGAGACCGTCGAGGAAGAGGTTGAAGAAGAGGTTGACACTATTGAAGAGGAAGATGTTGATCCAGATGCAGCTGCTCTAGAGCTGGAAGAGTGGAGAAATCCTACTGACCTGGTTTCTCTAATCAACCTGTTCGAGGAGTTGGAATGGAGCTGGACAACTTTTGAAGAAGGTGTTGAAACAGAAACTTTAGTGGTCAATTATTCTTACCTGGGTAGTGAAACCGTCGATGGTATCGATACCGAGGTGGCAGAAATTACATTTGACGATCAAAAGATAAAAGCATGGATTGACCGGGACGGAAACCCGGCTCAGGCGGAAATTGACGGTGAGTTTTTACCCGGAGAACAAGCAGAAATGATAATGGAAGGAATTTTGATGTCACTTTTCTGGCCATTTTGGACCATTGATGAATTTGATGTTCAGGGTATGATAGCAGAACCGACTCCCGGGGTGAAATTCAGTGATACCTCTACCGAGCAGGTTCAGTTTAACGGCGTGGGAGCGGAAGTTACCCGCCTGCAGCTTGACTTGGGACCACCGGCAACCCCTGAAGGAGAAGAGGCTTCTGTAGTCTGGGCAATTGCAGACTTTGCCGGTGATTTTCAAATGTTGATCGAGTGGAGTGTGGAAGAAACAGATGTTGATGATTTCTCCTTTACCATGAATGTAACCAAAGCGGTGCCCCGGTAATATAGAAAGCTTGAATATAATAGGTTTAATAAACAGTATTAGGTCCCCGGGGGTTAAGCTTTGAAAAAAAGGCATTTCCCACCGGGGCTTTCTATTTAAGCACTTAATAAATGAATTTAAGCTGAGCGGCAAATTTAAATTTTAGATTGAACGATTTCTTATAGTAGGCATCCCTGCTCCTTTATTATCAATAGCGCATCTTGTTGTATTTTATGTCAGGGCCGGTCTTACCTACACACCCGCTTATATTTCTTCGCATGGTATTTGGCTTTTTTTTGATCACTTCTATAAATATGCGTTAGCTGCATAAGAAACAATAGGTATATGGCTTTAAAGTGAAAAAGACTAACTGCCTGTTAAAGTCGTTTAATGCACTACCTTTTTGACGAATTTTATGTAACTCAAGAAATTTGCTAGCAGGGCATAACCCAGCCCGATCCAAAGGTATAAATTGTAGCTCAGGTAGACCAGGTCATCGCCACGAACTTCGGCACTGATCATCTTTGCCGGCCAGAAGGCAGGAATTATCCCAAAGAAAAGTTCATTAGCATTGGTAAAAATCAAAGAGATAACCGGTAAAATTACTATTGTACCCAAAAGTTTCATGATCGCAAAACCTTCGATTTTATTCCTGGAAAATATATTGATGATCAGTCCGGTCATCGGCGCGCTAAGCGAAGCGATAAAGGCTATGACAATAATCTTGTCCCAGGCAAGGGTAATGATGTCCGAAAACCAGATCACAAATATGCAGGCCGCAAACGAAAAAAGCAGGACCATGATCATCCTAAAAGACATGAACTGGTTAAAAGTGAGAGGGGTAACATTTATTGAATTGATGATGTTGTCGTCGCGGTCTTCAAGGATTGAAAATCCGATTAGGGCCCCAAATATGATCGGGGTAATCATGGCTAATGCGGCCAGGATAAAGTCAGCATTCGGTTCTATGGCAAAATCGCTGGTTTCGGCAATTGCCGGCAGCACGTAACGGCCGATTAAACCAAAAAGGATCGGGTAAAAAAGCATGAACCGCATCATCTGGTCCCTGGTCCACTTTTTTAACTCACTGGTGAAAAATGTAGCATACATGCCTTACACCCCGCTTTCGCGTACAGCAAATTGTTCGAATTTCCTCAAGGCAAGCACGAATAAAACCGCTGAGCCAATTACCAGGTAGCTTAGGCCGTAAATAATTTCCCACAGTTCGGCATCTCCTGTGGAGGCATAAAGAAGAATCATTGCCGCTTTGGTGGGGGCGATGTAAAGGATATTTTCCACCAATTGGTGATCGATTATCCTGATATATTCAAGCAGCACGGGCAGCATTAAAACAAACATGTATTTCATCATGTTGATCAGCAAGGCGGTAAAATCGCGGGAACTGTAGGTAAGCAGAAAACCGACCAGCGAATGAAACAGGGCAACCAAAATTACCGCCCCCAGGAGCCCGGCGAAATTCAAGTCAATTTCCTTAAAAATCATGGCATAGAGGTAGAGAATGACCAGGGTGATTACACTGCTTAATACGGTTACGGTTGATTTGGAAAGCAGGTAGTCCTGTTTGCTGATCGGCGTAACCAGCATGGTATGCAAACTTCCTTCCTGCTTTTCATAAAAAATGGTTACCCCGACCATTAAAATAGCCATGGAAGTGACATCGATATAGATCAGGAGAGGAAAGATGAAGGTGATATCGGGAATCTCAGTCAGATAAAGAACCCCGATCCAGAGCAGGGCCACTACCATGCTGGCGGTAACAATGTTATAGCGCTTCATCCGTTGCAGTTCACCGAAAAGAAGGATAAAAAAGTTAGCCATGTTTTTCCACCCCGGTAATTTTGATAAAGATGTCGTCCAAGGTCGTTTCCTGGCTGTGCATCGAGATGACTTGACGGGTGCGGACCAGGTTAAAAAAGTTTTCGTTGCGGCTTAAAGTTTCTAAATCAAATGATGCATTTTTCGTGGTTTCACCTTCGGCATATTCCACCTCTAGTTTCTTTTCTCCGTGCTTAATTTTGAGATTTTTCGGAGTGTCAATTTCTGCAATTTGCCCGTCGGCCATGAAGGCAACCCTGTCGCAGAGTTCGTCGACATCGTTCATCAGGTGGGTGCTTAAAAGCACAGTTCCCCCGTATTTGCGGAATTCCTTGATCATTGTTTTAATAATGCGGGCATTGGCCGGATCAAGGCCGATGGTAGGTTCGTCAAGAAACAGCACTGCAGGCCTGTTAAGGACTGCCCGGACAAAATTAAGTCGGACTTTCATTCCCTTGGAGAATTCGTCCACTTTTTTCTTCCGGTCTTCATAGATGCCCAGCCGCTGCATCATGGCATCGGTATGGGCCTGGTTGCGGTAAAGTTTCTTGAAAAAGTTAATGTTTTCTTCGGCTGTGAGCTTGGAAAAATGGACCGGCACTTCAAAGCCGACCCCTATTTCCTGGTAATATTCCCTGTCAAATTCTCTAAGTTCTTTATTACGGTAATAGATTTCACCCTGGTAAGCGGTAAGCAGCTTGACCATGATTTTCTGGGTGGTACTTTTACCGACACCGCTGGGTCCGAGCAAGCCGAAGATTTCACCCTGTTTGATGTCGAATGAAACGCCTTTAAGCGTATTTTCCGGGTTTCGTGGATAGCGGTAAGTAAGATTATTTACCTGGAACACTTCCCCTACCTCCTTTAAGAATGCTTAGATTTATAAAATACGCGCTTTAGTATATCAATATACTCAAAAAATTCTTCCCAAAAAGGCTCCATATCCACCGACGAAAGATTTTCGCCCTGTAGGCGGCTGATAATATCTTTTTCGTAGCCGTCCATGGTCCAGTAAATAAGCTTTATACATTTCTCCGGAGCAACATCCTCCCTGAAAAAAGAGGTATCAATGTTATTGAAGAACTTGGCGTAACCTGTTTTTTTTACTTCGCTTACTCTTTCTTCCAGTTCTTTGCACTTCTCAATTTCCCGGTTGATGTACAGTGAACCCAAAAAATTAAATACATGGGGGTTTTTGCTATAGGCTTTTAATTTGCACTGAGCCGCCTGCCGGTATTTTTCCAGGAAGTCAGTTTTTTTTTCGTCAATCCGGTTTAAATATTCGTTGACCACGAAGCTGATTGAGTATTCAATTAAATATTCAAAAAGCTCTCTCTTGCTTTTAAAGTAGTAAAAGAGCATACCTTTGCCGATACCGGCTTTTTTTACGATCCGGTTGGTGGAAGCCTTCTCATATCCCTGTCCGGCAAATTCTTCGAGGGCTGCGCTTAAGATCCGCTCCTGCTTGGCCAACTCCAGGGCACCAAATTTCCCTGTAATAACCGTTCCCTCCCGTAATATTTTCGACCAGGGTGGTCTAATAAAGTATAGCATTTTCGACCAGGGTGGTCAATAATAAGTTGTAGACTTGATCAAATCAAGCAACTGCAGGGAAAAAATCTTTTCTTAAATGGTTTGTTGGTTCTTCCAACTCACGAATACGAAAGGGGGATAAATAAAATACATTTTTTTTGAGGCAAGGCAGTTTTTTATTTCTTCAGCTTAGAACATATGGCGGTTGATGAAGGTTTTCAGTCAATCCTAGTTATACCATAAGAGGCAGGGTTAGTGCCACTCATGAACAGCTTATTTTATAGCAGGCAGGAAAAGCATTATGCAAATGGGCTGGCAGGCATCAGCAATGAAATTGGCCTTACTGCTTATAAAACTGTTCTTGATGCAGGCTGCGGGACGGGAGCTTTATGTTCGGTATTAAAGGGTTATTTAAAATCAAAGGAATAAACTTCGCCATCAATGTCGAAAAGCCATTTATCATTATGGCTGGTTACTGCAAACCCATCTTCAGTCCCATATTTTGGTTCTGGGAAAGTGTAGATAAGGCTTCTATCTCTTCCAGATCACTATCCAACAGTTTAAATTCCAGCTTGTAACCTTCCCCATATTTTTCACCCTGAAGAACGACCAATCTTTCTTCCCCGTTCCATGCATACTATAGGATTTCAACCTTGCCTCCAAATTCTAGCGTTTCGCCTGTCTGGGTTTCAATGATTAATCCCTGCCGTAGGGCTAAATACTTGCCATCTAATAAAAAATCTAATTTATTATGCCAGGTTTCTTTTATTTCTGTTTCCAGCTCAATTACTTTTTTCTCAACCTCATCCTTTATAGAGAGGATTTTGAGGTTATTTCCATCAAAATCAACATAAGCCAGTTGCAAAGCCTCATTATCTAAATAGAATGCATGCAGATCGATATTCTGAATCTCATTGAAGCGCCTGGTGCTGAATTATATGAAGGCAGAGGTTCAAGAATTAGGGTGTCCTTGCAGGGAAGAAAAGCTGTATTTCACAGGCCGCATCCTGAGAAGGAGACAAACAAACCAACTGTTCGCTCTTTACGAAGATTTCTTAAAGAAACAGGGGTGAATTATAATGGAATATAAAGGTTATCATGGCAAAGTGGACTTTGATGAGGAAGCTGAGATATTTCACGGTGAGGTTATTAATGTTAAAGACGTATTTACATTTGAGGGTAGAAGTGTAGAGCAATTAAAACAAGCATTTCGGGATTCTGTCGATGATAGCCTTGTATTATATGGCAAAAGATATAACTCAAGACTTGACCTTTCCCCCTATTTTTTCAGTTTAAGCCATGCATTGAAAGCACTTTCACAAGCTTTGACATGGCCTTGGCCAGCTCTGCCAGCATGCTGCAGTCTACAAGATCTGGCCTGTCGGCCGCTGCATGGGCTGTTTTTAAAATCTTCTCCATCTGTTCTGAAGTCAAGGCCAGCGCCGGTATTTGCTTTTGCAAAAAAAAGACCGTGATCGCCCTGGTACCATGGTCACCTTCAATTATCTTCAACTTTTAATGGCCGCTTTTCATCGAAAAGTCTTGACCGGTTACAGCGGGTTGCCTGCATGGATCAGTGATTGCGGCCCGAGCTTGATTGTTGCCTGTAAAATGGTGTGCGAAGTTATATAATTAACCTGGAATTCCATTGGCGCCGCCCCTATCTTTTATGTTATAAATAGGATTGACAGAAAACAACGGGGTTAAGCTCATAGATGTAACTCCAGGTATACCTGCTGTGACCGGAAAGGATAGATTAATTGATTATTGCTGTTGTCCACGGTTACCTGCTGCGCGGAACGGGCAGCAACCTTTATGTTTCCAACCTCTGCCGGACCTTTTGCCGGCAGGGACACCGGGTGCTGTTATTCAGCCAGGAGCCTCAACCTGAAGAATTTGATTTCATTTCCCGAAGCGAAAAATTCAATGAAGATAACTGCGGGACCGCTTTAGAATTTGACCGCAGCACTGGCTACCCGGGTGAATGCCTGCACTACCGCCCCCACCTGGGGGGTCTTTTGCCGGTTTATGTCTACGACCGCTATCCCGGTTTTAAAGTAAAGGAATTTCCCAGTTTAATTGAAACCGAGATTGAAAACTATCTAGATAGAAACCGCGCTGCTCTTGAAACTGTTTTTAAAAAAGAATCCCCGCATCTGCTCATCAGCCAGCACACCATCATGCAGCCCGTTTACACGGCCAAAGCCCTGGCCGGTTCCGGGAACAAAAAATGCCGGCACCTGGTAACCGTGCATGGAAGCGCCCTAAATTTTTCTGTGCGCAAAAGCAACCTCCTGCGCGGTTATGCCCTGGAAAGTATTAAAGCTGCTGATGGTCTTGTTTTTGTCAGCAATCACTCCCGGGCTGATTTCACGGCCTACTTTTCAGATCTACCGGGCCTGGAAAAGAAATGCCGGGTTATATTCGCAGGAGTCAATACCGGGCTTTTTCAGCCCCTGACCAGCCCGGATAAAAAAACAGAACAGATCAATGAGCTAGGCAAAAAGCTCCGGAACTCGGCGGTGAAAAAAAGCGGCGGTAAAAGCGCCGCAGAAAAGGAAGAGTTCGCTAGAAAACTGCAGACCGTAACAAGCGCCGCAGAAATCAGGGATCTGCTGGCCGATTTCAGGAGCCGCTCCGACGATTGGGCCCCTGACAAAGACACAGCAGATAAGCTGGCTGAGATCAACTGGGCTGATGAGAATATAGTGCTGTATTACGGTAAATATCTCTGGACCAAGGGAATCCATCTTTTACTCGGCGCCATGCCGCTGGTCCTGCAAAAATACCCGCAGACCCGCTTAATCCTGGTCGGGTTCGGAGCAGCCCGGGAATACCTGGAAGCCATCACCGGAGCGCTCGATCAGGGTAGGATTAAACTCGCCCTGGAGATGATCGCCAACCCGCGCTCTTTTGGGCTTGAAGATGTTCCTGAAAACGAGTACAGCGAAGGCTTGCAAAAACTGTTCTCCGACCCGGTTAAAGTTTCCCGCTTCCGGCAGGCCTGTGAAGGCAGGTTCTTCAAGCAGGTCATCTTTACAGGAATCATGGACCATGAAGAACTGAGAATGCTTATTCCCTGTGCCGATGTTGCTGTGGCCCCCTCTATTTTCCCTGAATCATTCGGCCTGGTGGGGGTTGAAGCGCTGGCCTGCGGGGTTTTACCGCTACAGACATACCAATCCGGATTTGCAGATGTGGTTGATATTTATGAAGAAAACCTAGAGGATGTCTTTAGGGCGGCTGGCATCAGGCACCTTACCCTGGATCAAGACCTAGTTCCAAACCTGGCCGCCAAAATCACCGTCCTTCTGGATTACCTGGAAAAAATAACGTTAGAAGAAAGGGCGTGCCTGGCTCACAGGGCCCACAGGCTGGCGGAAAAACAATTTTCCTGGGAAAATATTGCCGAAAGCTACCTGGAAGCCTGATTCGACCTTATAGGAGAGTGAGTTCAATGAAAGAATACCAGATGCAAGAAAACCAAATCATAGAAGAGTTTAATGCTTTTGAGGCTATTAAAGAACGGATATCGGTACGCAGTTATTCCACTCGCCCGGTAGAAGAAACGCTTCACCGGGACCTTAAAAATTACATGGAAACCGTGGGAAGCGGCCCCTTTGGCACGAAACCGCGCTTTAAGATGCTCGATTTAAAACCGCTGGATAAAAAAGAGCTGCGGGGCCTTGGCACCTACGGCTTCATTAAAGGCGCCCACCTCTATATCCTGGGTGCGGTAAAAGACACCACCTGTGCCCTGGAAGAACTGGGTTTTTGTTTGGAAAAAATAATCCTCAAGGCGACCAGCCTGGGACTGGGCACCTGCTGGCTCGGCGGCACCTTTAAGCGGGCGGCATTTGCCCGGAAGATGAACCTTGAAGCAGGTGAGCTGCTGCCGGCGATCACCCCGGTGGGCCACCCGGCGGATGAAACAAGCCCCGCAAACCGCCTGACCCGCCTTGCCGCTAAATCCAAGAAACGCAGGCCCTGGACTGAGCTTTTCTTCGGCCCCGGCGGCAATACGCCGCTTACCGCAAAAGAAGCGGGACCGTACCACGACCCCTTAGAAGCAGTCCGCCTCGGGCCCTCGACATCAAACCGCCAGCCCTGGCGGGTTATCATGGAGGAAACCGGAAAATTCCACCTGTTCTTAAAGGAAAACAAGATCTATAACCGGATCATGGGCAAGATCCGCCTGCAAAGGCTGGACATGGGCGTCGCCATGTGCCACTTTGCCATGGTGGCCAGGGAGCAAAACCTTCCCGGCAGCTGGAAGGTCGAAGCCGGTGCACCCGCCCACTCCGGCATGCAGTACATAGCCACCTGGTCCGGTTAAGCTTGTAGAGGGAAAAACAATGCCTCAAAAAGTCCTTTTGGCATTTTCAGGAGTTAGCAGTTAGCTCAATCCAAATATCGAGGTCTTTTGTATAACGTGGATAACCGTGGAGAGCGACAGCGTATCCACCCACCACAAGATACTTAACCCTATTACTGTTTAACAATTCGATAAACTCTTTGAAGTCTTTGATCAGCATGACATCTCCACGAGTTGTATTCTGAACGTATTTGCTCCAATGCGGGAAGCCGTTTCTGATACGATTTTGATTGCCAGTAAAAAAAAGCAGTTGGCTGATTATTGATGTCATACTTATTGACAACCTTGCTTAGTCTCATAGAGCCTCAACAGTTTTAAAAATTATCCGACCATTACAAGTATAACAAATCACACCATCTATCTTAAGAAAACCAATTCACCCTATTTGTGCATTTTATTAATAACTTCCAAAGTAATTTGTAGGTTGCTTCCGGTCTGGAGTTATAGATGCTTAAAAATTGATTGTAGTTCAACGCAGCCCACCCAAAGGGAATATAACACAGCAGAAAAGTAAATTCCTATCTTTAACTGCCTATAGACGATTTCATCTTTGGCCAGCGGTTCAGTTTCTTTGTGGATTTACTGTGCCAATATTTCCAACTATTTCGCTGCGTCTAAAATTTTAATTGCATGAAAACTTTTTAAGGACAACAAGTCTTTATCACCAGAAACAATATAATCTGCACCTGTTTCAACGGCTAAAGATAGTATGTGGTCATCTTTAGGATCTCTGCATATGCCGGAAACAATATTTTGCACATTGTAATAGTGAGCAATTCTTTTTATCTGTTGAATATAAGCGTTAACTACTTTTTTATCCCAGTCAAATTTTTGTGAAAGACATTTCTTTATTTCTTCAAGGATGAGTTGAGAGACATATAAGTCATAAGCCTTCCGCAGCCCGTAGAGGCAAACTTTTCCTGATTTTCCTCCAAACAAAACTGCAGAGATATAGATATTTGCATCCAATATTAATTTATGCTTTTTTGAATTCATTTATTGCCATTTTTATTTCTTCTTCAGATTTAAACCCTGCTTCTAATGCCTTTAAACGGCCATATTTCAATAATCGGTTGTATTCTTCCTCTTCTTTTTTTTCTTTATATAGAGCTACCATCTCTCTAAAAAGCTCGCTTTTCGTCTTATTCTCTTTTTTTGCGAATTCGACTATTTCCTCATGTACTTCCGGAGGCACAGAAAAACCGATTGTTTTTGTGTTTCTCTTGGCCATTGTAATACCCCACCCCGTAAAAAAATTGTACTAAGTTGTACTATATTAAACATAGCAGTACTATAAAACAATGTCAACCCAAGCTAAAAAACAAGAGCTTCGCATATTTTGGCGCTGTAAGCTTTGGATCAACCAGGTTGTTTTTACCTGTATTGTAGGGATTAGGCATGCTTATGCGATAATTTCGGGACACAATGAAAATTTTTATGACGCCATATCCGAAGTCCATACAATCAGGCATTAACGTTAATCCGAGAACCTATCTTGTATTTCCAGGGACTTTTCGGGTCCCCATTTTGTGGCTTAAAACCCAGACTACAGTGGGGCCGGTGATGAAAAAAGGATTGCAAAACTTTTCGAGAAAGCCCAGTATTATTGGACGCGTTCTCCCTCCTCTGCTTTCATCGAATTTGTGCCCGGCGTAGATTCATCCGGCGCTTTTAGCTCTAGCCTTGCCCGTTCAAGCGATGGGATCCGCCCCGCTTTGAATCTAAAATCAGACATCATGGTCTCTGAGTTTAGCGATTAAACAGACTTAAAACACCATTAAAACAGCCCGGGCTCTGCTATATTAATTGAATCAAGTCCGGGCTGTTTTGTCTGCAGGCCAAGAGAGGGTTGTTAACAAGCAGATAAATAACCGGTTAACCAAAATGATCAAATCGGTGAACTTTATCTGCTAAATCTCTTATGTCCGCGGCCTGGGATTTTCTACAGTGGCTTTCCCCGTTAGCAGGCTTCTTACCATGTGCTCTGCAGACCATTCCCGGCAAGAAAGGTACTCCAGGTGTAATCTGCCTGGAAAGAGTTTGCGGGTAATCTGTGAAACACTCAAGCCCCGGTTATGAAGATGCAGGACTTTTCCCTGAATATCCTCCAGGTAGTCCAGCTTTTTCTGCAATACTTCCCTGCCCCGGTGAATTATCCCGGCATGTCCGCAGAAAACAGTAGAAAAATCATACCGGAGCACTGTTTTTAGATCCTCGATCATGCGGGGAGTGCTTTCGGTGTTTAATACCATCTGGGGATGCGTGGTTACAAAGAGGTCCCCGGTGAAAAAGAAACCCTTATCGGGCAGGTAGAAAGAGCGGTGGTCGAAAACATGCCCTGGAGTGGAAACCGGCTTAAAGGTTAAACTATCTGTCGTAAGCTTTTCATCCAGGGGATAAGGGGAAAAAGCCTCCCGGTTCCCCCAAAAGACTTTTCGATACCAGGGGAGCCTGGTCTTCACCCGGCAGCGTTCTAAAGAGATTGCATTAATATAAACAGGGATCTCCCGGCCGGCCAAATATGGAGCGTTGCCGCTGTGGTCTTCATGGTAGTGGGTTAACAAGACTGTCTCAATCTTCTGCTGTTCCAGAAAAGGCACGAGGATACCGGAAAGTTTGACCGGGCCGGTATCAATCAAGACCCCGTCTACCAGGTAAAGAAAAACCTTGATGCTGAAATTACTCCATCCTGCTATACCCCTTACCCAGGTAACACCCTCGTGCTCTCCAGCTTTAAACCTGTTCATCAAGGACCTCCCGAACCTGGTTAACTGCATTAAATATGCATAGTTAAATAATTCTTAAACTAAGCAGAAAACTCCTTCTTTCTGCATCCTTCTATACATTAATTAATCTACTTTTTAGCAGAAGGAAGTGACCTTGATGCCCCCGAATGGCCAGAAATACTGACAGACTATATCCTCAAAAACAAAGCCGGGAAAAACAAAGACCTTGATTGCGGGCATTAATTGCAGATTATAAAAGCAGAAGGTCGTAAAGACATCCGAACCCCAAACTGATTTATGCCCCTGGCAGATCGTCATAATAATGCCGGATCAACAGCATAGCCAATCGGCGCAGCTGTCGCCTGCGCTTCACCACTTCAGGCAGGCAGGGCAAGATACTTGAAACGCCGCCCTGTCTCACTTCAATAGCAAACTTGACAATAGTAACGCGCTACGTTACTATTGTAGCATGATAAAGTCATTTGCTGATAAAAATACTGAAATAGTTTGGAAACAGCAATGGACAGATCAGCTGCCAATGGAAATTCAAAAGATTGCTTTCCGGAAACTGATAATGATCCATCGGTCAGTATCGTTAAATGACTTAAAGGTGCCCCCTGGAAACCGCTTAGAAAAACTGACAGGAATCCGAGAAGGGCAAATGAGCATTCGTATTAATCGACAATATCGAATATGTTTTACCTGGCAAAACAATGATGCGTATAATGTAGAGATTACAGATTACCACTGATTTGGAGTGATACAAAATGTACAGTAAAATACCAGAAGTACATCCCGGAGAAATCCTTGAAGAAGAGTTTCTTAAGCCACTCGGCATTAGTGCATACAGACTGGCCAAAGAAACTAAAATACCAGCTACAAGAATTTCACAAATAATAAAAGGCAAAAGGCGTATAACAGCAGACACCGCCCTTAGATTCGGCAAGTTTTTTGGTAATAGTGCTGATTTCTGGTTGGGTATTCAGATGGAGTATGACCTGAGAAAGGAAAAAGCTGAAATTGAATCTGTGTTAGAAGAGATTCAAGAATACAATTAATTATTAGTTTATATGCTCAAAATAATCATTTCCACATAATATAGAATGTATTTTATGTTATTGCTGGCAATAATACCCTTGTAGACTTTAGCTAATGACAATGCCGCTGCTTCACCCTTACCTATCGGAACAACATTCATTGCTGGATTAGCAAGCATTTCAAAAAATAACCTTGATTCCTCTTACCCATATAATAGCTGCTTTTTCTCAAACTGCCCTGAGGAACAAAGCTGGCTTAATCTTCTTTTGATGTGAGGCAAGCATGGATTAGATAACTCACCGGCAACCTCATTGGGAACAACTGTCCTTCCCGGATATAGCCTCAGTATAAGGTTTTCCTGTTTTACCCATTTTTTTCTCTTTGTTCTTCGGCTATTTTTATATACTTACCAAAAGTCATATATTGTTTTTCTTCCGGTGGGGGAAAATATAATTCAGTGCTGTAACCATATTTTTTTGCTGAAGAAGCAATTCCAGATCTCATTGTTTCTGCTCTTTTAAAAGTTAAATAGCCATCGTCAAACAGGCGCCACAATGTCGCCTGCCTGCTCAGGCTAAAATGCTGTTCGATTTTAACGATGTCTTTGATCTCGAAATGCCGATCAGCTTTTTTCTTTCTAAAGCTGTTCAACGCCTCATAAGGAGCT
>LKMJ01001685.1_pt1 | contig 19794 bp, 19 predicted proteins | sample 643391 | NCBI WGS metagenome assembly LKMJ01 (sample SAMN04112250, study PRJNA286221) | soda lake metagenome | biome: soda lake; feature: Kulunda Steppe; material: water; isolation source: sample PL-Br10 brine of Picturesque Lake | place: Russia: Kulunda steppe | collected 2010-07 | reverse complement strand
TTTATCGATCTCGTCGAGCTGATAGGTGAGCTCATCGTCGTCCATCCCGCCTGGACCGTCTCCCCCGACGAGATCATCGTCGATCAGCCCGTCATCAGCTCCACCAAACAAGTCCTCACCCTCATCTGTCTCTTCGTCCCCGTCATCATCTCCGCCGAGTCCACTCAGTGACATCAACATCGTTATACGTGGAAATCAATCCGATCCTCGTTGCCGTTCACGATGACGGTCACCCACGAGTCCCCCTCGAGCTCCGGTGGGTCAGTTACCGTCAGTTCAATCACGTCTCCCGGCCGCCACTCGTCTGCCTCTCGATTGCGAACCTCGACCTCGAGGTCGCCGTCGGCGATGAACGTTCCATCGACGACGATATCGAAGTGATTCGACGCAGCCGGGACGTCTGTTGAGCCGATATTTTTCACGAGGACGCTTACGTTGTCCTCGGCGACGATCGCATCACTTTCGTTTGCGTCGTTGATGATCTGGAGATCGGTTTCGATCTCTTCGGTGACACCCGAGCCACGTTCCTCGATGGCCTGACTGAACGTCGTCACCTCTCCCATCACCGTTCCGGCGACACTGACGGCGATGAGCATACTGGCCACGAAGAGGATCAGATGCGATGCCGAGACATCTGCCATCTCAACTCCCTCCAATCGATTGTGCGTCGGCGACACCGTTTGTCGTGATCAGTTTGACCCGGTTTTCGCCGTCGGTCTCGACCTCGAATTCGGCAGTCGATCCCGGAAGCCACAGATTCGTTTCTGTGTTCCCATCGACGCTCGTCTCGTCGATCTCCTCACGGTCGACGTACTCGCCGTCGATCAGGATGCTCTTTTGATTCACTTCGAGCGGCTCCGTACCGGTGTTCTCGGCGACGAACTCGACAGACACTGGATTGCTAGTGGCCTCGGTGATGGTGATTCCCGTATTCGTTTGCTCACGGATCTGTTCACTCTGGGAATTGAACGCCTCACCGGTCGAGGACGTCAACGAGAACAATGTTGGGACGAGTACACTTGCGGCAAGCAGTCCTACAATAAACAGTAGGACAACGACGCCGCTGGTACTGAAGCCCATTAGGCTGTAACTGTTCCCCGGTGTGTAAAAACACTCCGGCCGGAGTGTCTCGACAACTAATCTGTTTTCACCAATCGTGTCTACAGAAATCATACTCTAATTACACATTGAATTTGGCATAGCCGGCGAGCTATTATTTCACTCCGTTCCCTGTGGAACCTACCCTCGGCAGACGATTCGGCCCCAAGGTATATACTCCAGATATGAGTCCGTGCTTCCCGAGGACTTACTATCATGAACCGGAGAACATTCGTCGGGACGACGACAACGGTTGCGGTCGCCTCACTGGCTGGCTGTCTCGATACGATCGGTATTGGTGGCGGTGGGAACTCACTCGAGGAGACTGTCGACGCCACGACCGAGTGGACGCTCAGCTTCTCGAGTGGTGATACCGTCGCCGTTGAACTTCGCAGCCTCGAGGGTGGCGTCGCCTTCGTGTCGATCCGTGACGAAAATGAGAACCTCGTCTTCGGTGAAGGCGTCCAACAGGAAGATGGCGATGAGGCCGAGCGGTGGACATGGGAGGTCGAAGAAGGTGGTGAGTTCCTCGTTCGTGTAACCCCCGGCACCGGCGACGGTGAAGACGATGATGACGACGAAGCAGAAGTCGAAGGCGAAGCGGAGATCAATATTTACGTCGAAGACGACTGATCGGCACTCGACCTCGGTGAGACGTTTTCCACTCGATTCGAACCGACGACGAGCGTCTCGTCACGGTTCCAGACTGCTCGTACTGACAACGTGAGCTGTCGCTCGTCGAGCACTGTGCCAATAAAAAAGAAACCAGCGTGACCTCGGTTACAGGTCGAGCCCTTCGCCGTTACGGATGAGCTGTGGCACCTGGACCGAAGCGAACGCCTGGCCACCTTCGGAGGTGGTGATCACGACCTCGGCTTCGTCACCCTGTTCGAGTGGCAGGTCCTGGTCGATGATCTCGTCGGTGTTGATCTCGTCACCTGGACTGAGGTCGAAGTCAAATACCTCTAGATCATCATCGAGTTCACCTGCATTTGGCAGGACGTACAGGTCGGCGCGGTCAGACCGGTTGTTCAGGTCTGCCTCGTCGTCCTGGACGAACACCTGTGTCTGGTTCCCTTCGAGGTCTTCGAGGGCTTCAGGATCGTCTGTCAGATCCTCGACTGCGTGAACTGGCTGGGTCGCTGCCTCTTCTTCACCGACCCACTGGACGATCGACTCGTTCAGATTGAGGCTATCAGACCCAGAGGCCAGACTCACCCGCATCTGGATGATCGGGATGTCGCCTTCGAACTCTTCACCGTCGTCAGCGACGACACCGCTCGTTGAGACGATCTGTACGCCGTCAGTCACTTCTTCGGCACTCTCTTCACCAGTTGCCTCCGCCTGTGATTGGAGGAAACCGGCCGTATTGATCAGGACGCCTGCAGCGATCGCGGCGACCAGGACCATCGCGATGAACACGATGAGGGTACCGATCCCCACCTGACCACGGTCGGCGTCGTTGGTGTTGCGTTCGAACATCGTTAGAGGTCCTCCGGTGTGTTGATTGGGTCACCAACCCGTAGGGTCTCGAACGTCTGTGCACCGGATTCGGTGGTCAACGTCAGCTCAGCGCTCTCGCCTGGCTCGAGTTCGCTTGCGTCCGCGAACCCATCACTGCTGTCATCGAGGTCCCAGCCAACGTCGATTCGCTGACTGGTGTCTTCGATCACGTCATCTCGGTCGCCGACCAGGTTGTTTCGCTCGATGTCGTCGTCGTCAAGATCCGTCGTCACAACGGTATCTGGACCGACGTAGTGTAGCTCCGTGTTTGTGAGATTCAGTGGATCAGAGCCCGATCCGAGCTTGACCGTCAGGTTGATCTGGTTGATTGCGTCGCTCTCAGTCGAGTCGTTCCCGAGTGAGCTCACGACGTCAATGTTCTCACTGACTTGGCTCGTGGCGTCCTCCCCAGTTGCTTCTGCACTGGACTGGAGGAATCCAGCCGTGTTGATCAGGACACCCGCGGCGATCGCAGCGACAAGCACCATCGCGATGAACACGATGAGGGTACCGATCCCCACTTGGCCACGATCACGTTGGCTGTCGGTGATTGTTCCAGTCATGGTCACAGGTTAACTGGCTGGTCGTCGATCAGTGGGTCGTTCGCACTCAGCGTCTCGAACGACTGACCACCCTCTGCAGTGGTGAGCGTCAGGTCGACGTCTTCACCAGGTGGAATTCCATCATCTGGTGCCGTTTCGGTGAAGTCCATCCCGACGCCTTCGGTGCTGTCGTTGAACGAGAGCAAGATAGATGCTCTGTCGTCGTTGTCGAACAGCTCGACGTCTGACTCCGTCGTACTCGAGTCGGTGACGTTGCCTTCTTCGATTAGCTCAGTGGCGACACCATCCGGCCCGATCGCTTGGACTTCGACATCGGTCAGGTTCACCCGGTCGGAACCGGACGAAAGGCCGACTCGAATCTCTGACGTATTAACACCATCCTCGGTGACGTTGTCACTCGAGGCGGTGAATATCTGTACGTTGCTCGTTACTTCCTCGGTTGCCTCCTCACCTGTCGCTTCGGCAGATGACTGGAGGAACCCAGCTGTGTTGATCAGCACGCCCGCGGCAATAGCAGCGACCAGCACCATCGCGATGAACACGATGAGTGTGCCGATCCCCACCTGACCGCGCTCTCGATCATTGGGTTCGTTCATATGTAGGGGGAACACCCGATTGAGTGGGTGTCTACATCGACATATAGATCATTAGGTATTAAACGTGAGCCAGTATTTTCACTCGTGAAAATGGATCCTGTCAGCTTCAAAACCAGAGAATCGCCGTACTCTCACACGCAGTGACAGTTACGGCGTGTGACTGTCTGCGTTGTGCGTTCTCACACAGGAAGCTAGGAAAAACGGGCTATGTATGGAGTACAGTAGCTCTTCGGCCCAATTTTCAGCTCTGGGAATTCCCGAGTTGCGACTGCAGATTGGCAAGTACGATTTTATAACTTCGATTAGTTGTCTTGGACATGGACGCGATCGAGGTCCTCGGGAAGCTGGGGAAAAAATACACCCCGGACATTCTTCGAACGGCCCACGAGCCGAAATCGGCTCAGGAGCTGAGTGACGAACTCGATATTCCAGTGACGACGAGCTACCGGCGTGTGGAGGCGCTGACTGAACTTGGACTCCTCGAGGATCACGAGGACCAACCCGAGTTTGGGGAGGCGGGGCGAACCCAGACCCTCTATCGTCGAAATGTAAAAGAAATCATCATCAGATTCGATGAGGACGAACTCGAGGTCGAATCGAAGAGTCGGACCGTTGCAGAGGAACCACTCACGAGTGTCTGGGACGACCTGAGTCGTGGATTTGGAGGTGACGACTAGATGGATTTGATCGACGTTTTCTACGTGCTGTTCAGTAGTACGGTTATTCTCTCTGGATTAGTGATGGCTGGGATGGCTGTGCAGGCCTATGCAAGCACCGAGCGAAAATCGATGATCTACCTCTCGATCGGCTTTACTCTCATCGTCGGTGCGGTCACGGCGACCACAATCAGTGGATTCATCAGTGACTTTCATAACCCGCGTACCTTACTCACGGTGAACTATTTCGTCATGACGCTCGGATTCGTCTCGGTCATCGCCAGCCTCTATGTCGATTGAGTGACTACTTGTTGTTCATCGCTTCGCTCGCAATGTTTCGACCGCGAGCTTTCAGCGCGACTTCACGTCGGATGCGAACTTCCTCCAACACGTCAAGTTCGACCAACCGCTCATAAATCTCTTCGACCTCGTCGACGTCGATGTCGAGAAACTCCGGGACTTCAAACGGTGAGACACCCGAGTAAATCGCCATCAACACTTCCTCTTCTTTCGAGGACAGATCAATCGAGGAGGCGTTTTTTTCTGCGCCCTTATCCAGAACGGACTTCAATATGGAGATGTTCTGCTTCGAGCCGGAGAGATACGTTTGCACGCTCGAGCCCTCTTCGGTGTGTTCAGCCTCGAGTACCGGTCGGCTCTTTGAGTGGACAGATCGTTCATCGGTCTCAAGTGTTCCGACGTCGTCGACCTCGACCTGCACGAACGAACCGTTCTCGACTGCGAAGTTCGCAACCCCTTCGTCAATTTTCACACGCGCTTTCTGCCAGGAGGTGTTCTGTACGACGCCACCTTTGACCGCCGGATGTTTGATCAGGACGATTTCGCCGTTGAGGATCGCTTTCTGGATATTAAGCTCGAACTGGTCGACCTCCTCCATCGCCACGAGGTAGACGTTTGGACCGTAGTTGACAGTGATGTAATCCGAGACGGTTGCCACGGTCTGATTGACGTCGTACCGGCCACGAATCGAGGTAATCTTGTTGAGGGGGATCGTCTCTTTCGAGTCATTCCCGACGACGACGAGTCGCTTATTCGAGAGGACGATCCGTCCGTTCGACCAGCTCGTATCTGAGAGCTTTTGTCCATCGCGGACGACCTGGGTGAACTTTCCGGTGACGTCTGCGAGTTTTTGTTCGGATTTGCCCATTAATCATCACATCCCCGGAGCGCCCATCCCGCCGAGTTTCGAAAGTGCCGAAAAGCCACGCTTACGCAGCTGCTCACTCTCGGTCGAGTCGACGAACCGCTCGAGTCGTCGTCGTGACTCTTCACCACCGACTTTTCCAAGAACGAACAGGGCTTGCCCGCGCATTTCTTCATCCAAGTCGCGGTTCTCGATGACGGTTAACAGCCGCCCTTCCAGCTCGTCGTCCTCGAGCAGTGTCAGACTCGTCGCCGCGAACTTCGCAGTCATCTGATCCTCGTCAGCGAGCGTTTCGATGAGCACTTCCTGGGCGTCTGTCCGGAAGGTATCAGTTGCGATCCGCCCGAGGAGCCAGGCAGCGTTGCGCCGCTGGGCGGTCTCATCGCTTTGGTTGAGGATATCGATGAGTGGACCGACCGCGTCCTCTTCTTTGGCAGCACCGAGTTCGCCGACGATCTTCTCGCGAACGTCGTGGCTCTCGTCTGATGGCGCTTCCGAAAGCAACTGCACGAGCGAGAACATTGCCGTTCGTCGGACGGACTCAGAGTCATCGCTCAATGCTTCCGCGAGGACTTCGACGACGTCAACGCTCCCGAGATTGCCGAGTGCGTCAACGGAAATCCGGCGTAAGACCTCGTCTTCCTCCTCGGTAAGATCAACCAGCGTTCGCAACGCACTGTCTGTTCCGATGTCAGCGAGTGCGTAGGCGACCTCGATTCGAACGTCATAGCGGTCTTCGTGTAACCGTTCTGCGAGTGCCGGCACGGCGTCGGGTGAACCGATTCGACCGAGGGCTCTGGCGATCCGCTTTCGCACACGCGAATCTGGATCCTCGACTCGGTCGAGCAACGATCCCAGAATGTTATCTTCGCCGATTCGTCCGAGACCACTGGCTGCAGCCATTCGAAGCTCAGGGGTGTCGGCTGACAGCCCTCTTGCGAGGATCTTGGCTTTCTTCCACTCGGCAACGTCGTTGATCTCTTCACCAGAGAGTTCACCGATTAGCTGTTCGAGGGCTGTCTGCCCGTACATATCGAGTGCGTCGATCGCACCGGCCCGGACTGCCTCGTCCTCATCATCAATCGCGGTGTCGACGAGCGCACCGATCACTTCACCCCGATCACTTCCAGTGCCACCAGTCTCGGACTCGATCGAGCCAAGGATCTCTGCTGCCCGCTTTCTAATCTGCGGATTCTCACTCTTTTTGAGGATGTCTAAGAGTTGCTCGAAATCGGCCGTTTGCTCGAGTTTGAACAGCGACATGATCAATTCACCCGAGCCGTACGGTCCGGGACATGGGTAGATGATATTCCCGTGAGTATTTAATAATCTGCATATTCAACTCGTTCCCCGCTTGAGACAGGCTCGGTCTCTCGTGTACTGTCTGGCGTCTTCGAATCACTCCTCGTCCTCCGTGGTGTTTTGCTCACCGTCGATCGCATCCAGATCGCTCTGGGTGGTGGAGTCTTCAGTCTGGTTGTCCTCGGGTAACTCGGTGCCGTCGAGGTCACTGTCGTTCGGGTCTGAATCGAATCGCTCTTGGCCTTCAGGGTAAATCATCGTGTTGACGAGGCGTTTCCAGACTTCCTCACTCGTGTAGTTTCCATCGAGCTGGTTCTGTGCCCACTTGGCGTTTGCACCCCACCCTTCGACCTGCCCATCGAAGCCGTCGACGACCTCGGTGTAGAGGTGATTGATCTCTCCGCCGGGAGCGACGACGCCTTCTCGAAAGACACTGAAGACGAACGCGATCTCCTCGTCGGAGGTCGAGTGATCCGGGGCACTCGACTCGTAGAACAAGATGAGATCGTCGTCTCCTGTATCGTGGTAGAGGTCCTCGACACTGATCGGACTCTCATCGAAGGTTTCATCATCTTCGAGTAATCCACCGTCCTCAAAGATCGAATCGTCCTCGAGGAGGTAGTAAAATTCGCTCGGTGATCCGGTTGGCTCGTCTCCCGGCGGCTCGGGTTCGATCGGAACACGACCGCCCGTAAGTGCTCGGGCAGAGTCGAGACAGCCCGCGGTGAACGCGAGTGCCGCCGTTCCAACGGCACCGAGTGCAGTCCGCCGGCGTACTCCAGGCCGTCTCTCAGCGTCGGTCCTGGGGGTCGGCTGGTCACCGACATCGTCGGTCGTTGGCGGCTGGCCGGGGAAACCTTTCATTAGTTCTGATAACTACTGCTGATACTGTAAAAACGCGTCGGCCAATTGAACCGGCTCTTGACTGTACTCAACCTGTCAATTTCTCTTTCCGGACTGTGTATCTCCCACACTGGCCGCTCAACGATGGCCGGCAACGTGATATAACAGGGCTGCGAACGCTCTCAGAAGACGACACACTGTGTCGGAGGCTTCGAACCGAACACTCAGCTATCGGCAGATGGTACACTTGATACGTCATCCTCACACGAACCGCGCACCCAGGACTTCGACTTGCCGGTCACAGCGGTCGCGTGCCGGGTTCATCACTCGGAAGTACGCTCGAACTTGCCTCATCGTTACAGTGGTTGCTCTCTTCGGTCTGGCAGCCGCGAGTGGGATCGCCGTTGGGACCGACGTTGACGACGACGAAATCGTCGTGACGTTCGACGATGAGATTCAGATTGGTGATACTGCTGACACGGACGACCTTCCTGCTTCTCCGTACGTATCTGCTGGCGGCGATCGTGTCATCGTCGTCGACGACCAACTCGAAACGACGAGTGGCGAGCAAATCGTCGTCGACGAAAATCCCGTGACCGTTGACCGATCGGCTGATCCCGAGATCGTCTTCGATTTTGATGGATCGGTTGATACGCTGGCGCTCAGTGACGGCGATATCGTCGCTGACAGCGACAGTGACGTGCCTGCCGAAACGACCGACGGTGAGTCAGTCACATTCCCCGGGTACGACGACGCCCGTTTCGAGGTCGAACTCACCGACGTTGACGACGATATCGGCGAAGGCGCTGATCTCGACCTCGAGGCACAGTTTACGAAACTCGAGTACGCAGACCTTTCTGAGTCGGTGAACGTCACGCTTCTCGATGACGACCGCGCGGAGATCAGCAATCAAAGCTTCGAGGTCGACCTCGCAGACCGCGAGACGACGGAGTCGTTCTCGTATGAGACGGATGCGGGTGATGCTGAGGCGACGGAACTCGAACTCGAGTTACCAGGAAGTGGGTCCGAGTTTGCCCCTGTCACGATTGAGGAATCGAAGTGGTACGTGACATTCGACTCAGCTGTGACAGATCAAACGCCGGCCGTCGGTGAGAATATTACTGTCGACGCCGAGGTCGAACGCCGTGGCTCGCTCACCGAGACCGGTGCCGGTACGGTCGCATTCGAGGTGTGGGACGGCTCCCAGTACGACCACGTCGACCAGCGGACGTTCGAACTCGATGAGGGCGAGACCGAGTCGCTCAGTTTCGAGTACGAGACGCGTGAGGGTGATCAGCCGGAACTCGACGTTCGAGTCGAAAGCGACGATCACGCAAACGAGACTACGGTCTCTGTCATCGGTCAGCAAACCCTCGAGGAGAACGTCGACGTCGAGATCGTCGACTGGAACCGACCTGAGGTCGGTGAAGACCTCGAGATTACAGGTGAGATCAGCTACGCTGACCCACGGCTCATCCCGGACGAGCCCCAGGAGTATCCGGTCAATCTGACCATCGGTGAAGAGGTCGTCGACGAACGTACCGTCGAACTCGACGGTCGTGAGACGGTGACTGAAACGTTCACGTATGAGACGATTCCCGACGATACCCCACGGGTCGAGGCTGCACTCGAGGGACCGGTCGAGACCGATCACCTGCAACCGCGCGTAATCGGGAGTGGGTTCGAGGTCTCGATCGTCGAATTCACTGAGCCGGTCAACGAATCAGAGACGTTCACTGCGATCGTCCAGATCACGAACACTGGCGAGACCTCCGATACGCAGACGATCGAGCTGGCAGTCGACGATGCGCTGTCGGATCCGAGTACCCCAACTGACGGCGTCGTCGATGACGAACTCGTCTCGTTGCGTGTTGGTGAGTCGACTACCGAACGGTTCACCTACCGGACCGACGGTGACGACGTTCCCGAGACCGACGTGCTGGTCCAGAGTGACGACGACGAGGCGATCGAGTTGGTCACCGTTCGCGGGCAGTCCTCGTGGTTTACCCCGACTGACCTCGAGGGAACAGAGAGTGACGACCAGCTCGAACTCTCGAGTATCGTCATGAACGAAGGACTCACTAGCGACGACCAGTACGTCGAGTTCCACGTCGACGACGAGGTCGTCCACATCGATCGGCTCGACCTCGAACCGTGGCAAGAGCGTCGCGTCGAAACGGCGGTCGACCTGCCAGAGCAAGAGAGCGTCGATGTCGCGGTCGTCACTGCAAACGAGACCACTGAGGAAACGCTCGACCTCGAGCAGCCATCGTCCGAACCGGAGTCGACAGCTGACAACGAGTCTGACACCGACGATGAGGCTGGCACCGACGCTGACGACGACAGCGTGACCGACGGGACGGTGCTTCCCAGCCTGCCGTCTGTAAGCCCAGGTTTGCCATCACTCGGACAGCTTGGAGTTGGATTGGGTGGTCTCCTCGGTATCGCGGTGGCCGTGTTCCTCTACCGGCGTGGAATCAACCGCCCGAGTCTCGATGGAGTTACTGCTCGCGTACGCGGCGTCCCGGCAGCGGTCTCGCCGAAAGCCCGGCGTCTCGTCCCGGCGGGCCAGTCGGCTGACCTGGGAGGACTCGTGGGATCGGTAACACAGCTGGTCCCACTGGGATCGAATACGCTCTATGTCAGAAACGAGTTACCACGTGCAGTCGACGTGGTTGTACACTGTGAGACGGCAGACGAGACTGTCGTCGAAACCGAACTCTCCCTCGATCCCGACGATCAGGAGACAGTCGGCTCACTCCCGGACGCTGACCAGTATCGAGTCGGCGCTGGGGTCGACGAGGTCACCCACGAGGAACGCTTCCAGGGTGTCGACGCCGATGTCGGTGTAGTGTTGAAACCTGAGGGTATCTTGATCTCGAAACTGTGATCGGTGGCACGTGCTCTCCTTCAGAACGGACAGTGTTGCTTACCAATCAGATACAATGAATGGCCGGCAAGATGATAACAGTAGCTCGCCAACGTTCGGCGAACACCTCTCGAGAGTGAACGGTCCGGTAGACGAACTCGGTCGATGCATCAGGTGACTCCCTCCCACGATCGACAGGCTGGAACCAGCAGCGCGCTCCGCTCGTGCGTGGCGAGCGACAGCTGTTGGTCAGTTTGCCGCTGGCTGGTACTGATTGGACTGCTTAGCTGTGTGGTCGTCGTGATGGCTGCTGGCGTCGTCGGCGCGTCGACGGTCGAAGACGACGATATCGTCGTTACTGAGGACGGCACGGTCGGGACTGGCACGTTCGTCGATGAGTCCGAACTGCCGGACTCTCCGTTCGTCACGACAGAAAGCGGTGACGACCTTACGGTCTCTGACGGACGCGTCGTCAATGAAAGCGGTGTCGAGTTGACTGTCGACGGCAACCCCGTTCAGGTCCGCTCATCCGAACCAGATCTAATCGTCAACGATGGGAGTGTCAAAAACGACACGCTCAGCGTCGACGAGAGTACCGGTGACGTCGTCAGCGATACGAACGAACGGCAGGTGACCGCCGACGGTGACGATGTCGAGTATCCCGATGTCGACACGGTGAATCTCTCGCTCGAGATCACGGACGTGAACGAACCGGGTGAAAACGAGACTCTCGAGGTCGGCATCGAACTGGAGAACACGGAGTTTGGCACCTTCGAAGACGACGTGACCCTGTCGTTGATCGACGAGGATGGATCGACCCGCTGGGTCGAAACCGACCAGGACGTGACCGTTGGACGCATGTCGACGGAAACACGAACGATCGACAACCAGACCGAAGACGGAGACCACCAAGCGGAGTCGGTCACTGTGTCAGTCCCCAGTGAAGGGGTGAGTGATACCGAACCAGTTACCATCGAGGAGGCGATGGTCCACGTCGACATCCTTGAGGTCAACCAGCCAGGGGCCGGTGACGACCTCGAGGTCGAAACCGAGATCAGGCGACCGGGTGATGATGGTCGCTCGTTCGATGACGATTTGATCATTGATTTCATCGTCGATGGAACGACCCAGCGTGCCACGACGGTCGACCCCGGCTCACTGCCGACCACCGAGACGTTCACCTACGAGACGAGCGCAGACGACGGTGAGTCGGTCGATGTACAGGTCGAAAGTCTCGACGACCAGGACACCACCGAGGCCCGAATCATCACCGAATCCGAACTGGCCGACAATGTCGAGGTCGAATTCGTCGACCGGAACTGGCCAGACGAAGGCGAGTCCCTCAAGCTGACGGGATCGATTGGCTACCTCGAGAGCAACGATATTCCGGACGAGGACCGATCGTATCCGATTGCACTCCACGTTGACGGTGAGGCTGTAGACGAAACCGAGCTCGAACTTACCGAGGAGGAACTGTTCGATGAGAACCCGATCAACGAGACGTTTACCTATGAGACCGAGCAAGGTGATGCTCCCCGGGTCGATGCCGAACTCCGTGGTCCTTCACGGACCGACCGGGCACAACCACGTGTCAACGGGAGTGACTTCGACATCGACCTCGTTTCGATTGACAACCCTGTCAACGAAAGCGATGAGCTAGAAGCCGTCGTCGAGGTAGAAAATACTGGTGACGCTGCTGGCAGCCAGGACCTGCGGTTGCACGTCGACAACACCATCGCCGAGGAGGGGTCGACCAGACGAAGTCTCGAGGATCAAGCGAACGTCTCACTTGGGGTCGGCGACGTAGCCACCGAACGGCTCCGGTATGAGCCGACCGCAGCCGACGCCCCCGAGTTCGATGCCATCATTTCGACTGCCGACGACGAGGTGACTGAACGGGTGACGGTCAACCCTGCTGATCCGTTCTTTACCGTTTCGGAGGCAAGCGCGTCGTTCGACCCCGAGGACGAAACCGTCACGATGATCGGCGTAATCAACAACACCGGGCTCGAAGAAGACGAGCAGTTCATCGAGTACCGCCTCGACGACGAGGTCGCCACCATCGAACAGCTCGCCCTCGATCCGTGGGAGCCATACGACCACGAGGTGACCGCCGAGGCCCCAGAAGACGGGACGTACAACCTGTCGGTGGTTACACAGAACGAAACCTACACCGAACCCGATGCAGTCACAGTCGAACGGTCACCGACGCAGGCTGCTGATGATGACGATACTGACGACAGCAGTGACGATGTTGAGGAGTCAGATGATACTGGCGTTGCCGGAGTGAGCGAGGTCGGACGCTTCGACGTCGAGTCACCGGTCTCGATGGAACAGCTCGCAGTCGGTGTCGGGGGTGTTCTCCTCATGCTGGTTGCCCTCTTTGCCTATCGTCGTGGCCTCCTACGGCCGACACTCAGTGGCGTTTCGGCTCGGTTGGGCGGCATTCGGTCTCAGATCCGATCCAGAAGTGCTGGCGCAGTCGCCGTCGTCCGGAGTGGTGACTGGCGGGTGGCACTCGGGACGGTCACGGCAGTATTCGGCCTCGGTGGACGGACACTCTACGTCCACAACGAACTCCCGCGGGAAACCACCGTCGAGGTTCGGTGTGAAACTGCAGACGACACTGTCTTAGCCCAGGATTTGCAGCTCGGTCCAGACGAACGGGTGACCATTGGCTCGCTCCCGGACGCAGACCAGTTCACAGTCGGTGCCGGCGTCGACGACATCACAGACCACGAAGAAGTGTTTCAGGGAGCCAGTGGCGACGTCGGCGTCGTGTTGAAAGCAGAAGGTATTCTGATTGCAACGTTCCGGTAACGAATTACTATCAGCTGTCACCGTCGTTTCTACATGCTTCGACCGCCAGGCGAATCCGATTCGCAAAGACGGTCATCGAGCCACTGGCCTGATTTGCCTTGTTGACGAACGCAGTGACACCAGCATCGATCGCCTCCTCAGCGAGTGGCTCGAGTGGGTTCCCAGTAAAGAGGACAAACGGGATGTCATAACCCTCGGCCTCGAGCGAGGCTGCGAGGTCGATTCCCGTACAGTCGGGGAGTTCGTAACTCGAGACCACACAATCGATGTGGTCGCCCTCGAGCAGGTCACGGGTTTCGGCTGCCGAGGCGGCGCTGACGATGACGAATCCGTGTTCCTCTCGGAGGGTTTCGGTGACGTGAGTCGATAAGAACTCGCTGTCCTCGACGAGGAGCACGGTGATTGGTGACATGCCGAATAACATACTTGATCTCTTATAATATCTTTCGGCCACCGGCCGACGCTGGCCTAGTCCCAAAACGAGTGGGTTCGTGCATAGTCGCGTTCTTTCGAGAGGATGTCACGATAGAAGTCGGCGTCGTCTTCGCGGAGCTTATTGATGATCCGTGCGGCGTTATGTGGCCCGACGCCACGGGCAGCCATTGCGATCACGGCCCGTTTGCCGTGGCTCTGGACGAGACTCGCGGCGTGGTAGGCTCGTTCTGTCAGCTGCTCCTGTTCGTCGTCTTTTTCACTCGCACGAACGGCGTCGACGACCTCGTCGGCCCACGGGTTCAGCGAGGCGATTCGGGTTGAGCCACACTCGGGACACGTTGGCTGATCAGCGACGCGCTTGACTTTCGTTTTCACTGTCCACTCGGTGCAGTGAGTACAACACAGGATCACACGATCGTTCTGGAGCCGCTGTTTGACCGTCTCGATAACGCTCGCGTCGGCGTTTTCTGGGGTGAGCAGTTCGTTGCCACTCGACCGTCCGCCCTGCCCGATCGGCGTCCGTCCACGGTAGCCGACGAGGTCGATCTCGCCTGCCTGGATAGCAGTCAGTGCCTCGCGTGCGCCCTCCACGTCTAGGTCCTCGTGAAAGACCTCCCGGACGGCCTCGTCGTACATCGGAGTGTCCTCGAGTGCTGCCAGCAAGCGCTTGGATGGCCGGCCCGATCCCTCCCAGCGTTTGAGTGCGCCAAAGCGTTCTGACACCTGTGTCAGGCGAACGGCGAGCGCGTCGGCGTGTTTGAGTCCTAATTCGACGATCGGCTCGACGTGATCGGGATCGGTCTCCGTGAGGACCCGACGGACGTCACTCGGCGCAATCGAGGTCGGTACCTCGAGTTCGATTCGGTAGGGATCGACCTCGAGTCCCACAGCGGAGCCAGCTTGTTGCCCGAGAAGCGAGGAGAGCAATCGGCCGAGCGTTTCGTTTGTCTCGTGGCCGAAGCAGGCGTTGAGGACGATCGACCGGCCCTGGCGCTCGAGGACGAGCCGGTCGGCCGTCGGCATCGGCGCGTCGCCGTCGACGTGGGCCTCGAGTTGCTCACAGGCAGTCGTCAGTGCATACTCGTCGGCTGGATAGCGCCTCTGGAGGTCACGGCCAACTGCACTCGCGTCACTGCCCGCCGTGAGTTGTGGCTCCACAACGGCGCGGATCTCACCGACCTCCTGGGCGACAGCGGCGGGGACTGGAATCTCCTGGCCAATCCAGGATGGGACCTCGCCTGCAGGGTCCTCGATCGGGCTGACCGTTACCGTCTCATCTTCGTCGTCGATCTCGACGATCCGCCACATCTCCCCACGCTGGACGAACACGGCACCCGGCTGGGCGAAGCTGACCACGAACCGCTCGTCTAAGGTTCCGATCTGACTGCTCGAGGCGATGTCCGTGACAGTGTAGGTCGTCTCGTCGGGAATCATCGAGAGATTCGAGTAGACGTACTGCCAGGTTCCACCGGTCGGTTCGATCCGGTCGTCGGCCCCGTCAAACCAGACGACCCGATTGCGGTCGAGTTCGTCTACGACGGCACGGAACGTCTCGCGTTCGAGGTCCCGAAACGGAAAGGCTCGGGTAATCGTCTTATATGCCACCTCGAGCCGGGTATCCCCACGGCTCTGGACGATCGCCGGCACCTGGTTTGCCACGACATCTAAGCTTCCCTCGTGGATCGCCGTCGGTTCGACCTCGCCGACTCGCGCGCGGCGGGCGATCGCAACCGCCTCGAAGGTGTCGTCCTGTCGCGTCGTCACGATCGTCCCGCTCGAAACCGACCCCTCCTCGTGGCCGGCCCGGCCGATTCGCTGGAGAAGCCTGGTCACCTGTCGTGGACTTTTATACTGGATCACGTGGTCGACGCTGCCGACGTCGATCCCGAGTTCCATCGAGGAGGTACAGAGCAGTCCGTCGAGGTCGCCGGCTTTGAACTGGGTTTCGACCTCGATTCGGGCCTCTTTTGACAGCGAACCGTGGTGAACACCGATGGGGGCCTCGAGTTCGGTAAAGCGAGAGCCCAGTGCTTCGGCTGTTTGGCGGGTGTTGACGAAGATGAGCGTCGACTCGTGGCGGGCAACGAGATCACAGATCAGCCGGACGTGACTTGCGACCTGCGCGTCAGTGACCAGTGTCCCCGCGAGCGTTTCGTCTTCGTCGGTAACCCGTGGTCGGCAAACCGTGACATCGACGTTGCTGCCAACGTCGATTGTGCGAATCTCACAGGCCCGGCCACCGGTGAGAAACTGGCCGACGTCCGCTGGATCACCCACAGTCGCCGAGAGGCCGATCCGCTGGAATTCACCCGCCAGATCGCGAAGTCGCTCTAGGCCAACCGCGAGTTGGGCCCCACGTTTCGAGGCCGCGAGTTCGTGAACCTCGTCGACCACCACGTGAGAGACATCTGCGAGTGCCTCCCGAAGTCGGTCGCCGGTGAGCATCGCCTGGAGTGTTTCGGGCGTCGTAATGAGAACATCCGGTGGGTTCTCGGCCTGTTTTCCCCGTCGGTACTGGCTCGTATCGCCGTGTCGAACGTCGACCTCGAGGTCGAGATATGCACCCCACCACTCGAGGCGCTCGCGCATGTCACGGTTTAGCGCTCGCAGTGGTGTCACGTAGAGGGCACCGAAGCCGTCGGGGGGATCGGCCACGAGGTCGTCGAAAACTGGAAGCATGGCGGTCTCGGTCTTTCCACTCCCAGTGGGGGCGATCACGAGCGTGTTGTGACCTGCAGCCAGCGGTGGAATCGCGAGCCGCTGTGGTGCCGTTGGCCGGGAAAATCCGCGTTCAGAGAGCGCTCCGCGTACCGTCTCACCGAGGTGGGTGAACGCGGCAACGTCCCCGTCAGTCATCACGTCCAGCTAGGGACGAACTGGGCATAAGGACCACGCTCGCCGATTACACTGGGTCGCCCTCACAGCTGACCGACTCGGCAACATCGACCAACTCGTCGCTGTCGACCCCACCGGTCGCCGTCAGCGTGTGGTGTAGCTCCCCACAGGCCCAGTGTAGCGACGTTTGACCGAACTGTTCGTCGAGGGCCCCCTCGCTGTCACCGATCTGTACTGTCTCACTGACCGGTGAGTGTGCCGGTGGGTTGTCGCTGGTTGTGAACCAGACGAACGCTCCATCCTCGGCGGGTTCGTACGCGATCGCAACACCCGTCTCATATCGAGACTCTCTAACGGCCACGTCGATGCGGTCGTAGGAGTCGGGCACGTCGGGGTCGGTCACGGTGAACGGAACGGTCTCGTTTGCTGCCTCTAGGGTGTCGTACGGTTCCAACTCGCCGGCCGGGTCCCTGATCACGTCCGCGTCCGCAGGTGGGTCGAACTCGAACCGGTCGTCGGCGATGCGGTCGTTGAACGTAATATCAGTCACCTTGGTAGTCGTCGTCTGCTGGTCACCCTCGACTGTCACCGTCGACTCGTGTTTGAGCGGGTACCAATGTTCCCGGTCAATCCACACCGTCTGCTCGTCCGGATTGGTTCCTCCCTCCTCGTAGTCGAGTTCGAGAACGTAGGTCTCACGATCGTCAACGGTGGCCGTTCCGGTGACCGTCGCGTCAGCGTCCTCGAACGTGATGCCGAGCAACTCATCGCCCTCCTCAACCGGCTCCTGACTGGAGTCGAGGAGTCTCACTTCGTCCGTTGCATTGTTGTACACCCAGGTCTCATCGCCATTGGAAACCATCACATACCCCTCGTACCCACTGACCGACGATTCGATTGTTTCAACACGTGACTCGAGCGGCGGCCGGAGCCACACGTCGGAGACAGTCGTTTCGACCTCACCGTCGTGTTCGACCTCGACGGTCTGTCGGTACTGGGTGTCCTCGATCTCGTCAACGCTGGCTTCGACCTGAGCAATAATCTCTTCGGCCTCCGGTTCGTTTGACTTGTCAGGTTCGCTACCGTCTGCAATACCGAGACAGCCAGCAGAGAGAAGTGCAATTGCGACGACGAGAAGCTTCGACCGTGGCCTTGGTTGCATAAAAATGGTGTTGAAAGTATCCTAATAAAAACTTTTCTACCGAGGACTACTCAGTTGATGAGAACTATTTCACATCGTCTGGACGACAGATGGTGACTACCCTGCAACTGGACTGTCCCCTCCGAAACCCCCCAACGACGGCGCTGGCGACGTAGACCACAGCTAACCGATCAGGCCAAGAGTGTCACGTGACTTCAGGCCCCTGGCTGTCGTGGTGGTTGTACCCAGGACCCACCGGCACGGATAGCTGGCTCCGAGAAACCACTGATTCTTTCATGACTGACCTCGGAGTGACTGTCATGGCTGCCGATACCGGAGACGAACCTCGCGTGCCCATCGTTTGTGAGGAGTGTCAGACGACCTCGAGAGTTTCCCTCACCGAGGTCGCCGATGCCATCACGACGCACAACGATCGACTCCATGACGGCGCGGATATTGCCAGGGTCGATCCAGCGATCCGCGAGGCGATCGCCGACCTCGCCGCGGCCGACCTCGGCATCCACGAGGAACCGGCGGACGATTTTTGAGGGCGCGAGCGGATGGGGGTGGTATGACGGGTGCGAGTCACACCTGTGTCTGCGGAGCGACGTTGCGCTATCGTCAGGACCTCGAGAAAACTCCCGGTGGTACGGTCACTAGCTGGCAGTGTGGGGACTGTGGCACGCAGGTTCCCCAGCTTCAGGCCGAGAAGATCAAGCATCAGCACCCGTCGTGATCCCCGACGGCCGTACGCGTCGTGTGACCACCAACCGGTGGTTCTCTGACCGACTCGGTTGTCGTCAGCGGTGACCGAACCGTTCCAGTCATCGTCGTCGTGCCAGACGCTACGTTCGGCTTCTCAGCAGCGCCATCGGACAGAGTGTCGACGGGCTTTCGATGCTGTCTTCGACGAGAATTGGCCTGCAACCACCACTCACTGACAGGAGACCAGTGATAACGGAGTTGCTCTCCGTCGTGTGTGGATTGGTATATTCGATCACGCGCTACGTGGGTCCACTCGCGGACTAGTGTCGTACTTCAGTCCGAAGCTGGGTGACGGGATAGATATCGTCCTGTAACCCAGCGCCGTCACACTCCTCGTTTGGACATTCATAGTGCCAGCCGTCCTGGGTTGCGTCGGCTTCGGTGAACCTGTCACCGCAGGCGTGACAGCACAGTTGTCCCTTCGAGCAGACATCCCGATGTAACTCGAGAGCGAGTTCCGTCCGAAACGACTGCCGGCAGTCACGACAGGTGTACATACGCAGGCTGACGGTATCCTCCATCAAAACTACAGGGGATATTTTATTCCAGTTCTTACAGCTATGATCGGGCTGCCGGCGGGCAATTACGTACGTCCGTATCCTACCGACACACACTCGAGCGGTAATCTCACCGAACACCAACCAGTTGGCCCGCCAGCCCGCACAGCCCTCTCAGTGGTCCTGGCCGAGGATGCCCCGTTGTGTCATCTTCGCTGGGTCGAGGACCTCGTCGGCTTCCTCCTCGGTAAGATACCCTTTCTCGAGGACGACCTCGCGAACGGTCTTGCCTTCGTTGAGTGCTGTCTTTGCGACCTCGCTTGCTTTATCGTAGCCGATGTGGACGTTGAGTGAGGTCGCAAGTGCCATCGACTGTTCGACCTGCGCGTTACAGTGGGCATCGTTGGCTTCGAGTGGGTCGACAAAGCGTTCGGCGAAGACCTGGCTGGCGTTTGCGATGAGGGTTGCCGACTGGAGGAAATTGTAGGCGAGGACTGGTTTATAGAGGTTGAGATCGAGCTGTCCTTCCGCAGCGCCGGCGCTGACGGCGGCATCGTTTCCAACGACCTGTTTGTGGACCTGGTTGACCGCCTCGGCGACGACGGGGTTGATTTTGCCCGGCATAATCGAGGAGCCGGGCTGGTTTTCGGGTTGTTCGATCTCGCCGAGTCCGTTACGTGGGCCCGACGCCAGGAGTCGAAGATCG
>LKMJ01001684.1_pt1 | contig 19804 bp, 17 predicted proteins | sample 643391 | NCBI WGS metagenome assembly LKMJ01 (sample SAMN04112250, study PRJNA286221) | soda lake metagenome | biome: soda lake; feature: Kulunda Steppe; material: water; isolation source: sample PL-Br10 brine of Picturesque Lake | place: Russia: Kulunda steppe | collected 2010-07 | reverse complement strand
GTCAAGAGTGTTGACGAGAAAGTTAAGAAGCTGGTCCTCGTGAAGTTCACTGTCTGCTTGCTGGGTTTTGAACACACTTTCTGCAAGCAGACGTTCTACCTAACCAGCTTTGTGAAGTACTGAATATTAATTAGTTTAGGCTGTCATACGGGTATCCACCTAATTAATATCTATTTCATGTATGATTTCATCTAAACACTGGCGCCAACAGATCAACAGAAATTATAATTGTGGCCAGACTATTTTACTATTTATGGATCTGTCCAGCTTGGTCATATGGTTATTCGCGGGTAGTCTCATAATAAGATTATATGAAGTAATTGCAAATAAAGAGGCAGATTGGTCCACTGCGATGGCAGGGTTTGGATTGATAGCCCTTCCTCCAGCAATAATTTTGGCCATTATATTTGACACATTTAGTTTTTCAAGTGTTTTTCTCACAATAATCATGTTTGTTGTGACATTTTGGTTAGTTCCTGATAGCTCAGATGAGAATAATAATCAATATTCATCAACGGATCTCTCTAAAGAGACTCAAACCGATCAGAGTCAAGAAATCAAAACACAAGATCAGAATGATGTGAAAGATAAAGGCACAGAAACGGAAATATATGAACCGAATAACTTAGCTAATAAAGGCACAGAAACAAAAATATATTCTGAAGAAAATAATTAACTATATCATACAATCTAATCGAGACATGTCTTCAGTATGCGCTCTGGTCATTGACCGTTTGATTCGGTCGTTATTTAGAAATTTCAAAGTATCCTCGTAATTGACCGGCTAAGACGATTTCGTCTCCACTTGTTAAAAACTCCCATTGATTAGGTGTGAGACGGTTGCCTTCTAATACTGTCCCACCAGTCGACCCGAGATCCTGTATCTCAATACGATCATTATTTATTCTGATTTTGAAATGATCTCGACTGACTGCTAGGGCTTTTTGTTCTGGTACTCCTTGATTAACTAAATGGCGCCGAAGACGTTTTCCGATATCTTTGCCCGCTGGAATCTCAATTCTATCGCCTTCTATTCGTAACCATACCATCGGGCCCTGCTGTATTTCTCTATCCATGTCATAGATTTGAGTGACATCGCTATTTGTGGAAGCAGATTCTGAGTTATCATCGGTAATATTGCTGGTGGTTGTTGTCTTATTAGATCCGTTATTAGACGCAATATCGCTCGGACTTGCATCATCCGATCCAGATGAAGAGCTTGACTGCTGTGATCCACTGCTATTTGAAGTTTCTGTGGTAATTCCTGATTCACTCAATCTCGAATCTGCTGTAGAGTTGGTTGAATTCGGTCTAACAGTGTTTGAACTGGTGGCAGTGTCTTTCTCTTTGAAGACTTTCCAATAGACACCGATAGCGAGCCCGATAGCACCTACCGTTAATATTAATTCACTTGAAACCATCAGGTCTTTTCTTTGATACCCTAACGGGGACTATTATTGGATTGTGATTTATATTGCACTCATAAAATAATTGCGTATGGATATCGTTTCTACAGATGAACAACACGGGTGCCTAAGGGCTTGACCCCAAGACGGTCCATTGATGAGCAAGGCAACTTCCTCTGGGCTTAATCTTGAGTTAGTTCCTTATATTCGACCAATTTGCCCGACTACGTTGGATTGGAATCCTCCTCGCACTAAAGTACGAGGATTTTCGAGAGTCGGGATATTAGGGTTTGAGTCTGCCGTTCTTATTGGTGAAACGCACCCGTCATAGTATTTGACAAGTAGACACCGGGCTGTGTCAAAAAGCCATTAGTTATATTTTGTCGGGGGATTATGAGTTGTTTTTTGCGAACGTTCACTGTTTTTGCCCCACTGACCTTGCGTGTAGTATCGCGCGACATTCCACAGATTCGTCACGGAGAATCCGCACTAATCGAGGTCGTCGCATACCTGTCAGTGTTGACGATTTTTGTCCAATAAGTCAGGGTAGTCTCCAGTATATTTGTGTTTTATAATAAGTTATGGGAGAATATATGTCAAAATAAATACTTTGTGTGTAATATCCGGCGATGTCATCAAACGTGGCCATTAAAACGTATGTCGTCTGTATTTCTGACCTGGAGAGCGAGGTTTCAAGTTTATGAACTGGGCTAAATTCTGCTTTGAACCGGATCACCGCTCATCGACTGTAACGTGATTGATTATTATCGATAACGGGTTGTAAATCGGTCTTATGAACTCTGTTATGAACTATTGATTGAGCGCGTTGGACACCAAATATATAAATATTGGAAACTGTCCTGAAGGATGAGAGAACGGACAAATGGAGTTGAATACTGAGTTCCATCAGAAATTCCGGTCTCGCTTCTCGTTCCACAAAAACTAATTCGATTGGGTCGGTACTACTGCTGAGGTATTCGGTTATGAGCATAGAGCACTTAAAAAAACCGACGCCCGACTTTTTAGCCCTTATTTGAACACCGACCATTTAGGATTCCCACGATTTTATCTGTGTGGGAATATTAAGTGTCGGATTCTCCTTCTTTTTCGTAAACTTTTGTATCGGATGTAGAATCATCAGAGTCAGGAGAATATACTTTTGTATCAGATGTAGAATCATCAGAGTCAGGAGAATATACTTTTGTATCGGATGTAGAATCATCAGAGTCTACATTGGTATCTTTGGTTTGATTACTAGTGCTAGACGAGCTTGAAGAAAACTGGCTACTACTTATCGAAGAAGTTGACGAACTTGATATGGAAGAAGTGGTTTTGGTGGTAGTCGAATCAGTCTTGTTATTCGACGACCTTGATCCAGATCTCGATGATGAGTTTGAACCATAGGAGGCTGTGTGATTGACATCTACGATACCGTATTCTGAGGATCGGATCATTGTGTAGGCTATCGCATAGAGTCCAGAGGAGAAGTACATGAAAATTGCAATTGTGAGCCAGTGGCGCGTCGATACGTCTGGATATAACTGATCTAACGCTAGTTTGTCTTTATATACGTAATAAACGAACGCAAATGGTGATATTAACAGGGACATGCCGAAAAACATCACAAATAGAAAGCTGAGGCTACTGGAACCTGCGAAAATAAGAGGGAATATAAATAACCCTGCTAGGGAACCAAAGAATAGCAAATTAATTTGCTTGACTCGTTTCCAATAATAATTCGGATGCTGAAGATCATTATCCCAACTACTTGTTCCTGTGGCCATAAATTTCAATAACCACGACAGATATTCAATCCTATGTTTTCAACCTATGTTAGGAAATCAGTAGTAAATAACGAACCAAAATTAGAATTGACACTAACCTATTTATTGTAGATTTTCGTCGAAGACGCAGTTACGACCCATCCTACTTTTCAGGTGTGATATTTTACAATACAATAATAAAAAGCAATTAACAAGATAACCAGCGATCACTGACGAATGCTGTAGTTCACTAGTTTGCTACCACGAGAAGGCACATAGTGATCAGTCATATTCCAGGACCGGGGAGATATAAATCAAGACGCAAGATGTGTGAGGACGGGGCGATAGGGGCAGATATCGTGAATCGTCACGGTGATCGAGAATAATTTGTGCAAAATACGATCGTTTCTGAGCATATTTATTTCCCTATATTAATCCATATCTGTGGGGTATGTGATCCTCAGTGCAACTACCAGATTAGAACTCCAAGCACACGCCCGATCGTGAACCCAATTTATTCACGAGGTCATCAGCGGGTTCACGGACAACGCGGTGTCTAACTGATCTGCCTTTTTAGACATGGTGGTTATGGTGGAATATTTCAATTTTAATTTATTGGTCGCGTCAATTATCACTTCCAACCTGAATAGTCGCTCTGTGCAGCCCCTAGACAGTTAGCTCATTATCCACTCTCCTGACGTTGGTGTCAAATATACGCCCGTGATGCGTGGTCCAGCATTACTCCAATCTTGGCCGTGGATCGTTACGATCTTAACCTTCTGTCAATCAAGTTCGCTGGTAGACTTGACTGCCACCTCTTCAGTCGTTGTCGTTTGTACGTCGCGAACTTCCCACTAGTCTTGGTTCGATCTGTTGCGAACATATCACCGTTTCTCCTCTACCTTGTATTTGGATTAGTTGAGGATGAGATTTGCGTGCCACATGACGGACAGAAGTCACTGTCCGAGGGGAGAACCGTACCGCATTGATTGCAGGATGATTGCGTGTTATCAGTGTTTAGTTTGCTGGTAGCATCTGCCATGTTAATACTCGAATTATAGTCAGACGAAATACCATTAGCAAAATTAACGATTGTGTCTGTCATCTCATCTAAGTTTGTCGCCATGCGATACATAAGTAAGGAAAGTGGGACGAGGGCTAACATCAAGAAAACAAGATCGTAGACCCATACACCTGGTTTCGGTGTTATAAATGGACTGAACACCGGTTTTAATACAGAATGTAATAATAGTACGGTTATTAATAATATAATTAATCGTGCACCGCGTGCTAAAGCACTAATAAGACTACTGTCAGATTCCTTTCCAGTAGTGTGCACTCGTAATCCGACCCACGCAACAACACAAACCATCATAATACCGATTGCAGCACTAAGGATCTGAGCAACGGACAATTCTGTTGATGAAACAGTTGCTTCTAATCCGGGGAGAACAGTAATAAATAACTGAATAAAAACAAGACTGAGCAGGGCAAGCGAGGCTTTGACGATTGGACGAACGAATAATCGTAATCCTGCAGAATTACTAATATCCATCTATGAGTAATGTGTCTTAAACCACTGATAAATATCTTCTGAAGATATATTATGATTTGTAAAATATTGTATCAATACATATTAAAATTATGATGATCTGGTGGTTTTGAGTGATTGATTTGGGCTAGTGCACATAATTTATTATGCCTTCTCTCATGTTATAGACAATCGTGACGAGAAAAACTGACATTAATGCCCAAAGAGTCCCAGAAAATCAATTTCAATGGATGGACCTCCCTGCGGAAAAAGCTCAACGAAATCCCTCAGAACTGTCTATCGACCCCACAGAAATATCTTTACACATTCATTACCATACTGAACGTGAACGTATTGATAGAAATAAAGGACTATTACGGTTTGACGAATCATTAGCCACAATCGCAACCGCACATAGTCGAGACATGCGAACTCGAGAATATATCGGCCATGAGTCACCCGAAGGTGATACCATTGGCAAACGTCTCGACAGGTTTGAGTACAAACCCCCTACAAAAACTGGTGACATTATGGTACGATTCGGCGAAAATATTGCTCGCGATGCTTATCGGATCCCAATAGAATCCGCTGGTCAACAGATCAACCGGAATGTAGATGATCTAGCAAATCATGTTGTTCAGCAATGGCTTGACTCCCCAGACCATCGAGAAAACCTTCTGAACTCTGAGTGGGTTCGACAAGGAATTGGGACGGCATTATATCCTTATCAGGCTGGTGCTATCGTTATTGTAACACAAGTGTTCAGTAATATTTGATTGATACTAATTACGGGAGTTCAGAGCCACAGCGCACACAGAAACGGGTTTTCTCTGTACCGGTGAGGTCCTCACCGCAATGTGGGCAGAATTTTGTCTTTGAATCTATTTCGCTTTGTTTAGAACCAGTAGGGCTGAAAACCTCTGTCTTATTTCCATCATCTGCAGTTGATTTAGGGCTCATTGTTACGCTATTGGCGGATTTGTCTTTTTTTGACTCAGTCGATATGTTTTGTGTAGAATCCTTGTCTGAATATTTTTCATGCTCTGCAGTCGATTGATCTGGAGTGGAGGACGATGATGGATTCGGAATTTGGGTAGCACGTTCTTCAAGTTGATCTTGTGTCGCTTGTGGGGAATGATCTGCTAGCTCAGATTTAGATGTGGATTTGCTAGTATCAATAGATGGTGTAGATTGTAGTTGTGCGATAGCCTTATCTATCAATTTACTGTCCAGATCTAGTACGGTTGCGGATCGAGCATCCCGCAATTTTCTTATTGCATCTTCCGCCGGATTGACCGCGGATGGTGTTTTCATGGAAATAGTGATCAAGGTGTGTGCTGCATAACGTCGAGCATCAATCGATTGTTCGCCCAATAGACTAATTAGGTTCTCGGAGGCAGGTTCCGCAACCTGGACAGGATACTCAGTCGCAACATTAGCTAGCGTCCAAGCACTGTATGTTCGAACCGACTGTTTAGGATCTTCCAACAGTTGTGAAACTATTTCAGTAGCGTGTTCAATATCCTCCGGAAATGCCACTGCAACTTGGCCTAACGTGCCTACCGCATTATGCCGAACGGTGTCAGTTTCATCAGAAAGTAAACTAACACAGGTTTCCACAGCCGGTTTGATTAGCTCTGGATTTGTTTTCGCAATGTTCCACGTCACATAGGCAGCTGAGGATCTAACGGCTGATTCTTCGTGATCAAGAAGTCGTATAGCTTCGTCCACAATCGATATAACCTCGTCAGGATATTCATCAGAAAGGCCAACAAAAGCTTGTATTGCCCCAGCTTCGGTGGCTGGATCGCTGAGTCTTGTTTCGAGTTGTGCCATCGCTGGATATACTTCCTCTGGAAATTCGATTGCGATTCGCGCCAAACACCATGTGGCGTTCGTTCGCGTTTCGTCGGAATCGTCATCAAGTACACCTTGTATTGATTCAAATACGGTTGCAACACGCTGAGGTCGAGGATTTGCCGCCAATGAGAGTGCGTAAGCAGCTGCATTACGAATATCTTCACGGCTAGCTTCGAGCATATCTGCTAACTCTGAAACATATTCGGCAGCAGCCTGTGGATCTGATTCCGCGATTGTCGCTAACTCTTGTGCACGATCTGGATCAAAGTTATTGTCGTCAAGTAGTCCCATTGAGAAATCTTACCAACCGAGATGATAAAAATCTAGGTATGATAGATATTGACTTAAAACGCACCTATTCAGCACTATATAATTTAATTACCCTGATCGGAGTTCTTGCCTTTGAATCGATCGGTTAGTTGCTTTGCACCCTCCTGAACTTGGTCACTGATGGATCTTTTATTTTCACTGTCGTCTTTAGAATCATTGTTAGCATCTTTTTGTTCTGTCTCGGTATTTTTTTCATCACTGGCTGTAGATTCATCTTGGTCCGCCGATGATGTGGTGGTATTTTCATTTGAGTCTGATTCCGAGTCCTCGGATTGCATAATGACTGTCTCATCATCGCAGACATTGGATTCTTCCTCGTCTATTCCGCGGGCTGGTAGCAGATCTGGAGACGTATTTCCAACGATAGGCTCTGTGATTATAATCGACATGTTGTCTTTTCCGCCCCTGCTATTTGCAACATTTACCAACGACTTGTTGGCGGATTCAAGAGAATCAGCGTTCAAGACTATATCGCGAATCTCATCATCTGTAACTGATCTCTTGAGAATTTCTTCTTTGACAGCTTCTTTTTCTTTGCCGGACGAATTAGTCAGCATTGGATAATAGTTGGGTGCATCTGTCCACCCATCAATAAGTCCATCACTGGTTATTAGTAGTAAGTCTTCCTTGAATAGGGGGACCGAGCCACTGTCCACATCGACAGGCTTCATATCGGGGTTGTCGTACTGGTTACCACCCAGTGCCCGAGTTATTTGATTACCATCTGGGTGCACTTCCGCTTCAATATCTGTTACTTCTCCTTTCTGTCTCATTCTTTCGACAACAGAATGATCGCGCGTGAGTAGACTAATCTGCTCATGGGTGGGATTGATGATATAGGCACGACTATCGCCAACCCAAGCGTAGTGAATAAATCCATCGTAAACCAATGCGACTACGATCGTCGTCAGCGGCTCAGCCTTGGCCTCCGATGCGTAGTTTAGGATTTCACGATGGGCTTTATCGATTGCGTTTTCGAGTTCTGCACGAAGCTCATGTCCATCTGGGGCATCGTCAGTGATTGATGCCTGCATCTTGATTCCAGCTGATTTCGGCCGTCGCCGTTCTGCTGATGCCATGAAGGAGGATAATTCTTCAAGTACAGTATTTGTCGCGATGTATGATGCGACATCACCATCTTGGTGCCCACCTGCACCGTCCGCAATCACGAAGATGCCAGATTCACGTTTTTCGTCGCGATGAGCTGTACTGATTGTCGTAGTACCGAGGCTATCTTCATTTATACCGTTGCTTTGCCGTTTTCGCTTACCAATATCCAATATTGTATCGTATTTCATTGTATTTGTTATCCAAGAAATTCGCACGTTACTCCGTATGAGGGATGAACAAACGCGATCATATCTCCTTTGCTTACTTTCATTTTTACTTTAGTTTCGTCTGAGACATTTTGATTCTTTTGTTTCAGACGTCGCCGTCCTCGCTTCGACAACAGTCGCTTCCAGCCGTTTCCCTTGTTAACCCAAGTACCATTGGTGCTTTTATCTTCCAAGTACCAATCCCCGCTACTATCAGTGTCGAATTTAACATGAACGGCTGAAATATACTCTTCATCGTCTCGGATCGGAATTGCTGGCGGTGGATTCGTTCCTTTCCGTCCGAGCGTATCGCCGGGGTTGATCTCGTGGCGAGTTCCGGAACGTGGGCCAGCAACCCGGCGTAGCCGCGCGGTCTTAGGCGGAACCGGGTCTTTGTTTTCGAGTGCACGCTTGAGAATTAACGAATTGTTGTATCGGTCTTTCGGTAACTCTTGGGTGGCTCGCTCAAGGATGTCACCGAAGTACTGTGGAGCGTCAATTCCATACCCACTGGGTCTCACAGCATCGTCTCGGGGTGCACTGCCGGAAATCAAGAAAAACAAAAATTTACCCATCGAATAAACATCCGTATGTGGTCCGAGTGGTAGAGGGTTAGTCACATTCTTATCTTGGGTTACTTCCTGTGGGTACCACTGACTTTTGCCGAACTGGGTCGACCCATCGTTCGTCGATCCGGGGTCGGAATCGAATTTTGAGGCCGCATTGAGATCAATGAGTTTCAGACTTCCACTGGACGTCTGCATAATATTGTCTGGTTTGAGATCCCGATAGACAATCTCATTATCATGAAGAAAGTTAATTACGCCCGCTAATTCGATACCAATTTTCCGAGCCTCTTCAGGATCTGCCGGATTCTTGTCGATAACGTCCTCCAAGATTTCACCATCAACAAGCTCAGCGACGATGAAATCTAATCCTCGGTACTCGAAGGTGTCTTCGAGGTCTATGATACTTTGATGGCCACCAGCATCATCAATCTCTTCGAGCAGCTTTATTTCTCGTTGAAATCCACTGTCGATGATTCCATCACTATTTGTTCCACCAAACCGTTGATATCGAGGGTGCTTGACCGCATACTGCTGGCCAGTTCTCGAATCAGTTGCCAAAAAGACAATAGCGAATCCTCCGTACCCGAGTTTAGACTGTAACTCGTATTGGCCATTAATTACGTCTCCTGGCTGTGGCTGGTAATCACTCATCGTCCGACATCACTCGTGACACATCGTCGCGCGCGGCTCTGGCGTCGTCCCCTTCTATAATTGTCTGGTGGTCTTCACGAAGCTTAGTAACCTCTTGGTTGTCTGGGTGAAGCTGATCCATCTCTTCGATTTTTGTCTCTACTTTTTGTTGCTCGATCTCTGTTTCTGCATTGATCATTTCACTACGGAGCTTAGTACCTTCAAAAGCAACTTCCACGTCTTCGTGATTAACCTGAAGCTTCTGTGGATCATCAGTATAATCAATAGCGAACTGCTCCATATGCTCGCTACTTCCGGTCGATAATGTCGCATTTCCTAACAGGAACTCTTGTCCGATCTCACGTTCTGGAGCTTTGAATTCGAATACGAGCTTCTGAATTTTCCCTTCTGCGAGATCTGGGATCGGGATGACGGCAGTATTGTCCTGCCAGTCGACATCGACCGGCTGAACCTGTGGTGACCCCATATATACTTCTTGAACCTCCGTACCAGTAGTTACATCGAGTGTCAATTCTGGATTAGCAGCGACTACCGTTGAGGCTTCCTCGACCGTACGATCGAAAAAGTCACGGATATCATTCGCAACTTGAAGATGTCTCCACTCTCCCTGTGATTTTTCACCGAGTGTACGGACTACTTTCTCTTCGTAGTTGGCACCGAGACCTGCAGACATAATCGAGATACCCATCCGAGCACTATCTTTGGCTAGTTTCTCGAAATTGCCCGAGTCTTGACCGTCAGTGAGAAGAAGAATCCTTCGAGCGGTATCTTCCCCTTCTGGGAGGGATTGTAGGGTTTGCTGTGCCAGCCGAATCCCTCCCTGAATATCTGTCCCACCGCCAGCAGAGATTTTTTCCACCATTGAACGAATTTGATTCTTTTGATCATCGTTCATTCTGGTGGCACTCAACAGCTCGTCAGCACTCGAATTAAACGTCACCAGGCTCAGATAGTCGTTGGCGTCAAGGGAGCCAAGGACCCAGTTGATACCTTGACGAACCGAGTCAATTTTGTCGCCAGCCATGGAGCCACTGACGTCGACACATAGTGCAATTTGGCGGGAAGTTGCCCCGTCTGTGTTGTCTGGCTTGATTAGCATCTCTCCGTACGTAATACCACCGGCAGCTGGCAGGTTGGGTCGACTGAGCCGAGTTTCAATATCGTGTTTCATTGTTTTTGGATGTATTTTTAACTACTTAGTTGGTGTGAACGTCTATTTGTGCAATACCAGACAGTTTAATTGTACTACCGTCGCTAATTTGTACCTCGTCACCTTCCGACAGTGATTGACCGTCTACTTCAGTCGTGTTTCGGCCATGGTCAATAATGTACACACCGTCATCTCGCAATTCAAATTCAATATGTTCGCGATGAACGTAGCGAGCCTCATCGCGATCGGTACCATTGGCAACGAGGGTTTCCCGGACCTCACCACCAATAATATCTCCATGGTTGACGGACATACGTTCGCCTGCTACTTCGATCTCAACATTAGGGGTGCCTCCTGCGCTTTCGCCAACCGGTGTCGTTTGATCATCATCGCTTCCTCCAGTATCATCGCTAGGAGTGTCTGGAAGTTCTGTACCACAATTAGCACAGAACTCGAAGTCATTACTCGATTCATGTCCACAGCTGGGGCACGTTACTGTTCCATCGTCGCTATCGTCATCCTTGCCACTGTCCTGTGAAATTAAATCGTTACCACACTGGTTACAGAAATCAAATGACGCATCCACTTCCGCACCACAGCTGTTGCATTCGAAAGTTTGATCATTGTTTCCGTTGGTGGTGCTATCAGTATCATCACTACTGCTGGTACTAGTATCGTCACTGTCACCACTACTCCCAGCATCATCTCCACCACTACTGCTGTCGGACTTCGCCTCTGGGTGTTGAGCTCCACAATCTGGGTTAGTGCAGTATCCGCCACTTGCCCAAAGCTCAAAATTGGTTCCACATCGTAAACACTCAACTGTATCACCAGTCATATGTCATTGGAAATATTGCAGGATAATAAATCTGCCTGAATGACTGACAATTACTCATTAAATTATGTCATGCATAACAAGAAAAAGTTTGGATCGTTTTAGTGTTCCGTTACGCTATGAGTCTAAATCATACAAACTTAGAAGGGTGAAGTGTTCCGGTGTGGCGACAATCTAACTCAGACAGATCCTCGGTTGGGAACGCCAGATGATTCTATTGAGGCGGTCGACGTCCTCGACCCTGACCAACTGGCCAATCTTCTGAGATCCTCCACTTATCTAGACAAAACAACGAGGCTTCCACGAATCACCCACACATGGTGGTTCACAGCATTTAATTTCGCCGATATTTTTGATTAGTGAATCCGTCAGGGTAGGCGAAGTTGTTGGGTTTGTTGACTTGGGGAATGCTTATTTATTAGGATGGAATTAATAACATAAGGAATGACAATTGGAGGGCCACCTGTCAAACGTATCGATGAACATTATTTGATAAAAGAGCAAGTTGGCAGCGGTGGTTTTTCTACCGTTTGGAGGGCTGAAGACCAACGTGGGGGTCCCGACATTGCGGCTAAGATTCCAAAAGCAGCTGAGAAGTCGAACCACAACTCCACAGAGATATCGGCACGTTTTAAACAAGAGTATGACAGTTATTCGCGTTTTGAAGCAGCACCACTTCCATCGTCGATTGCTAGGTTTGTGACCGGTAACCGATCGAACCCTGCTTATATTGGGATGGAATTTTTACAAGGTTCGGAGCTGGGAAACATGCTTACAGGCGGTGAAATTCAGCCGAGTATCCAGACTGCCCGTACGTACGGCCTACCTATTGTACGCGCACTCGCCTATCTTCACCATAACAATACTTGTCACCTTGATTGTAAGCCGGACAATATAATGGTTCGGGAAAGGACAAAAAGGCCAGCACTTATCGACTTCAACACCGTATCGGCTACCTCTGAAGCCGGTGGAACTCTATTTTATGAAGACGGATATAAGCCTCCAGAACAGACACCGACTGAGCACCGAGACAAGCCTGTTGGGCCCTGGTCCGATGTGTACGCGGTGGGCAAGTTACTTTGTTATCTTATATCGGGGGAAACACGCAAAGTTTCGGAAACACCATCTCAAGGACTTGATCCGACTGAAATCGGCGGCTCATGTCCTTCTAAGGTTGCCCGCATCATACAACAAGCAACATGTGCCGATTATACCAAGCGGCAAGATGACTGTCACTATCTAATGACACGTCTACTGGACGCATTGGATGAATCTACAATGTCTGCTGAACTCACTGACACAAAAACTGGCAAACGCTGTATTGTACGACCCGGCGACACCATCGGTAGAATTACAGACGAAAGTTCCTTAGCGTCAATCACCGTTGAAGATTCCGAGCGTCATATTTCACCTATTCAATTTCAGTGTGAATATAACGACGGATGGCAGTTAGCAGATCGAAGTCTCAATGGCACTTTTTTAAATGTCAATGACGAATGGGTATTTTTGTTGAGTGATGAGGGTTTTCAAAAACTGTCCGAGGTAGGACATGAAAAGGTTTCAGACGGCAAACCCTATACAGGAGCCAAAATTATTGAACCTACAATAATATCGCCTGTAGACAAAAATTATCCACTCTCTCTCGAATTCTCACCAACTGTCGAGTGAACCATTATTCATACTTGATCATCATTCGTATGGTTCCCCTTTTTGAGTAGCACTTCTCACCATACAACGGTAGTCGAATCCCCCCCACAGCTAAAGCTGTGGGCTTCCTCCTCGAATCTCTGTGAACACCCAGGGATAGAGCTGTTCTCAGAACATTGTAATTACTGACGGGCTGCAAGAGATTGAATTTTTTGTAAATACTAAGAGTTCAATCATTTGGAGTGAGACGTAAATTTTGAACTCTTGGCCAAGCGGTGCCATGGGTATGGCCACTCTCTTTAGGGTAGGAGGGGGTCAATGAGATTCGTACAGACTCAAACCGAAAAATTGCTATATCGAAGTCATGTTTTCCTACAAAATGCAGTATGATATTCAATCAATCACTGACCATTGGGAGACGGTTTCGATAGAAAATTCAAATTTGGACTCACTCCAAGGGTTTGGCTCCACAAACCGCGCTTTTTCTGGAGGGATCGAGTGGTCGACATCTGATGGAATTAGTTCTGCATTGGTTGTCAACGGTTTCGCCGTGCGTACGAGTAAGCGACTTCCAGTACAAGAAGACAATATATCAATTGTACGTGTTAGAGAAGCACCTACGCCCGAATTACCGTATATTGTTGCATTACACAATAAAAACAACAAACGAGCTCAATATTACACTAAAGATGTCCCTATAGAAAAGGCCATCAAAAAAAATAAAAAGATCTGGATTTAGTGGATATATTGAATTATCTGATCGTATCTACAGTGGAGATTACTATGCGGTTTTCAGTGCTGGCACCGTGGGATATATTGGTCTTACCTCAAATGAACGCCCTCCACTGACCGGCCGAGACGCCAAAAAACGAATGATCGAAGAAATTGGGAACTATACAGTTCACAAACTATCTATCGACTCTGTAGATTTAACTCGGCCCCGAACCGAACGAGGAGAGCCGATGATTTATATTAGCACGCAACAGTCCGCAGTAAGCTATACACGGGTTTTCACATCAAACACTGATCCAGCTGATTCCACCAGCGATACTAGTGTGTTCAGTCCAGAGGGAAGAGGCAATAACAGTAACGTGACCTCTCATGACAATAATCCCAATACCAGTTCAGAAACGACAGTATATGAATCAAGTGCTGGACCTGGAGTAAATATTCCCAACTTTTGTCCAAACTGCGGTAAAGAACTTGGCGATAAATCGAAAACAGAATACTGTCTTGAATGTGGAACCCATTTCTAGTTAATAACATCACTCTAAGATTCATTAATATAAGATAATATTCACCCCTGTCTGGTGGGACAGTATCCTTCATAGATGCCGCTATTGTTACTCTTGACCTCGCTACTGTAAAAAAATCACCTCCTGCGTAAATCGAAGGTGACGATAATCTATATATTAGATTTTGATCCAAAATAGCATAAGTCACATATTAAATGTTAAATAACTTCATTACATATAGAAAAATACCAATGAAAAATCTGGCAAAAACTTTGTCTAAATCACAACAAGAATTCAAAGAAAAATATTTGTCTCAAACTGGAAATGGAATTGTTTACGACATGCCAATAATAGATTATATACGTAAAGATGAACATATAATATATTTATTCCGACACCCATATAAAGGAATCCGAATATTTTTATCAAGTGACGAAAACCGGACTCCGGACCATGATATGGGAGCCTCAGGGGGACGTTATTTAATAATCACAGACCAACGCATTCTCTATTTTGCAGGTAACGAAGACGGAGATGAGTTCCGTGAGTGGAGCTATGATAAATTAGGTGAGGTTGATGCTAGTTGGGGATGGTCATATGGCCGAATTAACATCACTAACCAAGATGGTATTGAGTTCAAATTTGCCGACGCAGGAACTTATGCGAAACACATTGAGGATGCTGGTGAATATGTTTCCGAACGTATTAAACAAAGAGATTCAAATACACAAAATTCTACTAACAAGACTAAAAAAACATCATCCTCTTCAGCGTCAGATACACTGTCTAATAATCAAACAGATAATACAGGGACACAAGTCTATGATGCAACTCAAACGCCGGAGTCTGGAGATGGCACAGCAGGGGTAAAATCTGATTCAAAGAACCGGAGTAATACGAAAGTATTTGCAAAATCTGACCGAGATCAGTCTCAAATAGAGTGTCCATACTGTAATAAAAAAGGAGTAGAGGATGCCGAATTTTGTATGCATTGCGGCGAAGAACTGGGCACTTGTCGCGACTGTGGAACCGTACTTCGGGTTGACTCTAACTTCTGTCCAGAATGTGGCTCGACCTTTGATCAAAAAAAGTAATTCTGCTAGCATCTTTATTTCCGCAGCCAGTAGCAAAATAATTGAATTGACCGGTGTGTAACCGATATTAAAACGTGCAAGTCACAAATTAATCGTCTAATTGATTTATATGGTGTAGCGTATCTCAAATTCAAGACGTTCTCCGCCCAACGAAAGACGACTACCCGGTTTGAGGGGGTGAAAATTGTCTGGTGCGACGGCCACTCCGTCAACTTGTGTCCCATTGGTACTGTCAAGATCCCGAATAAACACGGTCTTACCATCATCGCTCCGTTGCAGCGCAAAGTGGGTTCCAGAAATATAATTCAAAACATCAGAGCCGCGGCAGCTCTTGAAATCCTCCCGACCTAACTGCATGGTTTCCCTCGGTTTAAGATCCCATGTAAGGGAACATCCTGTTGGCTCAAGACCTGCGAGTCGAATCGTGATTGAATTGCCGTCTATTTGTGTGTTAGTATTGATTCTATCTGACGAATGTCGCCTACGGTTAGTTTTTGTGGTATTCTTTTCACGATCACCGACGATCGTGGTGTAGGTGTCTCTCATCGTTGTCTCTCCCATGTCGTCTGACCCAGCACTACTGACATACAATGGTGGCAAATCTGTTAACGATCCCGTAGACATACAATATGTCCGTTTCTACAAACTGAAATAACACCTTCGGCAAATCAAAACAAAAAATAGCACGTATGAAATATTTATGAGCTCATGTTGCTGTTTGCTGTAGCGAAGAAGTCGGAATAGCCTACTATGGTAACATTACAGTTCTAAAGCCATATTATAAGCTGTTCAACTCATAGTTTTAAAATATCTTCAGTCGTGTGCGGCCGATCACTGCAGAGACTTCCCTACAAGTTTGTCCGTTTGGTAAAATCCGTTTAATTTACCAAGTTATTCATATTGGTGTCTCATAGCTTTGTTCCGCAATCAGAACAGAATTTTGCGTTCTCATTGTCTGGGATATGTCTCCCACATTGTGGGCAGCTTTGGTCGTCTGAATTTGTGTGGCCCTTCTGACTATCATCGCTGGAATCGAATATTTTGGTCCTCTCAGTATCCTGGTTCGTGTGTCCAGTGAATACATTCGTGGCTGAGGTATCTCCGTCACCACCATGCTGGAATATTTTGGTGTGGGTGTTATCCTTGCTGTCGAGATTATCTGTTTGGACGTTTGGTTCGATGAGTTTAATTCCGGAGCTGAGACCGAGTTCCATCTTGTGGGTACGTTCCTTATTCTCAGTGCAGTCATTCTGGAGTTGCTCAATGTCTGCGTCGAACGCGTTGACGCCGTATCTATTGGCCTTTTGTTCGACATTCGCCAGCCTTGACTGGGCCGTATTGAATTTACGCTTAGCGTGTTTGTAGTCACCATCCTCAAAGCTCTCGATTGCTTTTTCAACCGTTTGTTTAGCGTCGAGCAAATAACCAAGAACCAATTGCTCTTTCGTGAACTCCTCGATAATCTGAAAGCTATCTTGAATTTGTTTGTCACTTACGTCGATATCGTTTAGAATTTGGATATACTCTTCCAAGGAATCGGTCGTCCTTTCGACCGTCGCTGGGGAAGGATTGGATTGTAGATTGTTTTGTGCGGTCGAAACTGCATCTGAGAGGACATCACATTTCAGCCTCAGAAATTGCTCCGCTCCGCCTTTGGCACGCTGTAAGTTGAGGAACATGTGGTCTTTAGCTAAGGAGACAGCGCGCTCAGATACTTCGATACCATCCTCACAACGATTCACCGCAGTGATGTACTGGCCATTCTTTGTTGCTTGCTTAGCGGCTGACTCAGAATCGTCACCATCTTCTAACAGAGACTGATAACGGTCTTCAATCCAGGAACGGCGAAGTCTGCCGATTTCGAACTTTGAGTCACGTAGATCGATCAAGTCGATACGGTGTTTGGTAGCGAGATTTTCTAGTTTCTTTTTTTGATCTCGTGCCTTTTCAATCAAGTTGTCGCCGTCATCCACATCACCGAACTTGTATTCTTGTTCAGCTTTTCGCATCAGTTCGTCAAATTGCGTACTCATAGACTTGGCGTCGGCCTGAGCTTCTAGCCGGCGAGCTTTTTTGATCCGTTGATTAATCTCCATCTTATCAACAGGAGGATCAAACGAAAGGTCATACTTGTTAGCTAAATTAGAAGCATCCGTGTATCGAGTTTTGGCCGTTTTGATACGAGTATGAGCAGCCGAATACTGTTCAGAGTCACGCTTTTGCTCGGCTTGATCCAATTTGGTTTCAATTTCTCTGGTTAACCGTCCGATTTTTTCTTTGGCTTCCTCACGCTTCCGACGATACCTACGCTTGTCGAAGTGTGACCCAATGAAAGTAGCATTTACGCTGAGCACCAGTCCGATCACTAGACCACCGAATAATGCATCTATATTCCCAAACACAGCGCCAAATTGCGTGAGCGGAGTCGTAGCCGCCCCGTGAAGAACGAAACCCCATCCGAAAATAAACATAAAAATGAACCCGAAAGTCGGAAACATAGATCCCGCATCCGTGTCATCATCCTCTAAAATCGACCCGTCGACGAAAGTAATGAAGGCAAAAATTGAGATGGCTGCTACTAGAGGGATGATGATGATTAATACAGCGATCAAAGGCTCAAGAGAATTTGTCGCGCTAATAAGATAGTTGTATAGATCAGCAAGAATCACCAATACCAACACAAGGCCGCATAGGTATCCGAGCCATTCGTGTATTCCTGCAAAGAATGCGGCTATGAGACCCCAGATCGCTATAACAAACAGCCAAATTATTAGCTCAATGATCAGGGAGAAAATGATCTGAATTGATCCAATAAAAACGGTGGGAAATCCGGCGAGCTGACTAACGTCCACCAAATATGCCGAGACGAGAACAGCTAAGCCAGAAACCAGACTTAGAAAGATACCCATCGATATCGCGATGGAAGTGTACACGACACTATAATCACCTTTTGTTCCGAGTGGACCTTCGGTTCGCATAGACAGTCCAAGGCCCATTGCAGTCATCCCGACTCCGACAAAAAGCCCCCACGCGGCGAGATTTTCTATCATATGAATACTCTCACTTTGCAGAATTATTTATTTTGTCATCTCGATATATCAACATCTATCTTGTACCGGAGGTTGCTAACACGCTATAGTACAGCGTTGAGAAGGCTTTTTGAGTTCCTTCTCCTGATTTTCAATAGACGGTTAGAAACTAAAACGCTCTGAAATATAGTGAGTTTATTTTAGGAGACACCTCGATGGGACGGGAACCTGTATCGAGCCAGATCATCGATTTACGTTTTTCAAATCTTCTAAGACCATTCCAAGGTCCGAATGAACTCCAGTTATATTAGATATTGAAGTAATTAATCTTTTCGTCGTTTCTAAAAGCTGTCTCAGTTCAATTAAATTTTCGCTCTTTCCATAACTTAATGGTTGACTTGGCTCAATTACTCTTGGAACTGAATTCATATCTCTAAAGAACCGGTCTATCAATTTGATACCATCGTCAATACCTGAACTAGATCTACTCACACTTATGTATGTTAACAGATGATTACCAATGTAATGTACAATTGCAGAACGCTCACGCCATTCTGTGCCTCCTGAGCCAGTAGCAGACCGAGTGACAAACGTGTCACCAATTTCATTCACCAACTCTTCACTAATTTGTGAAAATGCTAGCGATTCGTTTCGGACAGAATTTAATAACCTCAAACTATCCATCATGACTCCAGCAGGACCGATCAAATCAGTTCCAACATTGGTAACAAAATTAGCTGCGGTCCCCATTGGAAAACCACCTATAACTGGTCCTTCATCTGGTCTAATCGCCATCTGACCAACACTAGAATTAACACCTATGCGTGCCCATTCTCCTGCCAATTCAGCAAGATCTCCAAAATCTCCAACAGTTTCACCAACGATGAATAATATAACTTCAAGTGTACTAAATAACTCTCTTAAAATAGGTAATCCAGGGTGTAAATTTACTGTATTTGAAGGTACAAGAACTAAACTATCTGCTGAACTTGAAAGAGAACCAGTTGGTATATTTTCCCCACCCATATCAAGATCGTACGTACTTGCACCTGCATTCGGATTATGAACTATTGCACTGAGATTATCAGTCCCAAGTTCAAAAGAATTTAGAAGTTCGCCTTCTCCACCCAGTTTGTTTGATTCGATGCCAGCAAGTGGATATGTTGAAAGAGGATACGAATGGACATGTCCATCTGGAAATTGTAGTTGGAACTGAACTATCAAGATTGGATTGAGCGATATCTATAAGATTATCTTCACTGGGCTCTATTGAATCGCCATACGGCGTTGGAATTAGCGGGTCACGTACTGTTTGATGTTGTAGACGAGACACATCAGGACAATTTCACGGAACTCACGATACCACTCACGCGCTCGGACGGCAGAGC
>LKMJ01001683.1_pt1 | contig 19808 bp, 14 predicted proteins | sample 643391 | NCBI WGS metagenome assembly LKMJ01 (sample SAMN04112250, study PRJNA286221) | soda lake metagenome | biome: soda lake; feature: Kulunda Steppe; material: water; isolation source: sample PL-Br10 brine of Picturesque Lake | place: Russia: Kulunda steppe | collected 2010-07 | reverse complement strand
TGCGGCGTCGGGGTCGCCGGCCACCAGCAGCCGGTCGTGCAGCGCGGCGTGGCCGAGGCCGGTGTCGGCCACCAGCATCCACCCGGTGGCGCCACCGGCGGGCACCGTCGCACGTCCGCGCAGCAGGTAGGCCCCACGCCGGCCCGTGAGCAGCGACGTCGGGGTCCGTGCCACACCCTCGATGGCGTCGTCGAGGGCCCCCTCGTCGAGGTGGACCTCGGCACCGTCCAGCCCGGTGGACCACACCAGGGTGGCTGCGAGCGCCTCCGAGGGCTCGGCACGGTCGGTGATGCGGGACTCCAGGGCGTAGATCGCGGCGGTCCCCCACGGCCCGGTCTCACAGCGCTTGTAGGCGTCGACGAGGTTGGAGGCCTTGCGCTCGGTCTCCGCGTCGACGCCGGCGGGCATGACGTCGAGCAGCCCGTCGAGCACCTCCACCTCGACGCCCGCACCGGCGAGGTCCGTCAACTCCACCCGGCGCACCCAGCCGTAGGCACCCGAAGGCTCCCACGTCATCCGTAGCCGCAGGCCCCAGGCGTCGTTGACCTCCTCGAAGGTCAGCGACGTGTTGAGCTCATGCTTCTCCAGCGCCCGGCGGCAGCCGGGCTCGGCACGGCGGGAGAAGGGCCGCCACAGCTCGCGCTGCGCGCCCTCGCCCCGTGCAAGGATCGTGACGGGACCGCTGATCCCGACGGCGCGGTGGAGGCGGTCGTCGGTCTCGTAGGGCAGCAACGCACGGTCGGCGTCCACCCGCCCGGCGGTCAGGGGTCCGGCGCTGGAGACGAACAGCCACAGGTCGCTGTCCGATACCACCGTGGTCAGGAAGGGCTCCATGCGTTCGAGGTGCTCGATGCGGTACCACCGCTGCCCTGCCACCTCGATGAGTCGTCCCGTCGCTTGGCTCTGCATCTCGACCTCGCATCCGTAGCCGTGTGGGGCGTCGCGGCCAGCATGGACCACGACGCCCCGGGTGTTGCTGCCGTGCTCTCAGCCCTTGACCGCGCCGTCCATCGCACCGGCGACCATCTGCCGGGAGAAGAGCACGAACACGATCATCAGCGGGACCACGCTGAGCAGGGTGCCCGCCATCACCATGGAGTAGTTGACGTAGTAGGTGTCGCTCAAGGTCCTGAGCGCGATCTGGATCGTGTGGCTCGACGGGTTGTTGCCGAGCACGACCAGCGGCCACAGGAAGTCGTTCCACGCGAACAGGAAGGTGTAGAGCCCCAGCACCGCCGCACCGGGTGCGACCGAGGGCCACACGACGTGGCGGACCATGCCGAAGATCGAGCAGCCGTCCATGCGTGCGGCCTCGAGCAGCTCGTCGGGGACCGAGCCCGCCACGACCTGTCGCATCCAGAACACCCCGAAGGCGGTCACCAGGGAGGGCGCGATCACGGCGCGTAGGTCACCGATCCACCCGAAGGTGCCCATCAGGATGAACAGCGGGATCAGGCCGAGCTGCTGCGGCACCAGCATGGTGCCGAGCACGAAGGTGAACAGGCCCCCGCGTCCACGGAAGCGCATCTTCGCGAAGGCGAACCCGGCCATGGTGCTGAAGAACAGCACGGAGACCGTGATGGTGGCGGCGACCACGAAGGAGTTCAGCAGCGCGGTGACGAAGGGCACACCCTCGATCGCGAGGCGCGCGTTCTCCAGGAAGTTGGGCCCGGGGATGACCCGGGGTGGGAACTGGCTCATGACCGCGTTGCTGTTCGACGCGACCACGAACATCCAGTAGAAGGGGAACACCGACACTGCCAGTGCCAGCCCCAGGATCGTGTACTTCACCCCTGAACGCCGCACCGCATGGAGGCCGCGCACCAGGGGGGAGCGCTCCCTGAGGATCGCGTCTGAGCGCCCCTTCGAACCGTCACCACGGGTGGGGACCTTCTCCAGCGTGGTCATCGGGCCACCTCCTGGCGCCGGGCGCGAGCCTTGCGCTCCCGGCGCTCCGCCCGGTCCTCGCGGCGGTCGAGCAGCGCGTTGACGCCGAACACCAGCGCGGCGGCCACGGCGGACATGATCACCAGCGTCCACGCGATCGCGGCCGAGTAGCCGAACCGGAAGGGCTGCTGGAAGGCCTGCCCGTAGAGGTAGAGCAGGATCGTCAGGTACTGGTTGTCGTTGCCGCCGCTGGTACTCCCGGCGCCCGCGCCGAACAGCATCGGCTGGGCGAACAGCTGCAGCTGCCCGATCACCGACAGGACCACGGCGAACAGGATCGCCGGGCGCAGCAGCGGGAGGGAGATCCGGAAGAACCGCTGGATCCGGTTGGCACCGTCGATCTGTGCGGCCTCGTAGTAACTCAGGGGGATGGCCTGCAGCGCGGCCAGGAAGATGAGGGTGTTGAAGCCGGTGAACTGCCAGTTGACCATCGAGGCGATGGCGATGTGGGAGCTCAGGCGGCCGGCGTGCCAGTTCAGGGGCTCGAAGCCCAGCAGCTGGATGACCGCGTTGATCAGCCCGTTCTGGCGGGCGAAGAGCGACTGGAACACGATCGCGATGGCCACCACGGAGGTGATGTTGGGGACCAGCAGCCCGCTGCGGAAGATGTGGGACCCGCGCAGCAGTCGGTCGTTGAGGATCTCAGCCAGCACCAGCGCCATGGCCATCTGTGGGACGGTCGACAGCAGCAGCATGGAGAAGGTGTTGACCGTCGCCTTGAGGAACCGCGGATCCTCGAACAACCGCGTGTAGTTGTCGAGGCCGACGAAGGCGTTCATGCCGCCCAGCAGGCTCCAGTCGTGCAGGGAGACCCAGAAGGTGTAGAGGAGGGTGAAGACCCCGAAGATGGAGAACAGGATGAAGAAGGGCGAGATGAACAGGTAGGGAGCCCACGGCTCCTCATGTGCGGGGCCGTGCAGCGACGATCGTCGCTTCCTGCGCGGTGGTGGTGCTTCCTCGTCGACGGCTGAGCCGACGAGCGCCTCGCTCGTTGCGCTCACGGTGGTGCTCCTCCCCGCCGCCAGCTCGCGGGCGGCTTGTGACGGTGTGCCGGGTCGGCGGCTGGGGAGCGATAGGCCCCAGCCGCCGACCGCGGGGCTAGAAGCCCAGCTCGCGGGCGATGTTGTCCAGCGCGGTCTCCCACGCCTCATCCGGGGACTCGAGACCGTCGGAGATCCGGTTGAGCGCCTCGCCGAACTCCTGGTTGATCAGGTTGTAGTTCGGGCCCACGTTCTGGGCGACGACGTCCAGGGCGTTGTCGGCGTAGATCTCACCGAGCGGCGCGTCGTTGAAGAACTCGCTGCTGAACTCCCGCATCGGGGGCTCGTCGTAGACCGCGGGGGTGGACGGGAAGTTGCCGGTGCCCTCGAAGACCCTGAGCTGCTGCTCGGGGGCGAGGATCCAGCTCATGAAGTCGTAGGCCTCCTGGGGGTGCTCGCTCTGGGCCGGGATCACCAGGTGCGAACCGCCCCAGTTGCCGCCGCCCTCGGGCACGGTCGCGATGTCCCAGTTCCCGGCGGTGTCAGGAGCCTGGTCCTGGACGTAACCGCGCATCCAGGCAGGGCAGGTCAGCACGGCGAAGTCGCCGTTGTTCATACCGGCGTTCCACTCGGCGCTCCATGCCGGGGTCTTGGCGTCGATCTCCGCCTCGAGGGCCGAGACGACGATGTCCCAGGCGAAGCGAACCTGCTCGCTGTCGGCGTAGATCAGCTCACCGTCGCTGTCGTAGTAGGTAGCAGGTGACTGGTTGACCACGGCGTCCCAGAGCAGGCCCTCGTTGTCGATGAAGTCGCGGCCGGTGGCCTCCTTGTACTGCTCGCCGACCGCGATGTAGTCCTCCCAGGAGTTCTCCCACAGCGCGGAGACCTCGTCACGGTCGGTCGGAAGGCCGGCCTCCTCGAACAGGTCGCTGCGGTAGCAGATCGCCATGCCCCCGACGTCGGTCGGCAGGCCGATCGTTGCCGAGCCGTCCAGGGTGGTGGCCTGGTCCCACTTCCAGTCGAGGTAGTCGTCCTTGATCTCCTCCGCCCCGTAGTCGAGCACGTTGACGAAGGACTCCGCCTCGTTGGTGAAGGCACCGATGAAGGCCACCTCCACCGCCGCGATGTCCGGACCACCGCTGCCTGCGGCGATCGAGGTCACCAGCGCGTCGTGGTGCGGGTCGAACTCCTGGATAAGGGTCTCGATCTGGACGTTCGGGTTGTCGTCCTCGTACTCCGCGATCAGGTCGTCGTAGCCGAAGTTGCCGAAGGTCCACAGGTTGAGGGTCACGGGGTCGCCGCTGGCCTCGGCGCCGTTGCCACCCGCAGCGGCGCCGTTGTCGTCGTCGCCTCCGCAGGCTGCCAGGAGGACCGCGAGCGCCACCAGCGCTGCGATCGGTGTGAACTTGCGCATGTGCTTCCTGCCTTCCCACAGGGCCTTCGCCCTGTGCATCGGTGTTCCCGGTCCGGCGATCCGCCGAGCCGGCTTGCTGCTGTCGTGCGGTGCTGCGGTGTGTCGATGCGTCGTGCGGTGCTGCCGTGCGGCGCGGGCGGCTGCGTCGATCTCCATCTGTATGGGAGCGCTCCCATACCGGTGACAGCTGCAGCCCGGGGTCCGCCTCGTCGTCGTGTCGATCAGGTGAGATGCACCATCAACCGGGCAGGATCGGCCGCCACGGCGGTGGGAAGAGCTCGGCTGTTGGGGTTGATCGGATGGTGCCCGGCCTCAGGGTGGGTGATCGGCCCGCCGGTTGCCGGGGTACTCGCCTGTGGATGGGAGCGCTCCCATACAGGCCGCGAAGCGAGGCGCAGATCGGATGCAGGTTCATGTTGGTGTCATCGTCCGGGTGTGGTCCGGGACCGTCGATCCTCTGACCACCAGCGTGGTCGGGAGTTCGACCCGTCGGGCGGGCAACTGAGGGGTACGGATGCGCTCGAGAAGGAGCTCGACGGCGACCACCCCCGTCTCCGTGACCTCCTGCCGCACGGTCGTCAGGGAAGGCGTCGCCTGCTGCGCCGGACCGAGATCGTCGAAACCGACCACGGCGACGTCCTGTGGCACGCGCTGACCTGCCTCACCGATCGCGCGCAGCACCCCGACCGCCATGCGGTCGGAGAAGGCGAAGATGGCGTCCGGCTGCTCCGGGAGCAACCGCTGGGTCGCCGCGTAGGCGCCCTGCTCCGTGAAATCCGACTCCACGACCAGTCGCGGGTCGATCGGCTGCCCGGCCGCTGCCAGGGCGCGCTCGAAGGCCACCCGGCGGGTAGCAGCGGCACCGCTGCGCATCGGGCCGGTGACCGTCGCGATACGACGGCGACCGAGCTTGAGCAGGTGCTCGGCAGCGAGCACCGCACCACCCTGGTTGTCGGCGTCGACGGCCGAGATGTCAGGCGTGGCGACCTCTCCCACCATCACGAAGGGGATGTTGGACTCGGCCAGCTGCCACACCAGGGGGTCGTCGGTGAAGGTCGCGGTGACGATCAACCCGTCGACCAGCTTGGTCCGCAGCACACGCGCCGTGAGGTGCTCATGCTCCTGCCCGGACTGGAAGAGGAACAGCGACAGGGTCTGGTCCTGCTCGTTACAGGCACCGGAGATACCCTGGACCAGGGCAGCGAAGTAGGGGTCACTGAACACCTGCTCCGTCGTCTGCCGGATCGCCAGCCCGAGGATGCTGGACCGCTGTCCGGCGAGCGTCCTGGCAGCAGCGTGGGGAACGAACCCCGTGAGCTCCACGACGTCGAGGACACGGCGCCTCACCTCGGGCCGCACACCATCCTGACCGTTGATCACGCGCGAGGCGGTGGACCGTGAGACGCCAGCCAGCGCAGCCACCCGTTCAAGGGTCAGCTTGGCCATGCCCACACCCCTCTCCTGGGAACGCTCCCGTATCACCAACTTGCGGCGCTGATGCCCTTGCAGCCGGATGAAGTGGCGTTGTTCCCTGCGACAGTGGGAACGCTCCCATACTGCTGCACCGCGAACCCGAGGTCAACGCTGTGGATGGGGGCTGTGCTGCCAGCGCGCATGTCGCCCGTAGTCCCGAAGATGATCCTGCGGTGCCGTCATCCGGGGATGGGTCAGCCGGGGATGGGTCCCGGCTCCTGCGTGCGCGCACCCACTGGTGCGAGGGTGTGGCTAGCCGCACCGGCGTTGGCCAGTGGGCACGGTGGGGCGGCGCGGAGCGCTGGGGGACGATGCGGGCGGGCGGCCGGAGGGGTCGTCCGCACGCTCCCGCACGCCGACGTGCGGAGCCCGTACGAGGAGTCGCCATGTCATCCCCGCTCACCGAACTGCGTCGCCACCTCGCCGGCCGGGTCGTGCTGCCCGGCGACCCCGACTGGGATGACGCCCGTCGGGCCTGGAACCTGCTGAGCGACCAGCACCCGGCTGCGATCGCGCTGTGCGCGTCGGCTGACGACGTCCGCGCGGTGGTGGCAGTGGCGAGCGAGCACGACCTGCGCGTCAGCGTGCAGAGCACGGGCCACAACGCGACGGCGGCCGGGCCCCTGACCGACACGGTCCTGGTGAAGACCTCGGCGATGCGCGAGGTGTCGATCGACGCGGGGATGCGACGGGCGCGTGCCGAGGCAGGGGTGATCTGGAGTGAGGTGACCGAGGCTGCCGCGCCGCACGGCCTGGCCGCGCTGGCCGGCTCCGCGCCCGATGTCGGTGTGGTGGGCTACACGCTGGGTGGCGGCATGAGCTGGATGGCCCGGCGCTTCGGGCTGGCCGCCAACCACGTCACGGCCATCGAGGTCGTCACCGGCGACGGCCAGGCGGTGCGTGTCGACCACGAGCACGAGCCCGAACTGTTCTGGGCGCTGCGCGGCGGGGGCGGGGGCTTCGCGATCGTCACCGCCATCGAGTTCGCGCTGGTCCCCGTGGCCGAGGTCGTCGCCGGGGCGATGTTCTGGCCGTGGGAGCGAGCGGAGGAGGTGCTGGAGACCTGGCGCCGCGCCACCACCGAGCTGCCCGACACCGTCGACTCGCTCGCGGCGCTGGTCCAGGTCCCCCCGCTGCCGGAGATGCCAGAGCCCTTCCGTGGCCGCTCCTTCGCGGTGGTGATGGCTGCGGCGAGCGGTGGACCCGACAGCATCGCGGGGCTGCTGGACCCGCTGCGCGCCCTCGAGCCGGAGATGGACATGGTCGGCCCCATGCCGGCCGCCGCCCTCGGGCAGCTCAAGATGGACCCGGAGGAGCCCGTGCCGGCGACCGGCGGCGCCGTCCTCCTCACCGACGCGACGCCCGAGACGGTCACCGAGCTCGTGCGGGTCGCGGGGCCCGGCTCGGGCTCACCGCTGCTGCAGGTCGAGCTCCGCCACCTCGGTGGTGCCCTGGCACGTCGCCCCGAGGACGCCGGGGTGGTCGGGACCGTCGAGGGGCGCTACCTCGTGTTCGGTGTGGGGATGCCGATGGACCGCGACGGTGCCGTGGCCATCGACGCCCACCTCGCCACGGTGACCGATGCGCTGGCACGGTGGAAGGCGGACGGGTCGGTGATGAACTTCACCGAGCACAGCACCGACCCGCGCGCGTTCTTCGCGCCAGGTGACTACGACCGGCTGGTGGCCGTCAATCGGCGCTACGACCCCGACGACCGCCTCGTCGCCTCCCATCCCATGACCAGCTGACCAGCCCCCAATCGAGCCCCCGCCGCGCTGACCCCCGTCACGGGGCGGGGCCGTGCTCACGAGAGCTGTTCCTCGCGGCGGTGCCCACGGGCGAGCTCGGTGAGCGCCACCGGGTCGAGCTGATCGGCCCGGGCCACCGCCACCCGCACGGGGGTCGTCGCGCGCAGCGTTGCCGTACGCGCCCCGCCTTCGAGCACGGCCCGTTCACCGACCACCGCGCCGGGTCCGAGCTCGGCGACCGGCTGGCTGTCGACCGCGACGACCACCACGCCGTCGAGCAGCAGGAACAGCTCCGTACCGGGCTCGCCCTGCCGGGTCAGGAACTCCCCGACGCCCAGCCGCCGCAGCTCGGGACGCTCGCCGGCACGCATGATGCGCAGCGAGAGCTCCCGCTCGAGCTCCGTCTCCACCTCGGTGACCAGTGCCTCGGCGCCGGACAGCTCGCCCCAGGGGGTGTGGTCCCCGACGTTGGTCTCCGCCCAGGTCTGGAAGTCGATGTAGCCGCTCTTGGCGACCAGGCGGCTGTCGTGGTCGTAGATCCAGTGGCGCGGGAAGGGGCTCGCGTCGACCACCTCGTGCTCCACCCGCCCGTCCACGTGGATCGTGCAGGCCAGCGTCGTCCATGCGGTGGGGGACGCCACCTGCACGAAGGGGGGACGGCGTACGGGGCGGGGCATCGGCGTGCCCGTCCGCCCCCCGGCGGTCTGCACGAACCGCGCCCGATCCGGGTGCCGCTCCGGCTCGGCCTGCAGCAGTGGGTACCCCACCCCGGGGATGGTGAGCGTGCGGCCGAGCAGGCGCGCCGACGTCGAGCCGACGTAGCCGGCCCCGTCGTACCCGGCGTCGGTGATGCGTCCCGATGCATCGACCTCGATCCAGGTGGCCAGCTCGTTGGCGAAGCGGCAGCGGTCAGCGGCGACGAAGGTCGCGATGTCGGCCAGCTGGTCGGGCGGGGGGTCGTCGTAGTGCCCGACGCCGACGTCCATCGGCAGCCGCCACGGCCCGGTCAGGGCCTCCGACGGGATCCACGACACCGAGGTGACCGACGAGGCGATACGCACGAGGGCTCCTTCGTGCTGGGCCCGGGGACGGGCCGGGACGGGCGCAAGATCACGGCGCTACGTGTGCATCCCAGCCTCCCTTCGCCTCGGCCGGCACGCGAGCCTGCCACCGGGCCCGCCGGGGTGTGGCTAGCACCACCGATGGCGCACCGGTTGTCCCGCTTGCCGAGGTGACCGGCAGCACGGATGGTGGTCGCGACAGCGGTACGACCACGCCCGGACCGCAGCGTTCGGCGACGACGAGGTGGAGCGGATGGGTGCGGGGACCAGCGGCATCACGGTGTTCCTCGCCGACGACAGCATCATCGTCCGCGAGGGCGTGCGGACGCTGCTCGACCTGGAGGACGACCTGCACGTGGTCGGTGTGGCCGAGGACCACGACGGGCTCGTCGAGGGCGCCGGTGCCGCCGCGCCGCAGGTGATCGTCACCGACATCCGTATGCCACCCACCTTCCGGCGCGAGGGCATCGACGCCGCCAAGGAGGTGCGCAAGCGCCATCCCGGGACCGGGGTGGTGGTGCTGTCACAGTACGACGAGCCGGAGTACGCGGTCTCCCTGCTCGCCGAGGGTGCGGCGGGCTACGCCTACCTGCTGAAGGACCGGATCGGTGAGGGTGACCAGCTCGCCCGTGCGGTCCGGGAGGTGGCCAGCGGCGGCTCGATGCTGGATCCGATCATCGTCGAGGCGCTGACGCGTCCGGTGACCTCGGACGGCGATCTCACCCCGGAGGAGGAGGCCCTGCTGACCGCGGTCGCAGAGGGTCGCACGATCAAAGCGCTGGCCGTCGCCCGGCGGACCACGCCCGCCGCGGTGGCGGCGAGCATCGAGCGGCTGTTCGTCACGCTGGCCGACGGGCTGTCGGCGGGCAACGCCGGCAGCCTCGACCGCCTACGCACCCTGCACCAGGCGATCGTCGACCGCGAGGAGCAGGGCGAGTCGCTGTCCCGCCTGCTCCCCGGCGGCGTCGCTGACCTGCTGCGTGCCCAGGGGCGTCACGTCGGGGAGACCGACGAGCTCGAGGTCACCGTGCTGATGTCGGACATCCGCGGCTACACCACCATCGCGGAGGCCACCGATCCGAGCGTGCTGGCCGGACAGCTCAACGAGCACCGCGCCGCGATGAACCGCGCGATCGTCGACCATGACGGGACCGTGATGCAGTTCGTCGGTGATGCCGTGATGGCGGTGTTCGGCGCACCTGTGCCCCTCGAGGACCACGCCGACCGGGCCGTCGCCGCCGCCGCCGCGATGCATGCCGCGCAGGAGGAGGTCAACGAGGCGTGGGCGACGCGTGGGTTGGCGCCCTTCGGGCTCGGGATCGGGCTGTCGACCGGACCGGTGGCCGCGGCGATCCTCGGCTCCGACGAACGGCTGGAGTACTCGGTGGTCGGTGACACCGTCAACCTCACCCAGCGGGTCCAGCAGTGGGCCGATCCGGGCGAGACGGTCGTGAGCAGCGCCACGCTGGAGGCGCTCACCGCGCCGATCGACGCTGAGGCGCTCGAGCCGACCCTGGTCAAGGGTCGGCAGGCGCCCGTGGCCGCCCATCGGTTCCCGCCGCGGGTCGTGCCCGTGGCTGCCTCGTGAGGGCGTTCCGCGATCCCGACCTCGCCTGCCGCGTCGGCCGCGTACTGGCGATCCTGTCGGTGGTCGCCGTCCTCGTCGGGCTCCCGTTGTTTGTCGGCAGTGGGGGCCAACTGGTCGGTGGATGGGTGCTGCCCAACGTGCTGGCAGTGCTCGTGCTCGCCGTGCCGTTCTGGGCCATCGTGCGCCAGCAGCCGAACAACCTGCTCGTCTGGGCACTGGGCTGGACCATGGTCCTGTTCGCCAGCCACGTCCTGCTCTCCGGGGTGTACACCCACCTCGTGTCGCAACTGCTCGGCCGCGATGTGGTTCGCAACGGGCTCCTCTCCCTGCCGGATGCGCTGCCGACAGCGCTCGTCGCCCTCCGCGTGATCACCGACATCATCCCGATGCCGGCGGTCTACCTGGTCATCCTCGCCCTGATGGTGTTCCCCGACGGGCGCCTGCTGTCCCACCGCTGGCGGCCGCTCGTCGGTCTCTTCGTGGTGAGCCTGACCACCGAGATGACCTGGCTCGGGATGCAGTCCGCACGCGCTGATGGCCTCACCGCGAACCACCGCGACGTCCCGCTCGATTGGAGCGGAACGCTCGGCACGGTCGTCGAGTTGCTCGGCCTCGCGTGGGCGGTCGGCCTGGTGTTCGTCATCGCTGGCGTGGTGATCCGCTACCGCCGGGCATCAGGGGTCGAGCGAGCCCAGATCCGCTGGGTCGCGGTCGGAGTCGGGCTGTTCGTCGCGTCGCAGCTCGTCTGGTTCATCGAGGTCGACGGGATGCTCGCCCAGCGGCTGTACTGGGCGCTCGGCGTGGTGACGTTCCCGGCCGCGGTCGGGTCCTATGCCGTGGCGATCCTGCGGTACCGCCTGTACGGCATCGACGTGGTGATCTCACGATCACTGGTGGTGGCCGTCTTGGCCGCGTTCATCGCGTCGGTCTACATCGCGGTGGTGGTGGGGGTCGGCCGGTGGGTGGGGGTGGGTGACGACGGGTCGTTGGGGTTGAAGGTGGTGGCGACCGCGATCGTGGCGGTGGCGTTCCAGCCGGTGCGGGTGCGGGTGCGTCGGTGGGCGGATCGGCTGGTGTTCGGGCATCGGGCGACGCCGTACGAGGTGCTGGCGGGGTTCTCCCGGGCGGCGAGTGCGGGGGACGAGACCAGCCTGCAGCGCATCGCCGAGGTGCTGGCGGCCGGCACGGGGGCTGAGCCGGCGACGGTGTGGTTGCGGGTGGGTGAGCAGGTGCGTGCGGTGGCGTCCAGCGGCAACGGCTCCGGATCGCAAGGGTCGGTGTCGCAGTCGGCGACGGTGCCGTTGGTCGACGGTGGGCTACCCGAACTTCCGGTGTCGCTGGCGGTCCCGGTCCGCCATGATGGGGAGCTGTTGGGTGCGGTGTCGCTGACCAAGCCGCGCAGCGAGCCCCCGACCCGACAGGACGAGGAGCTGGCCGCCCGGCTGGCCCGCGGGCTCGCGCTGGTGTTGCGCAACGCCCGGCTCACCGCTGAGCTGCGTGAGCACCTGGCCGCGCTGCAAGCCTCGCGGTCCCGGCTGGTGCGGGCTCAGGACGACGCACGGCGGGCGATCGAGGAGCAGCTGCGCGCTGGCGCGCAGCGAGAGCTCGCGGAGCTCAAGGCCCGGCTCGGCGCGGTCGCGCGGGCTGCGGGCACGGCCGGGGCGGTGCGCACCGCGGCGCTGCTCGAGCAGCTCGAGGGCGAAGCCGACGACGCCGACGACACGTTGCGGGCGCTGGGGCAGGGGATCTACCCGCCGCTGCTGGAAGCCGAGGGGCTGGGACCGGCTGTCACCGCGCAGGCGGCGAGGTCGACCCTGCCGGTGACCGTGCACGCCACGGGGTTGCCCCGCTACCCGGGCGAGGTCGAGGTGGCGGTGTACTTCAGCATCCTCGAAGCGCTGCAGAACGCCGCGAAGTACGCCAGGGCGTCGTCGGTGCACGTGCGTCTCGAGCAGCGCGACGACGGGCTGCGGTTCGAGATCGCCGACGACGGGATCGGGTTCGACCCCGACCACACCAGCCACGGCTCCGGGCTGGCTGGGATCGCTGCACGCCTCGACACCATCGACGCCACCCTGAAGGTCGATTCACGACCCGGCACCGGCACCCGCCTCACCGGCCACGTCCCCACACCACCCGCAGCCACACCTCCATCGAGACCCCCCACCCACCCCATGGAGGTCCCCGCATGACCGCGGACCTGTCCCCGATGCAGCAGCCGAAGCTTGCGGCACCCCGGCGGTGGCTCGCCGTGCACCGGCGGTGGCTCGCCGTGCACCGGCGCTCCGTGATCGGCGGGGCGCTCGTGCTGTGGGCCGCCGGGATGGTCGCGGTCATCGGCCTCATCGTCGTCTACGACCTGGACTTCTTCGGGCCGGTGGGTGGTCCCTGGCTGGTCAGCATCGGCTCGTTCGCGATCCCCGGGGCCGTGATCGGCTGGAAGCGGCCCGGCCACGTGATCGCGCTGATCTTCCTCGTCGTCGCCATCGTCACGCCGCTCGCCAACGGCCTCATGGCGCTTGCGCTCGGACCACTCGCCGGGCAGCCGATGGAGCTGCGCACACTGCTCGGCGCGCTCAGCCTGGCCGCCACGACCACGTTGATGCCGCTCGTGCTCCTGGCGCTCGTGCTGTTCCCCAACGGTCGACTCCCGTCGCGGCGCTGGCGTTGGCTGCCGTGGCTGGTCGGCTTCGCGGCCCTGGTCGGGGGACCGGCTGCCTTCGCCGCGGGCGGGTGGGGCGGTGACGTGAACCAGACCTGGATCGGTCCTCCGTTCGGCGGGGACCTGCTCGGCATCGCCGCGGTGCTCTCGCCGCTCTTCTTCTTCCTCCTCTCCATCCTGATGGTCAGCAGCCCCCTTGCCCTGGTGCTGCGCTACCGCCGCGGCGATGCGGTCACGCGCCAGCAGCTCAAGTGGCTGGCACTGGCCGCGCTCGTGATCATGCTGATCGTCGTCTGGACGATCGCCACCGAACGTGCGGTGGCCACCACCATCGGCTCGATGTCGGAGATCGTGGTGTCCCTGGGTTTCGCGTTCGTTCCCGTCAGCGTCGCCATCGCCATCGTCCGCCACGGGCTGTACGACATCGACGTCGTGCTCAGCCGGACCATCGTGTTCGTCACCCTCGCGGCGTTCATCACCGGGTTGTACGCCGTCACGGTGGTGGGGATCGGGACCTTGATCGGCGATCCGACGAACCTCGCGCTCACGATCGGCACGACCGCACTCGTCGCCGTGCTGTTCGAACCGGTGCGCGCCCGCGTACAGCAGTGGGCCAACCGCGCGGTCTACGGCCGACGTGCGACGCCCTACGAGATCCTGACCTCCATCGTCGACGACCTCCCGACCGGTTCGGCGGCTGAAGACCAGCTCGAGGGGTTGGCCACACTGCTCGCTGACGGTACGGGCGCGCACCATGCCACCATCTGGGTCGAGCTCGAGGGCGCCCTGCGTGCGGCGGCCTGCGCACCCGCGCACGATCCATCGGAGCACGCCGCAGCCACCTACGACGACGGCGGCCAGATCGACGTGGCGCAGGCCACGCACATGGAGCCGGTCCAGCGCGACGGCGACCTCCTCGGCGCCCTGAGCTTCGAGCGGCGACGGGACGACCCGGTGACCCCACACGACCGCGAGCTGCTGGCGCAGATGGCGGGTCAGGCCTCACTGGTGCTCGGCAACGCCCGGCTGCGCGAACGCCTCCGTGACCGGATCGAGGAGCTGCGCGCCTCGCGGCAGCGGCTCGTCGCCGCGCAGGACGAGGCACGACGCAGGCTCGAGCGCGACCTGCACGACGGTGCCCAGCAGCAGCTCGTGGCGCTGAAGGTCAAGCTCGGTCTCGCCCGGAGCATCGCCATCAAGGAGGATGCCGGCGAGCAGGTCAGCGACTCGATCGGGGAGCTGTCGAGCATCGCCGACGCTGCGGTCGCGGATCTCCGGGATCTGGCGCGCGGCATCTACCCGCCCCTGCTGGAAGCCGAGGGGCTCGAGCGGGCGCTCGCGTCCCAGGTCCAGCGCGCACCGGTCGCGACCGAGCTGCAGGCGGAAGGGCTCCGCCGCTACGACCGGCAGGTCGAGGCCACCGTCTACTTCTGTGTCCTCGAGGCGATCCGCAACGCCATCACGCACTCCGGCGCAGGTCGCCTGCGGGTCCAGCTCGAGGATCGCGACGACTCGCTCGGTTTCCGCGTCGCCGACGACGGGTGCGGGTTCGATCCGAACGAACTCGTCCACGGTGCGGGGCTGACGAACATGGCCGACCGCCTCGATGCGCTCGGCGGCAGTCTGGTCATCGAGGCCGGGACCGACGGTGGTGTGGAGCTGGCCGGCTCCATCCCGGTGCGCGCCGACGCTGTGAGCAACCGCCCGGAGGAGCTCGCCGGCGTCTGAGGCGGACCGGGCTCCAAGGGCGCGGTGACTAGACGGTCGCCAGCAGCAGCGAGTCCGGACCGAAGTCGTCCTTGGACACGAACGCGACCGCGCCGGCGGCGGTTGCCGCGGCCTCGTACTCGCTCCGTGAGTAGGTGGAGAGCACCAGGACCCTCGCGTCCGAGCCCGAGGCCACGATGCGCCGGGTCGCCTCCACCCCGTCGATGCCGGGCAGGTTGACGTCCATCAGCACCAGTCCGGGCCGTAGCTCGGCCGCCAGGCTCACCGCGTCCTCGCCCGTCTCGGCCTCGCCCACCACCTCGAAGCCGTCGGACAGCTCTACCACGAGCCGGGCCGCCGAACGGAAGGCGGCCTGGTCATCGACGATCAGCACTCGGGTCATGAGCAGGGTCATCTCCATGGCATCGAGCATGCTCGCGGGTGCGCTCGACCACCAACCGGTCACCACCCTAACGGGGGTGTGGGCAGCACCCCCCGACGCTCATCCCCGTTCGGCGAGGTACAGCAGCACGGCGCGGACGCGACGGTGGATCTGGTCCTCGGCAGCGAGGCCCAGCTTGCCGAAGATCGAGTTGATGTGCTTCTCCACCGCGCGTTCACTGAGGTAGAGGGTGGCGGCGATGCCGGCGTTGTTGCGCCCCTGCGCGATGTGACCCAGCACCTCGAGCTCCCGCTCCGTCAGCTGCGAGAGCAGGGACCGCTCCCGTGCGATGCGCGCCTCCACCAGCACGTCGACGACCTGCGGGTCGATGACCGAGCCGCCGCCAGCGACCGTGCGGACGGCACGCGTGAGCTCGTCCAGGTCACCCACCCGCTCCTTCAGCAGGTAGCCACGGCCCGCCGAACCGTCCTCGAGCAGGTGCAGTGCCCAGGCGGGCTCGACGTACTGGGACAGGACGACCACGCCGATGTCCGGGTGACGCTCACGCAGCTCCTGCGCGGCGCGGATGCCCTCATCGGTGTTGGTCGGCGGCATACGGATGTCGGTGATGACGACGTCCGGCAGGTGCTCGTCGACGGCCGCGAGCAGGCTGCCATGATCGTTGCAGGTGGCGACCAGTGCGAGGTCGTCCGCCTCCTCGATCAACCGCCGCAGGCCCTCCCGGACGAGGTAGCTGTCCTCGGCCAGGACGACGCGCAACGGCGTCGCAGCGATCTCTGAGCCCACCGCCATCAGCGCGCACCTCTGGTCTCGTGCGGCTGCCGTGGATCCGGCCCACCGCGCCACCCCATCCCCCACCGGCAACGCTAGTTGCAGAACGGTCCTGCGTTGCGGAGGCTGGGGCCGGTGCCGTCATCGCCTCTGCGGAGGGCACGCTGCTGCTGGTCCGCACGCGGCAGCAGCTGGCGCAGCAGCTGCAGCACCTCCTCCGAGAAGAGCGGGTAGAGCGCGACGTCCTCGAGGCTGCGACTGCTGTGTCCCGTGACATCGATGTCATCGAAGCCGGCCCGGGCCAGCTTGCGACGCAGCACCCGCTCGGAGACGGCACCGGCGATGCAACCGGCCCACACCGCCGTACTGCCCAGCACCTGCGGTGGGAGGTCGGCCTCCCACCGGGTGCCGGCGCGGAAGGTGAACTGGCCGAGCTGCGCATCGCTCTCCAGCGCTTCGGCGGTCGCTTGCAGCCGGTCGAGATCGATGTCGTTGCGGACCGTCATGGTGGTCATGGTGTCCTCCTCATCGTCCTCCTCTGTACGGCGGCACTCCGCCGCCGTACAGAGGAGGACGAACAGCGCCCCTGTGGCATTGCACACCGACACCGGACGGGCCCGCGGGCAACCGACGCGCAGCCGTAGGCGCAGCATCCTGCGTGCGTCTACGGTGTCGATGATCGGCCGACATCGTCAGGTGACACCTGTGCTGGACGGGACGCTGCATCCGGAGGGCTACCACGGGGACCGACGGCGCCCACCGTTCTTCGAGGGGTGGTACGCGAAGCTCGTCTCGGCCGATCAGACCGCCCGGCTGGCGATCATCCCCGGGGTCTTCCTGTCCGATGACCCCGCACGACACCACGCCTTCGTGCAGGTGCTGGACGGCAGCACGGGTGCCGCGAGCTACCACCGCTACCCGGTCACGGTCTTCCACGGGGCACGCGACCGCTTCGAGGTGGCGGTCGGCCCGAACCGCTGCAGCTCGCACGGGTTGCAGCTCGACATCGACGACGGTGGTCGTCGCATCACCGGCGAGGTGGCCTTCGGGCCGCTGGACCCGTGGCCGGTACGCCCGTGGTCGCCGGGGGTGATGGGGCCCTACGCCCTCATCCCGCGCATGGAGTGCAACCACGGTGTGCTCAGCTTCCACCACGAGTTGGAGGGCTACCTCGACGTCGACGGGCAGCGGCTGACCTTCAGTTCGGGGCGCGGCTACCTCGAGAAGGACTGGGGCGCGGCGTTCCCGGCCGGCTACGTGTGGATGCAGAGCAACCACTTCGCCACGCCCGGTTCCAGCTTCGTGGCATCCATCGCGATCGTGCCCTGGCTGCGCGGCGCCTTCCCCGGGTTCCTCGCAGGGCTACGGCACGAGGGACGGCTGTACCGCTTCGCCACCTACACCGGTGCGCGGACGGTGGCGTTGCGGATCACCGATACCCGGATCGAGTGGGTCCTGGCCGATCGGCACGCGCGGTTGGAGATCAGCGCCCACCGGGCCAGCGCCGGGCTGCTGCACGGTCCCACCCGCGAACGTATGGAGCGACGGATCGGCGAGACCATGCAGGCCGAACTGGACATCCGGCTCGTCGATCGCCGTCACCGTACGGTCCTGGAGGGCGTGGGCACCAGCGCTGGGCTCGAGGTCCACGGTGACCTCGACCGGCTGCTCGCCCTGCAGGTCTGAGCCACCCACGAGGTCGGCAACCACCATCCAGGTGATGACCGAGGTCCCGCGTTCCGACCAGACTGTGGCCGCAGGGTGGGATGCGCTCGCGCAGGGTGCCTGGCAGCAGGCGTGGGCGTGCTTCGCCGCCGGCGTTCGTCGATCCGCCCCTCGACTGGGGCCAGGAGCGCACGGTGCGGCAGCTGTTCGGCCCGCTGGCGACCGCACGGCAGCTCAGCGAGCGAGGGGGCAGCGCCGGCAGGCCACGCTCGACGGCTCGGGCGCACAGCCGGTGCTGCCACACCCTTCGGGAAGGACCGCGAACTCGACCCCCGGGAACCACCCCTGTGCGACACCGTGTTGGAGCGCCGCGCGTACCACCGCTCGATCCGCGTCGAGCTGGCGGGCCAGGGCGTCCAGATCCATGTGTGCGCCCTCAGCCGCCTCGATGGCAGCACGCAACGCGAGGAACACCGCTCACCCCCCACCCAGCACGCGCGCCAGGGCCCGTGCGACCTGGAACACCATCGTGGCCGCCAGCCACGCGATGCTGAGGCTGAGGCCGACCGACAGCCATGCCCAGCGAGCACCGAACTCCTGTCTGAGCGCCCCGATCGTGGCGAAACACGGCACGTAGAGCAGGACGAAGACCATCAGGGCCAGCGCGGCGGCCGTGGCATGACCACCGCTCGAGGCGGCGAGCCCGTCGCGCAGCGGCGCGGCAAGCACGCTCATGTCCTCCTCTGCCTCCTCCGCACGGAGTTCCAGGCCGACCATCGCCGGGAGGGCCAGGACCGCATCCCGGGATGCTGCCAGGAACCCGTGGCCGACCTCCAGCAGGTCCTCACGCAACGTCGGGGGCTCCTCCGGCTCCGCGACGACCTCGACGTCGAAGACCTGCCACAAGGAGGCGATGACGATCTCCTTGGCCACCAGGCCGGTGAGCAGGGTGCCGGTGATCTCCCAGCTGTCGAGGCCAGCAGGTGCCAGGGTCGGGGCGACCACGCGGGAGGTGGCGGCGAAGGCGCTGTCGTCGAGTGCGGTGTCGTTGAAGGACCCATCACCACCCACCGGGATGGCGAGCAGGAGCCAGACCCCCACGGCGCCTGCCAGGATCACCGGCCCCGCCTCCCTGACGAAGGCGCCGACACGTTGGCCGACGTAGCTGCCCAGCACCCGGGCACCCGGGCGTCGGTAGGCCGGCAGCTCGAGGATGAAGGAGCTGCTGCGTTCTCCGCGGAGCAGCACCCGATCGAGCACGGCGCCCAGCACGAGCACGGTCGCGATGCTGAGCAGGTACATCGCGAACACCACGGTCCCCGACGCCTGGGTGAAGAAGACCGTGGCCAGCAACACGTACACCGGGAGTCGGGCCGCGCAGGACACGAAGGGCACGAGCAGGCCCGTGATGATCCGGTCCCGCCGTCGCTCCAGTACGCGGGTGGCGTACACGCCGGGCACGTTGCACCCGAACCCCAGCAGCAGGGGCAGGAAGCTCCGCCCGGACAGCCCGATGGGTGCCATGACCCGGTCCATCAGGAACGCCGCCCGTGCCATGTAGCCCGAGTCCTCCAGCACCCCGAGGGCGAGGTAGAGCATGCCGAGCACGGGCAGGAACACCAGTACCGCACCGACACCGGCCAGCAGACCATCGATCAGTACACCCTCGACCCAGCTGCCCCCCAGCCCCACGGTGGCCAGCAGCCGTGCACCCATCCGTGCCAGGGGCCCCTCGGTGAGCGCCTCGATCCAGCCGATGAAGGGATCCGCGACCTCAACCACCAGGGTGAAGGTCAGCCACATCAACGCGAGGAAGATCGGCAGGCCGAACCACGGATGGGTCAGGACGTCGTCCACGCGGTCGGTCCGTGTGCTCGGCGCCCTCCCACGCGTGACGGCTGCCGCGGCCAGCTCGTGGGCCCACGCAGCACGCCGATCGGCGATCACCAGGGGCGCGGGCACCCCCGTCACCTCACTGATCCGCGCCGCGGCCTCCGCTGCCTGGGCCACCACCTGGGTGCCGCCGGGTGTCGCAGCGACCAGGTCGGTGGCGACGGGCTCCTCCTCCAGCAGGCGCAGCGCGAGCCAACGGGGCTCGGCATGGCCATCGAGGTGGAGCTCAACGACCGCGGGCAGTAGCTCCGTCAGGGCCGTAGCAACCGGCTCGCCGTAGTCGATGGGCAGACCGGGCAGCGCACCGGTGCCGCTCATCGTGCACCGCCTGGGGTGGTGCCTCGGATGGGTCGTCGCACAGACCGCGTGCGCGACGGCGCGGCCGGATCCTGCGTCGACGGCGCGGCCGGATCCTGCGTCGACGGCGCGGCCGGGTCCTTCGTCGACGGCGCGGCCGGATCCTTCGTCGACGGCGCGGCCGGGTCCGTGGTCGATG
>LKMJ01001682.1_pt1 | contig 19809 bp, 25 predicted proteins | sample 643391 | NCBI WGS metagenome assembly LKMJ01 (sample SAMN04112250, study PRJNA286221) | soda lake metagenome | biome: soda lake; feature: Kulunda Steppe; material: water; isolation source: sample PL-Br10 brine of Picturesque Lake | place: Russia: Kulunda steppe | collected 2010-07 | reverse complement strand
GACATTGTGTGTTTGGATCATCCGTGGAGGTTGCAAGCCAAATGATGTTGTGAAAAGGGTTACCTTCATGCCCTGCCATTTTTATACCAGTGTCAGCAGCTTCAGGATGTTTGGCCACATACTTTGCTATCTGATCAGCGCGCTCATTACCAATAGTGCCGGTGTGGGCTTTCACTTTTAGGAATTTGATGGAGAGTGTAGCAGTGTTGCGGATTGCTTTGATGATAGTCTCTAAAAGGTTGTGGTGGATGTGGTAGGTGTGTAATTCTGGGTACCTGATCTGTTTTCTAATTTGTCTCATTGAGTTTTCACTGTCGGTAGCTATCAGAAAGTAGTCATGAGTAACAGCTGCAGCAATGCCTGCAAGCTCAGCCCTATGGACAGTACTAGTAATATTGGAGCCATTGGGATTCACGTGATGAATTCTGTTGGTGTCAGGTATGTAGACACCTGTTCCAATGATCTGCAGCAATGCCTGCAAGCTCAGCCCTATACAGTACTAGTAATATTGGAGCCATTGGGATTCACGTGATGAATTCTGTTGGTGTCAGGTATGTAGACGTCTGTTCCAATGATCTGCTGGTGATCATGGCGGATGCAGCTCCCATCTGTGTAGGCAAACTTCTTCCAGTCCGCTACTTTTAAGGCCAGATGAGGGCTTGATTTGTCTTGTATTTGTGTAGTTGTCATTTGTCCAGAATGCAGTGATGTGCCGTGGTTGCGGCTTTTAGCAACTAGGAGGTCGCCAGGCTGTTATCTCTTGAGTTGTTCAAGCCTGGAGGTGGTGTGCCAAGTGGGGGCATACGGATATGAGCGTCGTTGCTCACTCTGGTTGTGTTCCATTTAGCCTCAGGGATGCTCTGTGCCAGGTGATTGAGCCACTCGGGGTTGTTTAAGTTCAGCCTGGCTTGTGTGTTCCAAACTGCAATGATCTGCAGGTCCCAGTGGTGCTTTGGGAGTGGGGTGCAAGAATCATTCCAGAATGGGATATCAGCAAACTGAAGGTTTTGTGGTGAGATGGTTCCCTTTAGGCTACACATGTGGTTGGACTGGTTGTATATTGCCATGTATGCATTTGTGCTCAAGGATCTGCCCCAGCAGGGGAGGATCATGAAGGTTGCTGTGGGTATGTCAGGGGGACTGTTGATGGCAGAGTAAATGGCGTGCCTTAAGGTCAAGTGCATGATATCATCGTCATAGATGGGATGACAAATAGAGAAGCCAGAGAAAGAGGAGGAGAAATATTTAGTGAAGGCACCAAATGTAGTGTCACGTGGGTGGCTGCTCCAGTAGTGTGGGAGGTCTGGATTGAAGTCCAGTGGTGAGGCCATTTTCTCTTGGGTCACAGCTGCGCAATGTTTGAAGGCTGCTATAACATGGGGAGGGAGGATGCGATGGAAGGAGTCTTTTATCTTTTTGCTATTGAATTGCTTGGCGGCCCTGGCTTTGCGTACAAACAGTCCAACCAACTCAGAAGCAAAACTCTGTAGTGGAGGGCTGACATTGTAGTGAAGGCCTGTGCTCTTGGCTTCGTTGTATTCTTGATGGAGAATTTGTAGGCGTTCGGGTGTGAGCATGCCTTTGCACTTCCCATCTGTTCCGTACATGCATGCAGCAAGGATAGTAGAGTAGCTTATGGGCTCAGATTCCTGCTCGTTAGGTTGTGCATTCTGGTCTATATGGTCCAAGAGACAAACTTCATGAACCCAGTACTCGCAATGACCCGTGGGCTGGATGTCCAGCTGTGGGTTGGTTTGATGGAAATCAAAGGTCACTTTGTTTCTCAGAATGTAATCGCTTTTGGTGCCATCGATTATCAAATGCGTCGTCCTTTGCGAAAACTTGGCGTGCCAGATTGTCTAGGCTGGTGTCTGCTGTGGGAGCAGAGAGATTTGGGCCAGGGTCTATGTTCATCAGGTACTCTTGACCTTTGTTCAAGATCTGCATGGATGGTCATTTGCTCTGGTTCCCAGGTGGGGTCCCAGGTCACCACTTTTAATTCCTCGTTTTCAGCAATGTGATACCGGGGCTCATTCTCTGAATTAGTTAGGCAAGCAAGCCGGGCAGGCCCAGGTTCCGTCTTTTTTAATGGATTCCTGGTCCTCGTCTTTGTGGCAGCCAAGTCTTAGAGGCAGGACCAGTGATAATTGCGGCTGCAGACAGTGCAGACATACATATCTTCAAAGGGTTCTGTTAGGGACTCCTTTCCTTTCCAATCAGAGCAGATCTTGCAGCAAGCACAATGAATATCAGAGCGATCTGTGGCAGTCACAGAGGCTTTCTTAAAGCCAGCCGCGGTGAAAATGGGAATGGCCCACTTTTCTATGGTCATAGGGGCCCAGTGGGTGTGGTACTGCTTCTGGTAAGTTTGTGGGGAGCTGTTTGAGCCCACTATTCTGTGTGGTTTGAAAAGTTTGTGGTGGTCAATGAGTTTATCATTGAGTTCGTGCTTATAGATGGAGGTTATGGCTGTGATGGGCTGCGTGGCTTGGGCCTTGTTCCTTTTGTAGTGCCATACTAAATTTGCCCTCTCTTGCCCACAGGAAGACTCAGGTCGAAGGTTTGGGATCGCCGTAGGGAGGTTAGTGTCTTGTCTCAGGTATCTTGTACGTGGGCACTTGCTGGGGGGCAGAGGTTGAGTAGGAGGGGTAGTGAGGTCCTCTGAGTCATTTCTGACGTGTAAGGTGGTCACCTAAGGGTTGTTGTGACGTCTAGGTGGTGTTGGTGGATGATGAGGTGTGTGAATCTGGAACTTGGGTGGAAGGGGTGCCATGCTTTCTGCATTTACGTTTGGGCAGAGAGGAGGCGCTGATCCTGTCACGCGCAGTGTGCTTGGCTGGTCTGCCATTTTGTGGTTGACTCATATTCAGAGGGGTGACGTCTGCATTGCTGCATTGGCTTGGGAGCCCAGTGGATTGGCTTGGGAGTGTACTAGATAATTGGTGCTCACATTCCTAATGGCCTGGGATTGAAGCCTGCGCCTGCACATAGGAGGTGTGCTTTGTGCAGCTATTTTCTCTGCAAGTTGTTGCAGGCTGTCTTCTATTGATCTTTTCGATTTCAAATTGATCTCTTCAGAAGAATCTGTATACTCGGAGTAGGAAAAAGCAACTGCTGCTCACCCTAGATATGCTTTCACAAGTAGGGCAGATTGCAAAGGGATGGGGGGCCCCTAGCGTCAGCGCCAGCCTACCATCTTATGCCTAGAGTCCGGGATTCCAGTCCGCTTCCTCCAATCCAAAGGCACATCCACCTTGTAGAAGTCAAGCATTGCAAAGATTTCCCAGGAGCCAGCTTTAAGCTGCCAATCAACAGCACAGTGCTTTGTTAGCATCTTAACCAAGATTCCGGTTAATTCAGCCTTCATGTTATCCTCCTGGGAGTGGGTGGCACTAACTACAGCCCTTACAATAGGGAGCCGTTTAAGACTCTTGGCGTTGATGCACAGAAAGCTACTAAACTTGCCACAAAGCTTCACACTCATTAGGTTCAGTATGCTAATTACCTAGTTAGAGACACACTATTGTTGTCACGTTTTTTAAAACGTACGCAACTGCACATCATCAAGGTCAGGAATGAAGCACTGCTAGTCAAACTCCTGAGCCCCATTGACTTCTTTCTTTTCTATTTCTCTGGGATGCGCACAATTGCCGGTAAAGTGTTAACTACCATAATGGGTATGATACTTGTATACAAATAGGGGAACCTCCGTCACCGACGTTGGCTCACCGTTAGCCCTTTTCCTTCATTGATGTAGGAGGTGTTTTTTCTGCCTACGTAGCTTCTAATCTTTCTGGAATAATTTGTTGTACCGCTGAGAAGGGAAATCAACGAACTGGATAGGCAAGGAACGCAAAAGATGTAATATAAGGGTCTCCACAACAGAGAAAGCCTGGGAAGAAAGAGAAATATTTTCCTTTGTGAGTGAACAACAAGTCTTGCCAGTGAAATACTTCAGTTTGCACGGCAGCACAGGAGCAATTATTACAATGTCCATTCTCGCCCAACCAAAGAGAGGATGCTTGCAGATAAAAAAACTGCTCATGTTCTTCATAACATCATGTACCATGATGCTAAGGAAGGTCACTGCAACAAGAGTGGTGGCAGCAGGGGAGCACCCCCATTCCACACTCGTGCACATTAATCAGTTTGAAGACCAAGTAGGGGAGAGACAGAGTAAGACTGATAAGACACAAGCTGGGTCCAAATCAGCAATGTCCCTTTCCACTCTCCTCGAGGTCCTCCTGGGCTCATCCTTAACTTCAGGTCTGCAATATAATCTGGATAATAGGAATGAATCCCTGTAAGAAGGCTTGAGCTTGCGTTTAATTGTCACAGCCCTGCAGCCCTTCAAATGCAAAGGCAGTATGTCAATAGTCAGCACGTCTTTTGACTATTTTCAATCATTCAATCTTTTATAGTCATCCATAACCTTTAATTAGTACCAACATCCCCCAATTATGGCTTTGCTTCTCCTTCCTACTTGGATATGTACACGGTCACATTACATCATGTTTCCCACCGTGGTACTATTGCATTTTTATATTAAATCTATGTATATATGCACGGCTCTGTCATGCGTCGTAGTCAGTGATGAAACGTTTGTCAAATTTGAGTTTGTTTTTCAATAACTTCGAGAGGTAGTCAGTTGCATGGCATGCATGCCATATGTATGCCATGATGCTTGTTTCTATACGTACGACATTGATTTCACCTGACTCCTTTATCCAAGCGGCGCTTCCAGGGCAGACCCTAATGGCTTCACAGCAGAATGTGCTGAACAAGGCAGCGTAGCTTGAGCATGCGCATGCCAGGCCTGCAAATGCTCGGGCTAGACTGGGGATTGGCCTGTTCATTGATGGGATCTGGCTGAGAAAGGTTAACCCACAATGGACAATGTTGTCCATTGTGTCAAAAATTGTATTGATGGTGTCCTTAATGTTATTGATGATATGTTGCCTGTGTGAGCAGTAGGAGTGCTAATGTGAGCGACCACTGCCTTTTACTTTGCCATGCATGTGCAGACGTACTTTGGCTGACACGGACAGAACAGAAGAGTGATCTTTTATTAAATTACTTAAAGAACCATAGGTCGAGCTGTGTGGATGTAATGAATGTGGATGCATGTCGTTGGTTACCGAGTAAGTGCGAGAGAACATGTTTATAATCTAAATTCATGCAAGAACATTTCTTAAAATTCTGAAGCGATAAGAGCTCTGGGAAGGCGGGAAGGTGAGTCAAGGGCAACTTGGCAACAGTCACGGCAGTGGTTTCCCTTGCAGTGGGTTAAATATAAATTGTACATCGTGTTATGACTAAATAGGCACTTTGTTGTCCAGCACAGCCAGATCTTCAATCTGGTGTGATCAGGCCGCCAGCGAGAGCCTTTTGTTCAAAGATCTGCGCTTTCACGCAGACTTTGACTGCAGGCAATCTTTGGCAAACACAGGATGGCAGCTGCAGCCCTTGCTACTGGTGCTGGAGAGGCGCGCTTAGAAGCCCGGTCAGACCAGAAATTTTGGGCTGCAGCTGCCTGGATCTGGCTTCATGAGAGAATGAGGGGTCTTGCAAACATAAGCTTTTAAGACTGAACAAATTGGGCACTCTGCTGACACAATTTGTGTGCAGGCCTGTGGCACCGCATCTCCTTCCCCCGCAACCCCCTCGAACCCCAGGGGCGCCCGGACCCAAATCTCAGCTTCATAATTTAGACGTTGAGCCTGGAAGCACAAGGTGCGGGTGGCTGGGCGCTATCATCTCCGCTTCACCCCAGCAATCTCACAAACAACCTGCGAGAAGGTGTGTTGTGTTTAGGGTGTGGATGTAGCATTTTTTACAGCCAACCTTGCAGTGGTGTGTAATTGCGGCAATGGACACCCCTGCTGGTCTGCGCTGTCCAGTTACAACCTTGAACCCCTCCCTGGTTTGTAAACCAGGGAAGGCTTCGTGTCAAAGGTCAAACCTCTAGCTTTGCAGCGGTGTGTACTTACAGCGATGTACACCCCTGCTGGTTTGCGCTGTCAAGTAACAACCTTGGGGCCTAAACAGTATTGCACAATGTTTTCATGTTGAAGGATGCGTCCAGTTGGAGAAGGTGGGCTTTGTGACAGTGGACTTGAGGTATTTTTACCTGCACCTGTGTCTCGCTCAACTGAGATGCCCTCGGCATGCTTGCATTTGCAGGGATGGTATGCTATTTGTGCCGGCCACATATGACCATAAGCAGAGGTCGCCACTTATCCTCATGCTTCACGGTGCCTGTGCAAGTGGGATCAACTGTGCGCACGTGTTCTCGTGGTGAGTGTACATTCCAGAGAGAGTTTGAAATATGATGGTGACACTGAGAATGATGTTGATCATGATAGTGGTGGCACTGGTACCAATTGTGAAGGTCGTTGTTGCCAACTTGCCAACCATTAAAGATGCAGGTCCATAGCTGTACTTAATTGTCTCCGTCATGAGCATGTTGGAGCGCATTCCTTAGGTACAAAAATCTAAATAGAAAAAACTGTACAGGGAGGAGCTGGAAAACAAGCGAGCCATCATGCTTCTGCCTGACAGCCGGGGAAGGACATGGTGAGAGCACGCCCCAGACAGTGCACAATTTCATCCAAAGAGGAATTCCCACTTTGAGCTCCTGCCCTTTGACTAGGGCTGGTTATTACTGTGACGCTTTGCTGCTTGTGGGGTTGCTTCCAATCGTAGCTCATGCCTGTGTTGCAGCATGTCCTTCACATGCATAGATGCATAACAGGCATGCTGCACCACAGGCAGATAAGGCCAGCTTTTCAGATACACCACACTAGAGCTTAAGCATTCAATGATCACTGGTGTATGTATGTTCTCTGTGCAATTGGGCTATTTATGATGCTGTGCTCCACTTAATAGGGACATTATCAGGGGCAGCTTTGGCGCGGATGTGCATTTCATCAATAGGTAAGTTAGAGAGACTCATGCTATTACTTCCATGGGATTTTTGATGATCGATATGCTAGTATTTAGCATGCTCCAATCTGAGCTGGCAAAGCATGCGGTAGCTCAGCAGGTCCTGAAACATTTTGCCTTGCTATGCAGGGCTCTGAAGTATGTGTTTGAAAACTACAACATTGATCCCTGGCATGTCTGCTGCGCCGGCTTCTCGGACGGCGCATCTGTGAGTGCCTGAGATGAAAAGTGCCAGGAGCAGATTAAGCAAGCTCCATTACATCCTGTACTTCAGCTATGCAGTCATCAGTTGTCCAATCCTAGTTGTTGAAGTAAGGCACTAAGTCAGGGCGCATGCTTAGGCAACAGCGGGCAAATCATTGATGTTCTACAGTTGGCAAGACTGTTCTCTTAAACTTGATGTTTACGGACGTTGGCTACTCTGCAGTATGCCTTGAGCATTGGCCTACCCAACGGAGGTAAAGGTGATTGGGCCGACCAGATCCACGGACCCTTCACTCACATCATGGCATTGAGCCCAGGGTTCATGAGACCTTCATCGCTGGTGCGGCAAAACAGACTCGACATGCCTAGACCATGCAAAAGCTCCATCTCCTTTCTTGGGCAGAGGCAGAACCAAGTGTTTCCTGTAAGGCAATGAGCGAGGCATTGGGCTTGCAAAAATAATGTTGGCCTTCCTTTCCTGTCCCCCAGTCGCCTATCAAGCCTAAGGTGTACATCAGCCATGGAGTTGGAGATCAAGTGTTGGACATCAATCACTGCAGGTATGAGCAGTTTGTGCAGGAGTGCATGATGACTTGCCCTTGCACTGCACTCTCAGACACATTTAAAAAGTGTGGCCTTGATTCTTTGTGCACATCTCCCGTGTTTTGACAGCCGGCGCATTGTCTCAAGGCTGGGGTCCATGGGCTTCAAGACACCCAGCCCTAGTCAGAGCGGTCTCCTCCACTACCACGAATTCACAGGTAGCAAACTTATTGGGCACATCCTTCCTGACTGGTGCATGGCTTATTCCTGTATGGAAGAGACTTGCTCAACTCAGGTTGATCAATCATGATCAACGTTTTTTCCTGATTTTTCCTGAACCTAAGTAGCTTTACAGTTGGCCAATGGAAAGCATACGCACATGGACATGCCGATAAAGCAAGGGATGGCCCAGCTAGACAGATCTTTTATCCCTGTCAATTTCCCAGGTGGCCATTGCATCCCTGCCAAGATCGCCACACAGGCTCTGTCCTGGTTAGTTGAGGAGGCTCCGCCAAAGTAATACGGCTGTCCCCGTGGTCGGCAGACAGCATGCAACCATGAAATGTTCTAGTATAACCATGAAGATGTAATATCTAGTACACTGTACCATGAAGCCATCGTTTGTCAGTGTGATCAAAGAACAAGGTTTGGGAGCATGTGTGTCTCTTTGTGTAATCTAAAATGTCCCATGTATTTTGGAGATGCCAGCTTATGATGCCAACAGCAGAGTCCAGGACTCGGCTGCCTTGGCTTACCAAGTTCGTAGATCTCTGATACAGCCGAAATACAGCCAGAGACAATTAGCTTATAAATATAAGAAATTTCACGGACAAAAATATAGGCAATGTCGTCGGACACCAGGAACAATCGCGACCCCGTCCGATTGGCTGAGGGAGCCTTAGTCGGGGTGAACGTCATCGTCACGGGAGCGACTTCAGGTCGTATCGTGTTCGATGATGCGCCTCTCTGGAAGGCTGGCTGCTTGTTGCCTGATCATGCATGTCCATGAAGTCAGCCACAGGGATGAGATGCAATCAATAGCAGCTGTGTGGTACACAAGGTACAGCTGCATGTTAGTACATGTGGTGTGTTTGACCTTGTGACCATCTCCATGCCACTCCCGGCCCTCTTCTGCGCAGGTATTGGGCTTGCTGTCGTGGAAGAGCTCTCTTTGAAAGGAGCCCGTGTCACCTTTGCCATCCGCAACCAGAAGAAAGCAGAGAGGGTTGCAGGAGAGATCAGATCCAGGTGTTGCAAACAAAGGGCATGGCATCCATATCCTTCTGCGGCCAGATCTATGCGCTCGAAGGAGGTTGTTGCTTGCGCTGCAAACCTAGCGCAACATGGGCCCACTCCCTCTCATCGCAGGGTGCCTCATGCAAACCTCATCATTCCCCCCCAAGTGCCCGTTATAGTAAGTGGTGATTTTTAGAGGGTTAAAAGGTAAACCTCTCAGATTACCATTCTCCCTTAGCAGGAACTCATAACTCCTGGAACAAGAACGGGCTCCTCAACCAAGCAGCAACCCACCCACGAGAGCAGTGATTTGCACAAAATACTAGTTGTAGCAACTTTTAACATGTTTCTCTGCATTTCCATGCTCAGGATATGATGGACGCAGACAGGTGAGGTGAGGTCTGGGGCATGTCTGTGTCCATTAGGAGTTTCCAAGGCTTTGCTAGGTGCAGACCGTTTTTTTTAATCAAGGACAAGCTAAAAGTTAGCAAACTTAGGTGCAAGTGCTCACGCTTTAGCACTTGGCAAGCAAATCCTGCAGCAGTGAGAGACACAAACACACTTGTTAAAATGCAGCATAGCAAACTTTGCAAGCGCCATCAATGAGAGTGGCGCACCGCTGCACGTGCTCATCAACAATGCAGGTGCGCAAGCAAAGATCTGGCTGACACAGTTGCATATATTATTGCCAAACTTGCCCATTCAAAGAGCACACGTGCACACTGAACAAACGGACAGCTTGATCCAATCTTCCTGCCCACTCAAGCGCAGAGCTCAGATGGCCAGTGTCAGACTTCCAAATGCCCTAGAGCACTGCCCGTTCACACACTCGTTCTCTTTTATTGTTATTAACAAAATGTATGTCAATGGGCGCCCTAAATGTCAGTCAATGGAATGCATTACCTGCAGGCATGTCAAGGTTGAACAACTTCCATACTCCACAGGGCGTTGCAAGCCTTGCACAGAGTAACTACTTAGGAAGCTATCAGGTAACCTGTGCCAGTGTGCTTTTAAAACCTTAATTTCGAGGTGCCTGCAGGCTTGGCGTGCTGGAAAGCGCTCTCAGGCCTTGCACAACATTTGTTTCTTCCCCCAGCACCACACACTGCATCACTTCCTGTCTTGGTTGGCTCCTCACAATCACACACATGTTGCATGCAGCTGAACCGTTTGCTTGAGCGCAAGATGGTGGCAGATAAGACAAGGTGCGCACGTTGCATCAGTGCATGAGAGGCAAGGAGTTAGAACAGCTTGCACCTGCCATCTCAGCCAGAGCAGGCCAATGATGGACGACTGCATGGGCTTACTGCTCAAACCCTGTGCATACCGTTTAAATCATGTACACCGTCCTCCATTACCTCACTGTCAGGATTGTCTTTGTATCCTCCGTGGCTTCACGCACATGCATCATCCAAGACCCCCACCAATTTCTGACATCCTGGCACCATAGCTGGTAAGCACTGAAGAGCCCCAACTTGTCCTGGGAATAAGGCCGGCTGCCTGCATGAAGGGAAAATTCACGAGGCTGTTGGAAACAGTTCTTGGACAAGAATGAGGCCTATCATGTGCAGGCAAGGTACTAGTGCCCCCAACAAGGCATCAGCACAAAACATGTGCTTGGCTTAGCATGCAACAGGAGCAATTCCTGATGCAGCCCCTCACGTTCAAGGGCCCTGTATTGAGGCTGAAAGTATAAAACGTGTACGCTCTTGGGAACAGCACCATCACACATGCAAAGTTGTTCAACTCACTTTCGATCATGCAGGTACAAGCACACCAAGCTGGCTGAGGTGGGTGGTGGTTTCAGGCTTGGAGCAAGGCGATCATGCACTGTGTGGCCTTCTGGCTTTCCCTGATCACCAGAGCACCACCAACTACAAAAATAACCATCAGGCTCAGGGTTGGGCTGGACTGGACTGGGGATTGTCCAGTTTATTGATCAGGATTGCTCCCCAGCCAGCAAGATCAAAGACCCTTATTTCTTACTATCCTTACAGATCCTCCAACTTCACAGAAGGAGCCTGAAGTAGAGGTTACTGGGGTATTACTTAAGCTTTTGCTCCCTTTTCTCTTTGCAGATTCTCTTTGCATTCGAGATGCAACGCCGCTTTGGAGACAAAGGCCTAGAGGTGAGGGGGGATCCTGTCAGGTATCCTTTGCGCCCTGCCCTCCAACTCAGGGGCAATCTGGTCTTTTTTCCAGGTGACTACAGTGGATCCTGGTGGGGTGAACACAGCTATATGGACCTCCACATTGTTTCGCTCCTTCCCGATCAAGCAAATAATTGAGCAGGTGTGTGATATTAGCTGTAAAATGCTTGCAGTTTGTCAGGAGCAGCTGCCTATCTATGCTGCTCTTGTGCCAGAACTCAGCTGTGCAGAGTCAAAGCAGTTGTGCAGAGTCACGTCGTCAGGAATCAGTCATACAGACACAGGGGGAGGAGCTCGCTTGCTGTGCCATGCTGTACACCACATTCACACACCATATCTATTGGGCCATGCTGTAGACCACACTGACACAATTTCTGTTGTGCCAAGCTGTAGACCACACTGGCTCACCATTTGCATTGTGCCATGCTGTGGACCACACTGACTCACCATTTCTGTTGTGCCATGCTGTACGCCACACTGACACATAATTTCTGTTGTGTCTTACGCAGCTGTATGCACCACCTGAAGATGCCGCACGCGTCGTGATACATGCTGCATTTGTGCCCTGGTTGATCGATGCACAGGCAGGTATGTATCTCTAAATGAGTAGGCATCTGTCTCTCGTGAGCATGCACCTGTCATTTCTTTGCCCTGTAGACTCATATCCCACCTGTTGACTAAGTTCTAGCATTGTTATTTCATTTGACAGGCACTTATGGTGCAGCTATGTACATTGCATGAACAGTTGTGACAAATCTTGCCCACCTTATTGCCCAATATCTTGAAAACAACACTCAAACTACTCTCATCAACGGGATGTGGCACCAATTACAAACCCTGTTCGCTTGCTTTGCGCCTCTCCTTCTTCGCGCCTTTGCCCCTTTGCTCCTTCAACCTTGCTTTGGTTGGAATGACCTAGGCAGTTTGCTATGAATCCATGGATGTAGAGGTTTTTGACGTCCCCAGGCATTCACCCTCTCTGGACTCAACATGCACAGTTGCCTATGGCTGGCTCCACTCCTCCACTTACAGTCCCTTGAGGATTGAAGGTACTTCAGTCCAAAGCACCTTCTTTGTCCTCAGGTCAAAATCCTCGAGACGACCTGCGGTTCTACGCCAGAGGTACTTTTGCATCCCCCCTGCTCACACACATCAATGGCGCTTGGGCGTCCTACTTCGGCACGGCAAAATGGGCTGCATATGCCGGGCTGGCCCTTGTGCACTCCTTTCTGGATTATCCCTTGAGGCACCTATCCCAGTGCAGGTGCGCCACCAACAGCATAATTCCTGCGACAATCTGAACCACCACCTCGTTCCGATTCCCACAAGGTATCATGTTCATGTCCGCCCACCATGCTCGTCTCATGCCTCCCTGGTTACTGACATTTTGTGCTGCTGCTGCTGGGACACATGGATTGGAATGATGCTCGATGGAACAGAGTCCACACTTCAATCAGCCCCTGCTTCACACAGTCCCATTGTGGCAAGAGCAATGCTGCAGCAGCTGCTACTCAAAGCACCAGCATGTCATGCCTTGCCCATGAGGCGGATCGTTTGTGGACTTGATAGGGTACGGCAACACCCTTGGGGTCTTCAGAAGATGCAACCTGGGCAAACGATCATAGGTTATGTTAAGAACAAAATAGGATCAAGACCTGCCCGTGGCGCTCATCTTGCTCTAACAGGCTGGCCGCAAGGGTACAGCTGGTGCCAGCCAACCCCCAAGCGTATGATGCTGACCTGGCCAAGAAACTGTGGGAACTCTCTGCTGAGTTTGCGGGCATCCAGAATCTGGAGCTTCTCGAGGAGGCTGGCCTCCAGCCAAAGCGCCAGCTCAAGCCATCTCCCCAGGTGAAGTCAAAAGCCTACGTGAGACAGATTGCCGCTGTGCAAGTGCACAGGTCAGAGGATCCTTTCTACCTGAAGATCATCCAAGGTCAGCCTTTGCTCTGCTGTGACTTCTAGGCACCTGCTGTACTTCTGCCAGCGACACCATCACACACCAGTGGGTGCACCTGCATATGAACAATGGGACATTCCATAACATACGTGTGAGCGAAGCGGACGCTATGCAAAGCGTCATATGCTGCGGTCCCATGGAAAGTTGTATGCCACTTCCAGTAGGATGGTCTTTGGATGTCCTGTGGAGATGGGTTTTATTGACTGTTGATGGTACCATCCACTCACTTGACATTGGTTAAAGAAGGTCACAGAGTAATTATGTGCGCTGGCTGCATCAGCTCATGGAAGCCAACATCTGACGCAATGATCCATCGTTCATCAAGCGTTGTGCAGGTCTTGATAACTCATGCAACTGTGTCAACTGCTTGGAAGCACAGGAAGCCAGGGAAATGTGAATGCCAAATGCCTTTCACTACGCATGTTTTTGGGCAAATCTTGGCACGTTTTCTGGAATACTTTTGGGCAAATCTTGGCACGTTTTCTGGAATACTTGATTACCATCACCAGTGCTTACGATCTTACAACTGTTTGCAACCCAGGTGCCCGTCATGCCAGACCAGACAGATGTGACTCCTATGAGAGACACAGGAGGGCCAAGTGAGGTTGAGGCAAAAGTCCCTTCAGTCGCATCGCCTCAGGTAGGCCTATCTCCTTAATCTCATCGTGGATGAACCATGTTTTGCTTGCTTTCTGTGCCCCTGCTGTTTGCTCATTTCATGCCTCTATTCCAATACAAGCTTTTATCGGTAAAGAAATATGAAACGAGCATGTCCCTTAAGGGATGGGTGATTTCATGTAACACCAGCGGACCTTCCTAAACGCATGCGGCCAGGTATTGGCTCACATAGTATTGGTAGGCGTATCTTAAGTTGCGCTGCACAAAGGCCCTAGGACAAGTGCTTCATGCATCGACTCTTCCAAAACAATACCAAGCATGCATGATAACATGCGTGAGCTCATTCTTTATGCGCCTGCAATGCAGGAGGGTGATGAAGCCTTTCATGCCAAGCCCACAGAGCCCCAGGATATGACAAAGCAGGTCAGGTCTTCCTTCAATCTTGCATTTTAAGACACCTCACTGCAGTTGCACTCCATCCAACCTTGCATATGCCACCTACGGTGCTGCTAAATATTATATACCTGTGCATTGTCCCAGGCCATGCAGAAAGCACATGCGTCATGGCTTTCAGACTCTATTTCTATGATGCTAGCTCTGCATGAAATTGCATTAAAAAATGTCCACTGAAATGTTCAGAACAGCATTGCATGGCCTTCTGCTTAGACATAGCACTACACAAGGGGGAGGCAGCTCTGCACGCTTGTCAAAAAGGAAGTCAAGCCTTCACACCTAACAAATTGATATAAGGCAATAGCAGACAAACGCACACCCCGCTTTCATCCGAGCTAAATGATTGAACAGCTTACCCTCCCTTCACCCTCCTCTGTTCCTGCACACTGATATTATTACCATATTGCATTCCTTTTGAACTCACAGTATGAGCTTACAAAGGATGATGCTCCATAATTAGATAATCAAGATTTGCTTGCCAAGAGTACATGATCAAAACCAGACCAGGGGTCGGAGTGTTCTTGGGTGGAGCACCTATGACGGGCCAAGGTGTAGTCGCCTTGATAAGACTTTCCCTCATCTTTGACCGCACTCATCCAAATCATTGCCCATCTGCAATGTAAGTTTACAGCCCAAACACTTCTACTCGCGGTTAAGTACCCTGTGAACTCCAGGGCTGAAGTAAGGAAATTTACAAGCATTTCATGTCCCTTCCTCATTCCCCCATGCTCTAAAGCAAGAAAATTTAACAAGAATTTTAGATGGGACTTCCCCATCTCCTGCACCCTGAGGAAGAGGGTGTCCTCATCTGCGGGTTGCCCTGAGATAAGATATACATTAATTTAAGCCTATTGGCAGTGGAAAGTGTCCCTCCAGCTGTACATGGTCATTCTATTCTTTTGGATGGAGCCACACTTGCTCTGTGATAACAGGGTCCAACAGTTTTGCAGCAGCAGCAGCAGCAGCAGCAGCAGCAGCAGCAGCAGCAGCTACAGAAGCACCAGCACCAGCAGCACCAACAGCACCAGCAGCGGCAACAGCAGCAGCGGCGGCAGCAGCAGCCACTTATGCTCCAACGGAGTGCATCTGATAGCTCCATCATTACAATTTGTGGAGAGAGACGTGTCAGTGATCTAGAGCAGCTTCAGTGGGAGATTGAGGAGGTAAGTTTGCAGTTTGGATGGGGATGATGTTCATCGTAGCAGAAGCACAGACAAATTCGTGAGTGGCAATGCATCCAACTGCAATCCAGGCCCATTCTTCAGCTCTATTTTCTTCCATGCGATGGATTCGTAGCTTAAACAGCTCTCTCATGCTTCTAGCCTAACAGGCTCTTTCATGCATCTTAGGTATCAGAATGACTTTGTTTTCTTCCTGCTTATCCTTGCTTGAACAAAAAGCATGCGCCCATCCCAATGACGGAGTCCGTGTCAGTGACTGGCTTTTTCTTCTTCTGACCTCTCCGTCTTCCTCAACTTCTTCCGGTCATCCTCTCTCATGTCTTGCCTAAGTAGGCTACTGGACTTCATGACTCCACCATTGCCACACCAGACAGCGCGCTCCTCTACCCACCTGGCATGCCAGAGCAGACCGCAGATCGGGCACCTATCAGCATCAATGAAGTCATCGGTATGTCCTGTTGCTCTTTGTGTGCAGTATCCATCCATCCAGTCTTACCTTGCGCAGTCAGCCCATTGCGAACATAGGCACGTGTGGCATTAGGGGGCACTTGCCTCTTTCTGTGCACTTCCAGGTGTCCCCCGTGACATTGCCCCAACTACACTGGGGGGTGCTGAGCCGCGGCCAAGACTTATCAGTGCCTACCTCCCTGCAACGAAGAACGAAGCTCTGGCAGCCATTGTAAGTTTACAAAACACGCTTTGTGAATTGTGCATAGAAGCCTCTATCGTCTTGGGGTGAGGGTTTGGACTGCGCTGGCATTGCATTAGAGTAGCAGTGAAGGGTGGGTAACGCTGGCTGGTCGTATCCTACCCGAGGCCACTTCAGCCTCGGCTGCTAGTCCACGTCGTTTCACACAAAATGCAGTTTGACGGCTGCTAGTCCACGTTGTTTCACATAAGATGAGGAGGTCCTCATTGCATGGTGATGTGTATCACGAGCAGCAACATGCTGCAATACCGCACACGGCTCTCCTGTTGTGTTGTGTCTGATCAAATGCATCAGTGCAAGTCCTGAACACCTGCCCAACCAGCTCACCATACAGCATCAACAATTCCCTAGGCATGTGAAAGATGATCCATGAAATGGATTAAGCCTTGTCAAGAATAGCCACATCAAGCAAGCTGATGGTGAGTGCGATGCTGCCCACCCTATACTCACAACTGCAGGCATTGAGCATGCACTGTGCCATAAATGCTGTCACAGGGGGAGGATGAGTCTGCTATTCGTCGTGCTGCTACCTCCTTGGCAGACAACCGGGCCCTCCCAGCGATCAAGACTGCCGCGCAGCACTTAGCCGATGCCGGCGTGCAAGAGCCACAGGCTGCCATTGCAGGTTGCATCGTCAGCCTGAGTGCAGGTGCGTCTGCCGACAGATTTTGAAACTGTTCTCCATCCCCATTCTTCTTCTGACTGTTGCTATTGATGTTCATGCACCCATCAGCAGAGCCTCTCCAGGAAATAGGGGGCCTAGTAAGCTGCGCTTTGATGCACAATTTCTAATGTAGTGATTTGGCCTTACAGTAGCTGGCGGCGCCGCCCAAGATGCAAGTTCTTGATGAGCCTGCATGAGGTTTGCATGATGCAGGAGACCGTCAAAAACGGACGGGCACAATTCAAATCTCATCCATTTATGGCTGCATCATATGGGCTGATCAATGTTCACCTGACCTTGATCTTCATAAGGCAATTTCATCAGGAAGAGGCTATTCATGAGGTGCCATGCCAGTAGGAAATGACTATTGTAAAGAGGGCATTGAGTACCAGGTTACCTTGTACAGAAGATTACAGTGCATCTACAACGTTCTCTATGCATGACCTGCACAATTACCAAAGGAACTTGACTTGGCACCCATTCTTACTGCTCACAACGGAAATGTGCTCACTGTACAGCTGGGAATGTGGGAGAGAGACTGCACATGGTGGCCCACCAAGCAGCAAGCAAGCCACGCGCGCAGCGCTTGCTTGTGGAAACTGCTGCCTGCTGCCTTTACCTATCCAATGCAATCAGGCCAATCGAAGCTGCGATTCAGGTGGGATTAGATTCAGGCAGGATTGACAGCTGGAGAACTCCGTGCCTTCTGCCTTCAGAGAGGTTTTGCCTTCCATTCCAAAAATTCCAAAGCAATAGTACAAGGAATATCGTCTAGGCAGGCATGCACCATCAATACGCTGTGCATCATGGTCCGAGCGCCTTGCAGCAAGAGTTCCCCCACTCCACCCGATCAAGCACTCCATTTTGCCCCTTTCTGTCCCTTTAACAGGCTTCTTCTAGCACAGGCTCTCCTCAGCTCGGTGCTTTGTTCTTGTGCACGCAGGTCCTAACAGACGCCGGGGCACGGTGTCCCCATGCGGACGTCGCAGCAGCCGTGCTCGCTTGCACATTCAACCTGCCAGTGCTGCCTGAGAGCAGCCCCAACCCAAGCTCCGCAGCAGATGCATGGGCTGCAGAGTTCACAGAATTTACAGCACAGCAGGCGCGCAAAAAGGGAAACACAAACGCAGTGGGGATGGCCTTTGAAACCAGCATCCATGCAAGAATATACCACACAAAGCCGTCCACACGAAAGAAGGCCCTGATCTTATTCCCCCGGACTGCTTGCTGCTCAGGTGCCTGGACAAGTTCCGGAGCAGGCCAAAATGGCGGCTACCGGCCAAGCTCTGCCTGCCCCCACACCCTTTCCATATGCAGCCCCTTCTTCATCTGGACCACCACCCTCAGCAGCAGCACCAGCAGCAACAGCCCCCGCGCCTTCCACCCGTACTGAAGCTGGGACTGGGGCGTCTCAGCAAAAGTCGGGACCCGCGAAGAAAAAAGGAAAAGGGAAGGGCAAGAAGTGAAGTTGGGTAACATAAATCAAGGGACCGAGGTACTTGTTGAGCTTGAACCAGGTTTTGATAGGTCAGTCAGTAGGTCAGTTCAAATTTTTGATACCCATCTCTCTGTAAATTGTAATTAAAATGCAGCTGCAGCTCCCTGCTCTCTCTAGCCCTGCGGCTTTCGGCTTGCAGCAGCGCCGGTCCATCCGCCTCGGCGTGCGCACCAGGGCCGCTGCACCGAGCACTTCCACACCGCCCCTCAGTGCTGCACCACTCATTAAGTTGCCCGAGGGCGCCAAAGACGTTCCCGTGTCGCCGGGAGTCTATGCGGTGTACGACTCCAACACCACACTGCAGTACATTGGACTTTCACGAAGGGTAGGTTGTGTTGTATGTTCACTCTTCTTCATCTATGTCATTGGTGGAGAGCGCCTTTCGTTGGCTTGCGCGCGCCACTGCGAACTCCTAGTGGTAATGAGTGGGCAACTATCCTGCTTCCCTGCAGGTGGATGCCAGCATCGCCAACCACATGCACGAGTTGTCAGACTTGACTTATGGCGCCAAGGTGCTGTCCATGACGCATGCCACGCGTGAGAGCCTGACAGAGGCCTGGAAGTGCTGGGTAGAGGAAGCAGGTATGCACTTGTGCATGTGTGCATGTGCGGTACATGCATGCATGGATTATGTGTGTGTGCACGTGTATTTGTGGGTGGGGGGGTGGGCACATGTGTGTGCGCATGTGCGTGCGCGTGCGTGGTGAGTGTGAGCGTGCGTGGTGTGTGTGAGCATGCGTGCTTGCGTGTGCGTGCATGCATGTGCGTGCGTGTGCTTGTGTGTGCGCACGGATGTGTGTGCTTGTGTGTGCGTGTGCGTGTGCGTGCATGCGTGCGTGGGCCTGTGCTTCTGCGTGCCCAAGATGGGTGCTCGACAAAAATATCTCAAGCCTGGTGTGCCTTGCATGGACTCTACGTTGATTGGAAGTTGAGTGCCTAGCTCCAGAATAACTGGCTTTTACCAAGCATGTTGCAGCACCTGAAAAATGCAGAATAAAAGCGTGTTATGTGGGTAAGCATTTACTTTGCTGTATTATATGGTTTGAGTGGGGTGAGAGAATGCTCGTAAGGTCCCACTTGGCCATCGATGCACAGTCATCTGCATGTTATTTTCTAGGCCTGAATGGTCAGATTGGCAGCTGGAGTGCACATGATTTTTCCTTTCAAGCCCTGTCCTTGAAGGCGGGTGTATTCAAGCACGTGCGTGATGTTATCGGACAGTAGCCAGCAGGTCAAAGCCTTCAGAGTTACCTGCTGCCCTTTTCCTGGTAGAGATAGCATGGTGGTCGATGTTGTCTACGTGTGAGCAGCTTTCTGCTTTAAGTCAGCATACCTGGTATCTAAATGCCTCCTCGTGCCACCCCCTGGCTGCAGTGCAACAGACGGGCACAATTCCGCCAGGCAATGCACCTGGGGAGAAGAAGTGGCAATCTAGAGCAGGTATTGTACCCAAGCAGAAAAGGTGTCTGCATCAGCCTGGTGGGCATACTCTTACATTTGGACAAAGATTTGGACACTCAGGGGGCTTCTTGCATGCTGTCTCCTGTGTTCACACACGTGACCAACTTGAGCAGCTTCCAACCTATTGCTACCCTATTGCTAACAGCGTGCTCTCTCTCTCTCTCTCTCTCTCTCTCTCTCTCTCCCT
>LKMJ01001681.1_pt1 | contig 19812 bp, 25 predicted proteins | sample 643391 | NCBI WGS metagenome assembly LKMJ01 (sample SAMN04112250, study PRJNA286221) | soda lake metagenome | biome: soda lake; feature: Kulunda Steppe; material: water; isolation source: sample PL-Br10 brine of Picturesque Lake | place: Russia: Kulunda steppe | collected 2010-07 | reverse complement strand
TGATGATTCCTGGAACTACAACTGTAAGCGATCCTGGAAGATGTAGATCTGAGAAATCAGTTGAAGTAGAGATAAACGATGTGCTGAACTCCTGTTACGACAACGGAGGAGCTGTAATCATCACAACGTTCTCCTCACAAGTCTCAAGGCTTAACTCAATTATAGATGCGAACAACGGAAGGAGAAAGATCGCATTTGTCGGACGGTCTCTTAAAGAGTACACACAGAGCGCAGAAGAGCTAGATCTGATTGATCTTTCTTCTGTGGAAGTAGTCTCTTACTTCGACGAGGTTCAGGAACTGATGGATAGGGTTTCAGGAAACAAGGAGGAATGGCTGATTGTAGCTACAGGTAACCAGGGAGAGCCTGGAGCTCAGATGGACAAGCTAGCTTCCGGAGAGTATCCTTTCCAGTTCGAGAAAGGAGACCATGTGATCTTCTCATCAAGGACTATTCCAACACCTCTTACAGAGGCAAACAGGTACAGCTTAGAGAAGAAGATGAAGGAACAAGGAGTGAGGCTTTATCCAGACGTCCACACATCAGGACACGCAAAGAAAGAAGACCACAGAGACTTCATCCATTACCTGCAACCTGAAAATATCGTCCCTTCCCATGGAAACATCCAGAAGCTTGGAGACTACGTGGAGCTTGCGAGGGAAGAAGGTTACACACTGGAAGAGGATGTATTCATCGGGGAAAACAGTAGAGTTATCGAGATAGATTGATCTCGGTAACAAACCGTTTTCAACACTTTTACTTTCCTATTTAATTATTTTCGTTTTAATTCAAAACAGTCTATTCGGTATTGATTTTATCTCCTGTCTCAATAGAGTTGTTTTCCGAAAAACCTTGGTTAACCTCTATAACGTACATAGCCGGTTCTTCGCTTCTGTAACGTGTTAGATCTTCGTCAGAGGTATTTGGCTCAGGATCTGCTTGTCTGATATTTACTATCTCCTTATCTCTATTAACGAATATCATATCCAGCGGTATGTAGGTGTTTTTCATCCAGAAAGCTCTTTCCCGTTCGTCCGGGAAGATGAAAAGCATGCCATGGTCTTTCTCCAGCTCGGTCCTGTTCATCAGTCCTTTCTGCCTCTTTTGAGGAGTATCTGCTATCTCTGCAGTTATCTCAGCTTTTGTTTCCCCTTCCGATACAAAGATTACTTCGGTTGATTCTTCTGATGTTGAAAAATCTTCAGGAGAAAGAACTTGGGAGTTCGTTAGAACAGCTAAGATAAAAATTACTCCCAAAGTTACTGCGGTTGCTTTAATAGCTATCTCTCTTCTTTCCATAAATATGACCTATTTTTGAGGCTGTTTTAGGCATGTAATCGGGGCCGTAAGCTATTATAACGGATACCAGGAATATCAAGACTGCTTCATGAATACCAATCTGTACCGGCAGAGGTATAGGGATTAAGACCAATTATTAATCACATCGTTAGTTTCTCCATTTATTATTAAGAATCTTCCTGCCAATTCCTAATTATGGAACTGGAAGAACTGGCCAAAAAGTATGCGTTGAAGAACGCTGTGGATTACGAAGGAGAATGTAACCCGGGAGCAGTTATAGGTAAGATAATGAATGAGGAAGATTTTGATCCGGAAGAAGTACAGAGCACAGCAGGAAAGATATGTGGTCAGATAAACCGGTTATCTCTAGAGGAACAAAGAGAACAGCTTGAACAGTATGAGTTTGAAGAGGAAGAACATGAACATGATCCGATACCTGATCTAGATGTCGATGAAGATGAAGAAGTAGTTCTACGTTTCGCTCCAAACCCAAACGGGCCTCCACACGTTGGACACGCCAGAGGTATGGTTATCAATGGAGAGCTGAAGCAGAAGTACGATGGAAAACTTATTCTAAGATATGATGACACGGATCCAGAAACCAAAAGACCTCTGAAAAATGATGAGTACGATGCCTATAAGATGATCAGAGAAGATTATGAATGGTTGGGCTATGAGATAGATGAGACGGTTACTAGCTCTGAAAACTTTGACAAGTATATCGAGTATGCGGAACAGTTGATTGAGAAAGGAAAAGCCTATGTATGTGAATGCTCTCAGGAAGAAGGTCGAAAATATAGAAAAGAAGGAACTGAATGTCCTCATAGATCCAGGGATGCTGAAGTAAACATGGAGCTTTGGGAGGAGATGAAGAAAGGAGGTCTGGAAGAAGGCGAAGCAGTTCTTAAAATTAAAACGGATATGCAACATAAAAATCCGGCGGTAAGGGATTTTGTTGCTTTTAGAATAATTGATAATCCACAACACCCGATCACAGGTAATAGTTACCGTGTATGGCCGATGTTAGATTTCCAAGGAGCAATAGAGGATCATCTATGCGGAACCACTCATATATTCAGAGGAAAGGATCTGAGAGCCTCCAGGGAAAGACAGAAGTATATCTATGAATACTTCGGCTGGGAATATCCTGAGGTAAGGCATTGGGGGAACGTGAAGATATCAGGTTTCAATGCTCCTGTGTCAGGTTCTGAACTTTCAGAGATGATCGAAGAAGGGGATCTAGATGGTTGGGACGATCCAAGGGCTCCGACGTTGAGAGCGTTGAAAAAAAGAGGTTTCCGGCCTGAGGCATTGAAAAACTTCTATATCGAGATGGGGGTAACGGAGAAAGATATCGAGGCAAGCGTAGAGAACATGGAGTCTCACAACAGGGAGGAGCTAGAGGAGAGCTCCGATAGGTACTACTTTGTGAAGAATCCCGTAAAGCTTGAGGTAGAAGATGTTCCGGAAGATATAGAGCTACATCTGCCTAAACATCCGGACTTCCCGGACAGAGGAGAGAGAAGTTTTGAGGTTGAAAGATCCGGGGATAAGCTAAACGTGTATATAGAGGAACAGGATCTTGAAGAGGGTTTCCTAAGACTTAAAGGACTTTTCAACGTCGAAGTAACGGAACCTAAATCCGGTAAAGCAGATTATAGAGAGGGCGACCACAAAGTTGCTATGGAAAAAGACGGCTCTATCATCCACTGGGTGCCTGAAAACTATAAGGAAGCGGAGCTTATAATGCCTGATAATAACAGATTTAACGGTTTTCTGGAGCCTGAAAACCGGATAGAAGATGGAGAGGTGGTGCAGTTTGAAAGGATAGGGTTTGTAAAGAAACAGGAGGGCTCTAATACTTTCTACTTTACACATTCCTAACGGCTCAAGCCGCCTTGATTCTCACTCTAAAGTGCAAACTAAGGTTGAAAAAGTAGCATAACTAATTATTATGGCGAGGAGGTGGGAACATGGAAGCCAAGACCAAGAAGATAGGTAAATGTATAATATGCGGTTCAATCGTGGAAAAATCCCAGAAAATGATTAAAACTGAGGACGGTATCTGTCACCAGGGATGCGCTCTCAGCCCGGAATCCGGGGTGAAAGCATAACTTTGTATCGACACCGCAAAAACTCTGGAACTGTAAGCTAGATCTCAGGTCTCGTTATAAGGTTCCAGAAACTCTAATTTCTTCAGTTATTTAGCGATCGTTCATATAATGTTCCGGTAAGGATAAAAGCCGGAAATGCAATCCAAGAGGAGGCTAGGAAAGCCACGCTGATAATACCTACGCTACCAATGAGTGCATCAGTCAATATTCTGCCAGATAGTAGAGCAAAGAATATGCTGAGAGAAATCACTACTATGCCGGCAAGGATATAAGCTAGAGAAACTGCCAGCAATCCTCCGATCGCCCCGCCATAACGCTGCGAGGTAGGGATGACTTTCCACGCTGTAACCCCGGTCAAAAATAATATTGGTGCGACAATAACTGATAAATTGATGGCACCGTAGATTATTCCTATCGGTGCGAAGATCAAGAATGTTATACTTCTCAGAGCTGCAGCGACCATCAGTATTGCTGTTCCGGCCAGTAGAAAGTATAGAGATGTAACGCCAATAGCCGTTAAAGCCATTACATAACCGGCACCAACCTCACGTTTTTCTCCGCCTGGAATTCGGTTAAGATGCTGAAAGAAGGATTTTTTACGTAAAAAATTTAACACCATATCTCTGCTTTAAATAGAATATATAAAAATCTTGTTTCACAAAAATAGAACTCGGCGTATAATTGGATGTTGGACGTACTAAAACAACTGTCTTACTAAATTCTAAATTTATTATTTGATAGAATGGGGACGAAACGATTTTAACAGAATCGTTTCTTGGACCGGCCTCCTGCTACGAAGAAGGCGAAAATCAAAGATTTTCTTAATCCACTTCCTAAAACAAGGAAGCGGAATTGGGAATGCCGGGATTCGAACCCGGGACCTCTGCGTGTCTCATGCTGGAAGACGGTGTTTAATCATCGGGCGAAAATCAAAGATTTTCTTATCCGGCCTTCTTCCAGAAAGACCGGACCCTCATTGCTCACAATTTACATTATGAGCGCAGCGCTCTAACCCCTGAGCCACATTCCCTCAAACATAAGAGATGCCCTCCTTCGGAGGGCATGGCTTGTTGCGTTGGATTAGCGTAACAATCCATGGGTTCGCCCGGATTCGAACCGGGGATCTCCGCCAATTTGCCCTGGAGCGAAAATCGAAGATTTTCAGCACCTGGCATCTCACTACCTGTGAGAAGCTCGGGTGTCAAGGCGGTGTCATAACCAGCTAGACCACGAACCCGATTGCTGTCAAAGGTTATCCTATTTACCTTTGTGTAAGGTTTTCCTAGGTTAGGCTTTTATACATGAAGTCCCCATTGTACGTAGAGGTCTTCCAAATGATCGGATGTGAAAACTGTGGACGTGAACTTGAGATCGACCCTGTTGAAAAACCTGAGGTAGACTTTGTGAAGGTTGTATGTAGCGAATGCGGTGAGATCAGTGATGTCTCTATGGTCAGGCTATGTGCCTATTCTCGGCAGAAGAAATAGTTAGCAAATAAAAGAATGCAGTTAGCTTATATTCTTGATAACTATGGTTAACAAATGGCAGGACTATGAGACCGGATCTAACCCTCCGGAAGAAATTTATGCAGTTGTAGAAAATCCGGAAGGAACTCAGAACAAGTACGAGTACGACAAAGAGAAGGAATCCGTCGTCCTAGATAGAGTTTTACATTCTTCGATAAACTATCCTGGAGACTATGGATTTATACCGCAGGCATATTACGAAGACGGGGATCCGATGGATATTCTGGTCTTAACAACTCACAGTACCTTCCCTGGTTGTGTGATTGATGTCAGGCCGGTAGGAATACTTTACATGGATGATGGTGGAGAACAGGACGATAACATTATCGCAGTACCGACAGAGGATCCAAGATGGGACGATGTAGAGGCTCTTGACGATGTGAATGAACATAGAAAGAAGGAGATCGCAGAGTTCTTCAGAACCTATAAGAACCTAGAGCCAAAGAAGGAGGTAGAGATTGAAGGCTGGGGCGGAAAAGAGGAAGCACATGAAGCAATAGAGAGAAGCCAAGAGCTCTACAGAGAAGAGTTTGAGTAGTTAAGCTGAGATAATAGACTCAGCTTCTTCCCACTCTATCTCTTTTTCTACAATCTCTCCGTTTCTATAGGCAATTCTGTATATATTTTCTTTTTCAGGCTGTATTCTTCCTTTGTTGATATCATTTCCTATCTCTTCTAGCACCAGATAATCGCTCTCTATCTCCTCATTCTCTAGGAACTCTGGCTCAAGTTGATCAGCTTCTTCAATAAGGTACTGATGGCTGGGCTGAACCACGGTAGTATACTTCTGAAGCTCCTCACACCATATGTAATCCCTCATAAGGTTAAGAGAGTTCTCAGTAATTTCGGACCGTTTATCGAAAGTTACCCCTTGTATAGCCATAGATGGCTATTATATGTAGAGATATTTTTTAGTTTTTTGGTTCTAGCTACCTGTGCTTGAATATCTTCTTAAACCGGCTTTCCAGAATCGGTAGGTGATTAGGAAAAATACGGGACCGGCTAACAGTGTAAATAGCTGTAAGTAGTAGTAATCTTCTCTCCCAAGTATAAATGCGGTAGGGAAGTAGCTCATGAATGCTATAGGTATTATAGTCACAAGTAATATCTTAACGGAGTCAAAGTAGATTCCGTAAGGGTACTTTCTGAAGTCACTGATTCTGAAGAAGAGCCAGAATACAGCTCTGCTTCTACCTGTCCAAAATGCTGTAGTTGCAAGTCCAAGAAATATAGCCATTATCACCATTACTCCGCTAACCAAGGCTATTGAACCATAGATAACTGTGAAGATAGATATAGAAATTCCTAACTGGATAGAAGCGTAGATTATCAGCGCTATATTGGCCAAAAACTTTGAAAGGTTATCGTCTCCGACATGGCTTGCATATACTTGGAAAAGGGTGTTTAAAGGCCGCACTCTGAATCTATCAAACCTTCCTGAGACTATGTAGTCTCTGCCAAGCGTGTAAAGTCCGAAGAAAAAGATGTGGTGGAGGTTCAGTATAACTCCTCCAACTCCTGCTAGTAAAAGTATTTCATTAAAGCTCCAGCCGTCGATAGCCTGTACCTGCGTGAATATTAGTGTAAGGAAGGCTACTGAAAAGATAAGGTTGATCAGCTGTGACGTGAATCCTAGGACAAAGTCTGTCTTGTATATCAGACGAGACTTCATATACATTCTGAAAAAGCTGATGTATACTGATAGATGTTTTTTTACTGATTCTATCATATTAACCACCCTGCACCGTCAATTTCTTCTTAGCTTTTGACCATGCAAACACTGAAACGCCGTATAGAACTAGTATCCAGAACATCTGGATTATTAATATGTTTAATACTTCAAGTCCGGTTGCCTCCATGATGAATATTCTGATGGGGGAGTCTGCCATCGCCTGGAACGGTAGAACTGAGAAGACTGTAGCTAGACTATCAGGAAGTAGATACAAAGGAAATAGCACTCCTGAAAACAGGTTCTGGGTAGTATTCCTCATCATCCTAAGGCTCCAGTCGACCTTTGTCCAGAAGACTAACATTGAGAGAGAATAGGCCAGTAGAAAAACCAGGTTATAGGCTAAAAATAGACTTATTATGAACAAAAAGCTGTTAGCTAGGTCCGGGGTTGTGATATCTAAAAAAACTATCCCTAATACGGCTATAGGGATTGATTTGGCTATGAAGTTGAAAAGAGCCCAGCCTGATTCATGGAAGTAAGCCTGTTTGAAAAGTGTGAGAGGTCTTTTGAGTTGGTTCACTATAGTTCCTTTTCTTACCTTCTCACCGATATACTTCTCAGTACCGATAAATGCTGCGTTAGAAACTATCTGTCCTGCAACTAGATAAGACATTACCTGGTGTAAACCTCCTTCAAGCTCTCCAGCTTCTGCAATAGCGCTCCATACCATGTAGTAAAGAGCTAGAAAAGCTATCGATGAGAAAAATGTGGTTAATGCGTCTAACCTGAAGGCGGAAGCCTCTCTAAAACTGTTTCTAAGTAACGCATAGTATTTCCTTATCCTCATTCTTATAGTCCCTCGTTGTAAATATACTTTACAACTTTCTCGACATCAGGCTCCTTTATCTCAAAGTCCAGTATCTCGTAACTGTTCAGCACTTCTCTCATGATCTCGGAAGCTGTAATTTTTTCTCTGTCAAATACAATCTCGACGTGACGTCCGTCTTTTTCTACCTCTTTGATCCCTTCGAGGCTTAGCTCGAACTTTTTACTGTCTTTAAGGTCAAATATTATCCTACGTGAGCTGAAACGGTTGACGAGATGGTCTAGTTCTCCATCGTATATCTTTTTACCTTCGTCAAGTACAACGACCCTTTCACAAAGGTCTTCGATATCTCCGATATCATGTGTTGTAAGCATTACAGTTATCTGTTTCTCTCTGTTCATCTTCTTGATAAACTCTCTTATCCTCTCTTTTACTGCTACGTCTAGACCTATCGTTGGCTCGTCTAGGTAGACTATCTTTGGATGGTGGAGGAATGCTGCAGCTAGCTCACATCTCATTTTTTGACCCAGTGAAAGCTTTCTGACAGGCTGTTCCCAGAAATCGCTTAGCTGTAGAACTTCATCGAATTCGTCTATTCTCTGCTCATACTCTTCATCTTCTACCTCATATATCTCCTTCAAAAGTTTAAACGACTCTCTTACAGGTAGATCCCACCAGAGCTGGGTTTTCTGGCCGAATACTACGCCTATATTCATAGCGTTCTCTTTTCTCTGCTTAGAAGGTATCCTTCCGTCTACCTCTATCTCTCCTGAGCTTGGTTCTAGGATTCCTGTCAACATCTTTACCGTGGTAGATTTTCCTGCTCCGTTAGATCCGATGTATCCTATCATCTCACCTTTCTCTATCTCAAGATCCAGATCTTTTACTGCGTGTACTTCTTCATACTCTCTGGAGATAAAGCTTTTCAGGTAGCCTTTCAGCCCTTCACCTCTCTTGTACACTCGGAACTGTTTGTTCAAGCTTTCTGACTTTATGATTGACATAGCTGTGAATTAGCCGGGAAGTTTGAAATAACGTCTTTACAGATTTATTTATTCGGATCAACCGTGAATGATCCGGAACTTTGAACCTGTTTCTATGTATTTATCCGATCACAAAACCGGTTTTATAATAGAAACTCTAGTATTGGGATATGAGAAATTTTCGGGACAGATCTGAGGCAGGTGAAGAACTTTCAAAACATTTAGAAGATAAAAATAAGTTTGATAGGATTGTAGTGCCTTTTAGAAACGCCCATAAAGTAGCTAAACCGGTAGAAGATACATTAAGTCTTGAGACGGATTTTAGGCTTTCCGAGTACATTTACTCTCCGGATTCTAACGTAAAGATCGGTGCTGTGGTAGAGGATGGAACTGTTTGGGTGGATGATGGGGTTCAGGAGAAACATAGGGTCAGGCCCGCCTATATAGAGAATCAGGCTAGGATAAAGTCGAACTCTCTTAAGAATAAATCTGATTCCATGGGCGAAAGAATAACTGTAAAGGGAAAGAATGTTCTGATAGTTAGCGACGGTGTCTCTGATGGTTATAGAGAGGCTGCTGTCGCGGGATGTCTCAGAAAACGTGGAGCGAAAAATGTAGATCTTACGGCTCCGTTTATCTCCCAGGAACTGAAGACGGATTTCTCCCTTGTGCTGGATAAGGTACATTTCCCGTTTGAGCAAGCGGAGGATATTATGAATCAAACTGAAAAATACCTGGATAACGACCCTAAAAAGACGTCCAAGAGTAAATAGGTGCACTTTTCCACACTTTTGTTTTTATATGATCATAGAAAAGGTTACAATATGAAAGAAGATTTATTCGGAAGAGCAAAGTTAAGTTATTATGAGAAAAGCTGTCCCGTACTTGCTCTGGATGAATACAAAAAAGACAAAGGCGAAGATGACTTTTCCAGAAAACAGGTATGGTTTTATGTATATGGCGAACAAGATATCGAAGAAGAGTTCTATTCAAACTTAGAATCTCTAATTAATAGTAGATTCGTGGATGATGAACTTGATTGGGATCTTATGACCATTTATCCTACTCATAGCGTAGGCGAGGTCAACCCTAATATGAGAAGCCTGGTAGAGTCTTTGGCATCTAGCACCGGAATAGAGTATAGACAGGTTATAAACAGGGTGAGGAAGATTCAGGAGAACCATGAACTGGATTCGACCGAGGCGAAAGCTGTCAACCTGAAGGACTCTGTTGAGATAGAAGATTTTGAAGCAGATAACATTATACTGATTGACAATATTACTTTGAGCGGAACCTCAATGCTTCACGGTGCTAATAAACTTCTAGAAAACGGTGCAAAAAACGTTTTCGGAATCTGTCTGGGTATGGGAGAGTCCTTCCCAAAGAGAAAAGTTGGAAGGGAGAAAAAAGCTTCTGAACTAATGAAGGGTGACGAATCATGAGCCTAAGAGACTTTTTCCTGAAGGAAAAACCTGTGATGGCATTAATTACGATCAGAAGGGAAAGGGATGAGATATACTGTAGTATGATTTCCAAAAGCATCGATACAACCTATGCGCACACGGTTAAAATCATCTCACGTATGGAGGATGAAGGACTGGTTCAAAGCGAAAAATCCGGTAGAAAAAAGATACTGACGCTTACAGATAAAGGCGAAGAGTTCGCAGATCTATTCCTTGACCTCAACACAAAGTTTGAGCATGAAAGCTTGAAAGACTAGATCTTAGGTTTGGAAAAAACAGGTTAAAAGATTAAAAGAGGTGAAAACTATGAGAGCTAATTTCTCAAATTACGAAGTCGAGCTAGAGGCCTTAAGAGTAAGTTACCTTGAAAGATAGTATCTTGGAGACAAAAGGTTTTCATGATTTCAGATATTTCAGATGATGAAGAGATCTCAAGGTTCTTGCTAGCAATCTGTGTCTCTTTGATTATTCTGACTTCTTCAATCTTGTTTATTATCTTAGATCGGGCAGGGGTTGCAGATCCAAACATGAACGTTTTAGGACTGAACATTGTCGCTATTCTTTTCTTCACCTTACTACTGCTTGGATGGGATTATTACTAGTCTCCTTGGATGATTACCGGCACACCTTTCTCCTTCAGATGCTCGACCTGTCTTTTAACGAAGTCTTCTTCATTACTTCCTTTTGTAGCGACTATGTAGACCTGGGCGTCTCCAAAAGGCCTCATTACTCTTCCTGCTCTCTGTGTGGCCTGTCTCCTAGAGCCTCCCTGTCCTGAAGCTATTATGCCTACCTCTGCGTCCGGTAGATCTAGGCCTTCGTCTCCTATTCTGGAAACTATCAATGTATCGATATCACCCTGTCTGAACTGTTCGAAGTACTCTTCACGTTCATCGAAATCAGTCTCACCGGAGATGAAAGGTATGTTAAACTCATCGGAGAACTCTTCTCCCTGTTCGATCCAGTCACAGAAAATGACGGTCTTATCCTCTTCATGTTCTTCAAGCAGCTTTTCTATATGATCCTTCTTTCTAGGGTTCTTTGAGGCTATAATAGACTTCTTGAATCCTGAGGCTTTGTGATACTTGTTTCTGTAAAAGTCGCTCTCCCAGTCAACCAGCTGGATTTCTACGTCCGGCTTTAAGACGTACTCTTCGTTGAAGAAACGCGCCCAGTCTGCTCCTATCTCCTGTCCGATCAGTGCAAAGATTTCTCTCTCCTTGTTGTCTTCTCTGACCGGTGAAGCCGAGAGCCCTACCCTTCTTGTCGACTGAAGGTTGGCTGTCTTGGAGAAAAGCGAGCTTGGAATGTGGTGGACCTCGTCGTATATTATTAGTCCCCATTCGTTTCTGAACAGGTTAGTGTTCTGTCCGGCCATATGGTAAGTAGCAATAGTTACATCATCCATTTTTTTCTCATCGCCGTGGTACTCGCCTATCTGGTCCTCTGTGATGGTGGTCTTGTCCAGAATTTCTCTTTTCCACTGTCCGACCAGTGATCTCTGAGGAACTAGGATTAACGTCGGTGAGTCTACCTTTGTCATAAGTCCGATCGCAGTTACAGTTTTACCTGATCCTGCAGGGTTTGCAAGCACCGCTGCCTTTTTCTCAAATGCCTTTTCGCGGTACTCTTCCTGGTAATCCCTTAGATCTACCTTTAGATCCGCACCTATCTTTCTATCTACTTCTCTAAACTTAGAGTTGTCCTCTACAGGGAATCCTTTTTTCAAAAGAGTCTCTTTTATCTCTGCCCTGGACTTTGCACCCATCGCAATCCTTGAGGCTGTATCGTCTAGATCAACCACAAGGTTGTCTCTTACATCATCTATGCTACGTGCCCATTCCATTCTTTCCTTATTTGAAGCTTCAAGGGTGTGGTAACGTCCTTTATGTTCTATTGAGAAAACCTCCTGCTTCTCGTACGTTCTCTCCAGCCAGTTCAAGAAGTTGGGATAGTTTCCTAGAATCCTTGTATACTTCTCTTTCATCTCCTCAAGTGAAAGATCGGAGTTCCAGATATCCATCTCCTTTATTCTATATTTATAATGCTCTCCGCTTGAGCTATCTAGATGAGCCACCTCCGACATCTCGTTCAACGTTTCATCTTCCGGTTCGGATATTATTATCTCTCTCTGAGGTTCAAAGAAGACTACATTCTGCTCTGAATTTTTTTCATCGTTCAAATCGTTGATTTTCTGTATTAACTCTTCTTTGGAAAGATCTTGGAGGTTATCTTCTTCTGGCATGCCTTACCTAAAGGTACCTAAAGCTTAAATTGGTGACCGGTCAGAAAATTCTATGAAGTCGGAGCTGATCAGAGAACTGTCTAAGCTGGAAGATTTTCAGAATCCTAAGATATCCCTTGAACAGTATATGACTCCGCCGGAGCTTGCTGCTGATATTTTGCATACCGCTTACATGAACGGAGATATTGAGGGAAAGGAAGTAGCGGACCTTGGAACAGGTACCGGTATACTGGCGATTGGCTCGGCTTTACTTGGAGCTGATACGGTAGCCATAGATAAAGACTCTGGAGCTATTGATACTGCGCGTCAGAACGTTGAGAAGATGGATGTATCGGATTTTATAGATTTTAAAGAACAGGATGTTATGGAGCTGGACGGTAACTTTGATACGGTTGTGATGAATCCTCCTTTCTCTGTGCACAGTGAATCAGATATAAGCTTCTTACGTAAGGCCGTAGAGATCTCATCTGCGGTCTACGCAGTCTCACATCCAGGTCTTCGTTCGAATGTGAAGGATTTTATCCGGAAATCGGGTTATAAGCTTGTGACTTTACAACAGTACAGTATCGCACTTCCTCCAACTTATGGTTTTCATACCGAGGAATCGAGGGAAACTGACATCGATGTACTGGTGACTAAAAAAGCTGATGAATGAATAGTTAATTATGATGGAACTCGAAACGACTGAGAAAGATGGAAGGCTCCTGATCAACATGGAACAAAACCATACCCTTGCGAACCTTATAAGGAAATCGACATGGGAAACAGATGGAGAGGCAGCATACGACACAGGACACCCTCTAGGAGAGGAGTCAAACCTGATAGTGGAGTCAGAAGACCCTCAGGAAACCCTTCAAGAGTCTATAGAAGTTGCAAGGGAATGGATGGAAGAGCTTGAATCAGAGATTTAATCTGATTTTTCCTATTTCTATATCTTTCGCCACCTGAAAAATAAAAAGAACCTGTGTGTATCCTTTAACATGAACTTTTTGGATGAAAATCGAGGTTTGAAGGATAACTGGATCGCCGACAATATTTACTTTCTAGCTGTAGCTCTTATACTTGCTTTTGGAGTTATACAGACTACAGGAACAGCATTGGAGACAGATAATCCGGTGGTTACAGTAGTTTCTTGCTCTATGTATCCGGAATACAAGGTAGGAGATGTAGTTATGGTGAAAGGAGAGAGCTTTGAAAATATAAATGAAGGGGATGTGATAGTGTTCGATGCAGAGAGCCAAGAGGTCGATATACCTGTTATCCACAGGGTTATCTCTAAAGGCGAGAACAGCTTAGAGACTCAGGGAGACAATACACAGGGACAGAACGAGTTTGAGAAGGATATAAGACCTGATCAGATACATGGAAAGGCATTTTTTAGTATTCCAAGAGTAGGTTTGGTGAAGCTAGGTACTATGGATATACTTGGGTTGACAGGGCAGCCATTTGTATTCGACAGCATTCCGGCGTGTGAACGTGTAAACTAACCGTTGGTTTATAAAGATAAAGGTGGTATAGAATACAATCATGGAGTTCTGTGATGAATGTGGAGGAATGTTAGTCTCTGAGAAAAAAGATGGAAAATCATTCATGAAATGTAGGAGCTGTGGAGAGAAACAGGATGTAGAAGGCGAAGAGATGAAAGTGACAGAAGAGAAAGAAGAAGACCCTATGGACAGATTAAACGTCTCCTCAGAAGAAGATCAGGAAACAACAAGGCCTACAACCGACAAAGAATGTCCTTCTTGCTCCTCGAACAAAGATGATGAAAAAGAGCACGAATGGTGGATGGAACAGACAAGATCAAGCGATGAACCTCCAACACGGTTCTATGAATGTACAGAATGCGGGAACGTCCACAAAGAGTATGACTGAAGTTTTATATTCTCAGCTTATCAATAGCTGTATATGTCCGAGGAGCTAGAGAAAAGGATTAACCAGCTTGAAGAGTTAGTGGAGAAGCAGCAAGAAAAGATACAGGAAATGGGAAACAGTTCTTCTGAAAAGAAGACTGATAAAGTAAAGGGAAGAAAGAACAAAGATTTGTCCAGAAGAGACTTTATCAAAAAGTTAAGTGTTGGTACTATAGGTCTGGGGGCTGTTTTAAGTCCTGTTTCTGCATTGAATATCCGTGATACTAAGTTTGATGTATATACTCAGGATTCTGGTTCTGTGAAAAGTTTAGGTGTAGATGGTAACGGCGATGTAGAAATTCCTAACGGAAGATTGCTTTTGAATAATGGTCTGCCGGTTGATTTTAGCTCTAACGACCTTGCTTTTAGACAGACAGATGATTTTGTCTCATTTTATAATGAATCTGGAATCACAGATGTGTTAGCAGTATATGAGAATGGGAATGTTGAAATACCGAACGGAGATATTGAACTAGGTCAAGGAGGTAACGTTAAGGCTAATGTTTTAGAGCCTTCCACTTTTGATAACATGTTTATTAGTGCAGGAGTATCTGATGGTGATGTAGTTCTAAGAAACGGAGATAATGACCATATACTAAGAGCCAGAGGAAATCAAAATGTGGATATTCCGAATGGCGATCTAAATATGAATGGTAATGACATTGAGATGGAGGATGCTTCAATTGCTGATGAAAGTGGAACTTTACGTTTAGGTATTGGGTCTACAAGCACATTTTTAAGAGGGCCTGATACGTCTAATAAGATAGTTTTGAATGAATCGGAAAGTTCTCTAGATTTTTTAGCTTATGAAGATGAACCGATACGGTTCAGAGACTCTACTGGAGCAGGGGTAGCGTTTCAGTATTTAGAAGATCCGTCTAAGGGTACGCTTGAACTTAGGAACGCTAGGTTAGATTTAGCCGGAAATAATGTTCAAGGAGCTAATAATTATGACCTAGATCCCGATATTCAGGGTTCACTTTTCCGTATGGGTTCAGCCGATCAGTTTTTCCGGTTTACGGATAGTAATAGTGATGATGTTTTGAATATAGAAGATGGAGGGGAGGTAGAGATACCGAGCGGACACCTAAGTATGGAAGGCAACCGTGTTGAGAATGCAGGTGCTTTCTGGAATATACAGGTTTCAAAAGGAGATCAGAGCCAGGTTAGAAGGTATGAAAACAGTCAAAATCAGGGTTTTGACGAATACTTCAAATCCATAAATATCACTGATGACGCTCCTACAACTATAATGGATACGGATGAAGGTAATTTAACTACGGGAGGCATGATTTTGGTTGTGGGGCGACAAACAGGAAATTACTTTACTGATATGCTCATATACGCCGGTGTAGACGGAGGCGTATCACGTATTTCGTCTGAAGAGAGAAGCAGCCCGCCTGACAGGAACTATACTATCGATGACCGTGATATAAATCTGGAACTTGTAGACAACACTGACGAATACCGTATAGTGGCTAAAGCTGTTGGAGGATCAACATAGAAAGACTAGTAAGTAGATAGTTGAACTGTTTATTGAAGCCAAAAATTTAATCCAGAATGTTCTAAATCTTTATTCAACCTTGATCTCTATATCTCCGTCCATTTCCTCGGCGATACTATTTACGGAGGCTCTCAGTTTTTTGATCTCTTCCTCTAAGTACTCTTTTTCTTCGTTATAATCTCTTTTGTCCAGCTTTTTCTCGAAGTCGTAATCTCTATTGTTTACTTCGGTAATAAACTGACTTTCTAAATCTTCCATCTTTCCTTCTAGTTCAGAAATCCTGTCCTCAAGACTGTGCATAAACCGCTGTGTAGATCTTACGCCTTTGATCATCTCTGAAAGACTATCATGGATATCTGACTCAAGGAAAGACTCTACGTTTGTCTCTAGAGAGTTCATACGAGACTCCAGGGAGTTAAGCTCTTTTTCAAATATTTCCATGTCTCTCTGTTGGTCTTCCTGTCCGTCAACAGCTGAGTTCAACTGTTGGACCTGGTGTCTCTGGTGTTTTAGCTCATCCTCCAGCACATGTGTTATCTCGCTTTGAAAGTCTTGAAGGGAACTATCCACGGCATCAATATGTGAGCTCAGCTTGTCTACACGGCCCTTTACCTGTTTGAGCTCTTCCTCAGCTTTCTCTCCCTGTTTTCCAAGTAGGTCCATAGGTAGGTATTGTGGTTTCCGGTATTTCAAACCTTGGATAGGATACGGTTAAAACTTTTTACTGATTATATTTACTTATGTCAGACGATCAGCAGAGGAGAGCGGCAGCTGTTTACAAAGATATTGAAAACGTAGATCCACAGAGGGATATAAGAGTACGTCTAGTAGGGACTGTGATAGAAAAGGAGACCGAGTCTGTAAAGCTTGATGATGGTTCCGGAACTGTTGAGGTATTTATGGAGGAAGAGAAGCTTGAAAAAGCCGAAGATGGAGGTAGAATAAGGGTTCTAGGACGTGTAATGCCTATACCTGACGGTTTTGAGCTTAGGGCTGAAGCGGTTCATGACCTGAGTGATGTGGATTACGATAGATTCACCAAGGTTAAAAAAATTGTTAACACTTAAAGATAACATAAGGTGGAAGATTTGTTTAAAGCAGAACTAGAAGAGGTCGGACTAATTCAGGACTCAATGAAAACCATTTCAGATCTGATCAGTGAAGGACTGTTCCAGCTGACAGAGGAAGGAGTAAGACTGGTAGCAGCTGATCCTGCGATGGTTGCACTTGTAGACTTCAATATAGAGAAGGATGTGTTCGAATCATTTGAACTTGAGAAAGATGAAAAAGTAGGTCTGAACTTGGAAAACTTATACTCTATCCTGAGAAGAGCGAACTCGGGAGACACAATTACTTTTGAAGTAAGGGAGGATGACTCAAAGTTCTACATAACGATGGAAGACTCTTCCACCAGAGAGTTCTCTCTACCTATTCTAAACCTTTCAGAGGACGATATACCTGATACGGAGTCTCTAGACCAGTTCAAGATGACTTCAAACCTTGAGACAACCGTCCTGGAGAGCGCAATCAAGGACGCAATGGTCGTCGGGGACTCGGTAACAGTCTCTTCGACAGGCTCCAACCTGAGAATAGAGTCGAAAGGAGATCAGTCGAACGTCAACTTCAACATTGAAAAAGGCTCTGAAGGCGTAATGGATATCGAAGGATCCGAGGCCAGCTCAATGTTTTCACTAGACTACCTTTCCTCAATGGTAAAGGCCAAAAAACTTAGCGACAACGTAGAGCTGAAGTTAGGAAACGACTTCCCAATGAGGCTTAACTTTGAAGTTCCTGAAAAAGCTAGGCTTAGCTTCGTACTGGCTCCAAGGATTGAAGAAGACTGATGAGCTCTACTGAAGGAGGGCTTGATCTACAAGCTGAACTAGAGAGCGGGTATGATAATCTCAATGGCAATAAAGAAAACGTGCTTAAAGATTCTGAAATTTATGGACCTGTAATCAAGGTCCTTGAAGGTTATGAGAGTAAAGAGGTTAGGGCCGGAGAGATTTATGAGGATTCGGAACTCGAACCTAGTGAGTTTGCTAAGGGGACTCAGTTAGAAGATAACCATCGAATGAAGTATGAAAGTAAAATTGGAAAACTTCTATCAGCTTTTTCTATTCTTGGCATAATTGAATGTAGTAACGGTCATTTTCGAAGTTACATGATACCTGAAGAACTCCCTCATGGTTTAGAATGGAGTGATGTAGAAGAAGAACTGGATAGTTATGAAGCTGAATGACTAATTATGGGATATGTCGGAAAAGTACGCTGTACCTGCAACCGGAGCCTTAATTTTCAATGAAAACGATGAAATTTTTCTAATGCAGAGTCCGAAATGGGGTGGCCAATGGCTGGTTCCTGGCGGAAAAGTTGAGAAAGGCGATACCATGGAAGAAACGGTTAAAAAAGAAGTGAGAGAAGAGACCGGGCTTGAAGTATCGGATATAGAGTTCTTAGAGGCAAAAGATGGAGGAAATCCGGAAGATTTCGAGAGGGATACGCATTTTATCTTTCTGAACTTTACATGTAGAGCTGAGGACCAGGAAGTCGAGCTAGATGAAAGAGAGGCTGTAGAGTATAGATGGATAGATCCTAATGAAGCATTAGACAGCGATCTAGAGATAAACGATAGTACGAAGGATTTTATCAGAGAATATTTAGGATAGGTGATTGAAACAAAATTTCCATACTTTCGGATTCTACTTCAGTCTCCTAAAACAATTTAAATCAAGAGCTAGAATGGTTAGGTATGGTCGACCTAGAGAAAAAAGTTAGAGAGCTGGCCGATAGGGTGGAAAACCTTGAGAAGCAGAATAAGAAATTAGAGCAGAAGAATGAAAGATTAGAGAGAAAATTACTAGGTAAAGTTGAAAAAGACGATGGAGAAGACGGTTCTGATGAGATGTCGCGTAGGAGCTTCTTGAAGAAGGCTGGAATTGGTGCAGCAGGTCTAGCAGCACTAGCCAGTCCTGTTTCTGCTTTGGATATCAAAGACCAGAAGTTTGATGTATATACTCAGGATTCTGGTTCTGTGAAAAGTTTAGGTGTTGATGGTAACGGGGATGTTGAGATTCCGAACGGCAACCTTAATATAGGGGAAGATATTGATATGGGTAGAGGAGAGATCAGCAGTCTAGGTAAGATAGCATCTTCAACGGTTGAACCATTAATTATTGAAGGCCTACATGATTCAGGTTTTAATACAACTCAAGAAGTTAGAGTACAAGCATCAGAGTCTGATGGAGAATCATCAATTGTATTAGGGGCAAATAGAAATTACGAAGCTGTAAATCTAGAAATTCCTTTGAACTTTTCAAATAAAGATAAAGAAATACAGGTGGAAGGTAACACAGCTATAAGATTAAATTCTAGAGAAGATGTAGAAATCCCAAATGGCGATCTAGATATTAAAGGTAATGAGATTATCCTACCAACTGATAGTTCTAGAGGTATTATTCAAGGCGGAGAACAGGTCAGCATGGAGTTTAGAGAGAATGGTCGTGTGGTAATGCTTGACAATGAGTTGTCGCAGGTACAGTTTTTCAACTATATACCAAATGATGAAGTTCTTATAGGCAGTAATGATATACCAGTAAGATTTAGAACAGATTTAGAAATCTCAGACGGCCAACTGGACATAAAAGGCAATAATATTGAGGGCAATCAGTTACGTATTTCCCCTGAAAGCGGTTTTCCCGGGCCTGTAATCCGTAACTTAGAGGCTGGCGGACAAATAACTCTCATGTCGGAAGATTCAACAGAGATAATTGAGGCTAAAGACAACGGCAATGTTGGAATTCCGAATGGGGGTCTAGATTTTGATAACAGTGTCTCGTTGGCTGGAGACGGCGGTGATTTGGTTGTTCGTGATGGTGAGGTTGAACTAATACGTCAGCCGGAAGGCAGCCCTACCGAGTTCTTACAGGGTGTGGATACCGGTCCGATTGAGGCTCCGGAAGACACATTCTCACAGATAATCAACACACCGGTAACCGATGAAATGGATGCTGGAGAAACAGTTGGTCACACATTCTCAATAAACAGCCAAACAGCAGTAGCCATTCGTGCTGAAGCAGATGGAAACGGAGGAGTACAGAATCTAGAATACGAGTTCTTTAACTCCGATGGAGAAAAAGGGATGGAAATAGAAGAAAACGGAGATATAAAAGCCAAAGGACAGTTCCAAGACGAATCACTGTAGGTGACCCAAAAAATATGTCAGAAATAAACCTACAGAAAGGACTAATAGGACACTGGACGATGG
>LKMJ01001680.1_pt1 | contig 19816 bp, 20 predicted proteins | sample 643391 | NCBI WGS metagenome assembly LKMJ01 (sample SAMN04112250, study PRJNA286221) | soda lake metagenome | biome: soda lake; feature: Kulunda Steppe; material: water; isolation source: sample PL-Br10 brine of Picturesque Lake | place: Russia: Kulunda steppe | collected 2010-07 | reverse complement strand
TGCTCCGGCTGGGATTCGAACCCAGGTCATTGCCGTGAGAGGGCAATATGATTGGCCGGACTACACCACCAGAGCGCACGTCTGTTTGACGCAGTTAGCGGTACGAAAGGTGATTGTAAAACAGTTCCGTTTCGACCGTGCTGTGTCCCGGTTTACCGTGGCTTGTCGCGTCGATCTCTTCGAGAGACGCGACGCTCACACGTCGACGGCGAACGAGTCCAGGCCGTCCGAGGCACTCACGATCGCGGCGAGCAGGTCTGCAACCGCATCCAGGTCTCCAACGTCGACGACCTCAACTGGCGTGTGCATGTATCGGTTCGGAATCGAAACATTCAGCGACGGGACACCGGCTCGTGAGGTGTAAAAGGCGTCTGCGTCCGTGCCGGTCCGGGTGCCGGCCGCCTGTAGCTGGACATCGATGTCGGCGTCGCCGGCCACGGTTCGTGCGAGCTCAACGAGGAGGGGATGGTTCGCGCTGCCACGAGTGATCACCGGCCCCGAGCCGAGCTCGACTGGGCCCCGATGTTCGGTGTCGACATCGGGGTTGTCGGTGGCGTGGGTGACGTCGACAGCGACGAACGCGTCGACGTCGTCGAGGTCAGTGCCCACCATCTGTGCACCCTGTAATCCGACTTCCTCCTGAACGGTCGAGACGGCGTAGACGGTGGCGGCGACACCGGTTTCGACCGCGCGTCGGAGCCCTTCGGCGGCCGCCCATATACCCGTTCGGTTGTCAATCCCGCGGGCCGCGATTCGGTCGCCGACCAGCTCTTTTTGTTCGGTAGAGAAAGTGACGGGATCACCCACTTCGACGTGGTTACGGGCTTCCGCTGCGTCGGTCGCACCGATGTCGACAAACTGCGCTTCGACCTCCTCGTACTCGTCGTCGTCGGGGTCACGCAGATGAACTGCAGTCTGGCCGATGACACCCTGTACGGGCTCTCCGGCGTGGATCGTGACGTGTTGGCCCTTCGAGATAGTCCGGTCGGAGCCGCCGATACAACCGATTCGGAGAAACCCCTCATCGAGCACGTCGCGGACGATGAATCCGATCTCGTCGGCATGACCGGTCACGGCGATCGTCGGAGCGTCGGGATTTCCCTCGTGAACCGCGATGGCGTTTCCGTAGGCGTCAGTGCTGACGTCGTCGGCGAACTCGCGGACGTATTCGATCCACACGCGCTGACTCTGGGTTTCGAATCCGGAGGGACTGGCGGTTGCGAGCAGATCGTTGAGGAACGCTCGCTGTGTTTCGTCCATAGAAATGGCTGATTTGGCGGTAGATATGAATCCGCCGGTCGCGGCGCGAGACCGGTCAGGGCTCGGGCGAGGATCCGCTGTCTCACAGCCGTGCTACTCCTGTACCTTCGGCTCGGCGACGCGTCCGTGTTTTCGGCTCGACGACGCTCCTGTACGTTCAGCCCGGCGCCACTGATAAGCCGGCGGCGTGCGAACGAGAACGCATGAGCGAGAAATCCCTTACCCTCTTGGAGCTTCACCTCGGCGACGGTGACGTCAGTATCGGTCCGTTCGGCATCACCGGCGGGACCGGCGGAATCAACGGTACTGACGACGCGCTAGCAATCGACGGATCAGACGATACAGCCGCTGACGCCGACACAGCCGCTGACGAATCGGGTGATCGTTGCGGCTGCTCGGTCAAATCCATTGGGGGACTCCTTCTCGCGCTCGGCGTGCTCGCTGTGGTGGCGATCGGAGTCGCAGCGCTGCTCGGCGATGATGATGCCGTCGAGATCGACCGCTGATGGGACCGAATCCGAGGCTCGTGTCCCAGTGGCTCGCTTCCCGCCCGTGTTTGCCACAAGCGACTTGAAGCGGGCGCTCCTCCGATCGGTATGGACATTCTTCGAAGCCTTCGTGCGGTCTCCGCGGCGTCCGGGCCCGGTCTCGTCGACTGGGACCGAGCCACGGCGGCCGCGAAGGCGAGTACCAACTCCGGGTCGCTCGCGTTGACACCCGCAGAGCGGACGGGGTACGCGGCCGACGTGCGAGATGCCCGGACGCGGCTCCGCGAGGTCGCCGGAATCGAATTCGACGTGCCAGAGACGATCGAGGTACAGAACCGCCACCATTGGATCGACGCGAGCGTCGACACGTTTCGGAACGTGATGGAACCCGTCGAGGACGCCGCGACCGGCGGGGTCGACGAAACGACGAGTCCGTTTAACGAGGCGACGGCTCCGTTTGACGAGGCGACGGCTCCGTTCGATGGAAGGACGGGACCGTTCGACGGAGGAATCGTGGAGCCGCCGCCGGGTTCGGTCTCCGGTCCGACTCCCCTCGCCGGCCTCTCACAGGACCTCTCGCGGATCGCCAACACCGGCTCGATGGCGTTCGCGCTCGGCTTTCTGGCGCGCAACGTGCTCGGACAGTACGACCCGCTGCTGCTCGCGGATGAGCCCGACGACGACCACGGGCTCTACTTCGTGCATCCGAACATCGTCACCGTGGCGGCGTCGCTCGACGTCGACTACCCGCGCTTCCGACGCTGGATCGCGTTTCACGAGGTGACGCATGCGGCGGAGTTCGGCGCGGCGCCGTGGCTCCCCGAGTACCTCGAATCCCGCGTCGAGCGCGGCGTCGACGAACTGGCTACGGGCGGGCTTGACCGCGAGGCGTTCACCGAGCTGCAGACGGCGATGACAGCCGTCGAGGGGTACGCAGAGGTGCTGATGGACCAGGCGTTCGACGACGAATACGCCGACCTGCGCCGAAAGCTCGACGAGCGTCGAAGCGGCGGCGGTCCCGTCCGCCGCCTGGCCAGCCGGCTGCTTGGACTCGGGTTGAAAAGACAGCAGTACGAGCGCGGCGCCGCCTTCTTCCGGCGCGTCGCCGACGTGCGAGGGATCGAGGCCGCGGGCGCGGTGTGGGAGCGCCCTGAGACCCTCCCGACGAGCGCCGAGATCGGCGATCCAGACGCTTGGATCGCGCGTATCGACCCCTGATCCGGTGACTCCGATTCGGATTGGACCCGTCAGAGAGCGAGTCGTCGGTCGCGGAACGCGCGGACGACGTCTTGGCGGGCGATGATCCCGACGAGTCGGTCGGCGTCGTCGACGACCGGGACGCGGTTGATGTTCGGGTCGTCGCCCGCGAGCAAGTCGAGGACGGTCTCGATGTCGCTCTCTGGCCTGACGGTCGCGACGCCGGTACTCATCACCTCGGAGATGGGTTTGTCGGCGTTGCGGATCAGGTCGACGCCGAGGTCTAGATCGGCCCATGGCGCTTTCACCTGGTAGGTGAGCGTGTCGACGAACGGGGGGAGCCCGATCGGGATCCACAGCGTCTCGTCGTCGGGTTCGAACAGGTCGACGAGGTCGGACTCGGTGACGACACCGACCACGCGATTATCGTCGTCGACGACTGGGAAGCCGCTAAACGGGTAGCGAGCGAATCGTTTGAACACGTCGGCAACGTCGTCGTCGGGGGCGACCGTCTTCACGTCGGCGGTCATCAGCTCACGCGCTTGCATATGCCGATGGTCACTCCGGGCGGCCCTATGCGTTTCGGCCAGATCAGGAACGCGGCCAGATCAGGAACGCGGCCGCACGACGAGACCGGCCGCTCTGACGAGACGCAGTAGCTGTGGCGGTACAAATACGTATGGCCGGGGTGGGCTCCGAACCCACGATCTCCGCATGTCCCAGGTCCGAGGCTCGGCGGAGCCACGGGAAGGACGCGGACGCTTCCAAGGCGTCACCGCACCGAATCTCCGAACCCTATGAGTGCGGCGCTATGTCCAGCTAAGCCACCCGGCCTCACTGTTTCGTACCGCGATGAGACTCTTTAACCTTCCCATCCATCGGGAGGGTGTGAGTGTATAACAGTGCGCTTGCGTCCGGCGGTCCTCCGACTCCAGCTCCCCGATCGCCCGATCGAACACAGCACACCACCCGACGCGGACCCCGCGGATTTATGCCCGACGGGACGGATAGCCGCGATATGAGCCTTCCCGAACTGCTCGCGGAGCACGTCGGTGACGAGAGCGTTGTCGCCGGGGTTCCGCTCGGGGGTGACGACCATCTCGTGGTCACGCCGACACGAACGCTCGTCTACCGCGGCGACGGCCTCTTGTCAGACGAGTCGGTGACGGCGCACTCCCACGATGTCGAGCGCATCGCAATCTCGACGGGCCGCCGAAAGACGAAGCTCACCCTCGGCTACGGTCTCGACGACGACGAGACGATATCGGTACCGACGAAACATGCCGACAACACTCTCCACCCGATCCTTGCAGGCGTCCTCTCCGCCCGCGGCGTCACTCAACCCGGCGAGTCCGTTCTCCGGACCTTCCGATTCTCTGAGCTCACCCTCGTCGTCACCACCGACCGTCTGGTAAAACACGTCGGCGGTGCGGTCTGGGACGACGAGTTCGAGGAGTTCCCCTACACCGACCTCACCGACCTCGACTTCGAGGAGGGAACCGTCGCGACCGCCGTCGTCCTCACCCACGCCGGCCGCTCCGAGCGATTTAAAGCCCCCAACGAGTCCGCTCGTGCCGTCCGCGAAACCCTTGTCGACGCCGTCTGTGATTTCTATGACGTCGATAGCCTCGAAGAGTTCCGCGTGACCGTCGCCGCCGACGCAGACGACTCCGACACCGCAGCCGACGCCGGCGGCACCACCGATTTCGGCGAGGGCCCCGACCCGCTGTCAGCCTCTCCAGTCGCCGACGCGGAGGCCGAAGCCGGCACGAACGGCGGGACAGGGGCGGAACCGACACCGAAGACGCAGACGAGCGGTTCGGTCGCGGCCGCGGACCCGGCGTCGGAGCCGACCGTGGAGGCGACGGCGAACGCCGACCGGACGACCAACTCGGCGACAGATCCCTCCACGACCGGTATGGGCAGTACGGAGCCGTCGACGGGCGATGTCGCAACTGGATCGCTCACTGACGACGGCTCGGTGACCGATTCCGAGCCGGGCGCGCCGACTTCGGACCCGGCTGGCGACGCCGTATCCGATCTGGCCCGCAACGACGCCGCTGATCCAGTTGGCGCCGACAGCTTCAACGGCTCGTCGTTCGAGACCGCCGGCGTCGAGGACGCCGACCTCGCGACGGAGGTCGCCGCGCTTCGCCGCACCGTCGAGACGCAATCGGAGCGGCTCGACCGGCAGTCCGCGCTCATCGAACAACTGATCGAGGAGCTTCGGCAGGGTCGCTGAGCGGCTCGACCCGCCGACCGTGGTCCGCTTGCGAGTCGCTGTCCGCGAACCGTCCACCGACTCTCCTTGTTCTCCGAGTCGATAGCTGCGGGGAATCGTTTATAAACCCGACGGCAAAACGCCGATGAGTGACCACCCAGTTCGGCACGCGACTCGATACGCTCGTGGGCAGCGTCGTGACCACGGAAGGACGCCTTGCGGTAACGGCCGCGGTCCTGCTCGCGACGGCGGCCGTCGGCTGGCTCCTCCTCCCGCGTGCCGTGCGGGCCGGCAAGCGCGTCGCGACGCACTGGATAGAGCGCTTCCTTGACGGCCGCGGCGAGAGCTCGGTCGAGACGCTCCGAGAGGCCGTGCCGATCTCGTTCGGGCTGCGGCTGTTCGTCGGTCTTCTCCAACTGGCGCTGTTTGCGGTCGCCGCCGTCGTCGTCCTGGCTCTGTGGGGGCAGTTCGCAGTCGTCCTCGCCGTGTTGCCTGTCGCCGAGAGCGCGTTGACGGTCGGTGCGCAGGTCGCGCTCTCCGGACTGCTGTTGGCCAGCGCGTACATCGCGAGCGATATCTTAGAGGAGTACGTCTCCGATATGTCCGACGGCAGCGACCGCATCACGGCCCACCAAGAGCAGCTTCTCACCCGGATCATGCAAGTCGGGTTGTTGGCGGTCGCCGGAATCACCGTTCTCGGCATCTGGGGCGTTAACCTCGGCGGACTTCTCGTCGGGGCTGGCTTCCTCGGGATCGTCCTCGGGATGGCCGCCAGACAAACACTCGGAGCGCTCGTCGCCGGCTTCGTGTTGATGTTCGCTCGCCCGTTCGAGATCGGCGACTGGGTCGAGATCGGTAATGAGGAGGGGTTCGTCACGGAGATCACCATCATGAACACCCATATGCGGAACTTCGACGGGGAGTACGTCGTGGTCCCCAACGACCTCGTCACCAACCAGGCGATCACGAACCGGAGCCGCGAGGGGCGCCTCAGAATCCACATGGAGGTCGGTATCGGCTACGACGACGACCCGAACCGCGCAAGCGAGATCGCCGAGACGGTGTTAGAGGAGATCAGTACCATCGCGAACAACCCCGCACCGTACGTGATCCCCTCCGAGTTCGGCGACTCCGCGATCGTCTTGGACCTCCGCTTCTGGATCGATCCGCCGACACCGCAGGCGCGGTGGCGCTCGAAGGCGACCGCAGTCGAAGAGATTCAGCGTCGGTTCGCCGCCGCCGGGATAACCATCCCGTACCCGCAGCGGACCGTGACGCATCCGCCGGAGACGGCCGAGGCCGACGACACCGTCGAGCGCGTCGAGCGGTTCGACGCCCCGCAAGGACGGTCGGACGGTGGCCGGTCAGCGGACCGTCAGTCGGGACGGCGACCGAGGAATAAAAACGGCGACGACCAGTCGACCGGCGGCGACTGAACCGAGGGGCGGCGCAATCAGTCGACCCTCATCGGTCTCGGCCGAACTCCGTCGCAAATGTCGACTCTGCGACCGACAACACGGTCGGGCGACCGTGCGGACACGCGTACGGTCGCTCACACTCACCCAGTCGGTCGAGCAGCGACCGGATCTCGTCGCGACTCAGGTCATCGATCTCACCGCGTTTCAGCGACGGATGACACGCCAGATCCGCGAGCAGGGTCTCGCGAGCGTTCCTCGGGAACGCCGCGTTCGACAGCGTCGCGAGCGCATCGCGGAAGGCGTCCGCGTCGGCTGTCCGTCCGAACGGGGCCGGCAGGGTGCGGAGCCGGACCGTCCCGCCGCCAAACGGCTCTGTCTTGAACCCGAGTGCGTCCAGCGCGTCCGCGTACGCCTCCGCCGCCGCCGCCTCCGGTGCCGATAACGACACCGCGACGGGTGGATCGAGCGCGGCGGTCGCCACCGGCTCGTCGTCGAACGCCCGGGCGAGCCGCTCGTAGTTCACGCGCTCGTGAGCGGCGTGCCCGTCGACCACAAGCAGCTCCTCGCCGGTCTCAACGAGGAGGTAGAGGTCACGAAACACCCCGATCGGCTCGGCGTCATCGAACGGATTCGGACGCTCGCCGTCACCCTCTCCGACCGGTTCGAGGGCCGTCTCGACGCCGGTTTCGACTTCGGCGGTGCGGCGCAGGTCCGCGCCGGTGAGCCCGTCGGCGACCGCGGACTCGACCGCATTGGCGACTTTGTCGGCGTCGCGGAGACCGACCTTCCGTTTCGCCGGATGGACGTTCGGGTCGACACGCTCCGACGGCACCGTCACGTCGACAGCGGCGATCGGCTCTCGCCCGTCCGGAAGCAATCGACCGTATCCCGCCCGCACCGCGGCCGCGAGCCGGTCGTTCCGGACGGGCCGCCCGTTCACCGCGACGCGGATGTGGTCGCGGGAAGCGCGGGTAAACGAGGGGTACGTGAGGACGCCGGTGACTGCGGCGGAGAACGTGGTGTCGGGGTCCTCGACGCCGACTCCGGAGCCGACCGCAACGTCGATGCTCGCCGCGAGCTCAGTCGACCGACTGGCCGTCTCGCGGTCGTACACGCCAAACAGTGCATCCGTGACACCGGTTCCCGGCGTCGAGAGCGTCGTCGAGCCGTCGTGATCGAGCGTGAACGCGACGTTCGGATTTGCGAGCGCGTAGTCGGCGACCAGCGAGGAGATCCGCGCGAACTCCGCTGCGGCACTCGCGAGCGACTCGCGGCGGGCCGGCCGCGTCGCGAACAAGTCCTCGACGAGGACAGTGGTCCCGCGGGCGCGTCCGGCGTCAGAGACCGTGGGCTCGATCCGGTTGTCGGCAGCGTTGTTGCAGACACCGACACGCGTCTCGACGCGCGTCCCGACGGCGCCGCCGGCGCTCGTCAGGAGTTCGAGCCGCGCCGCCTCAGCGATCGCGGCCAACGCCTCTCCGCGGAAGCCCAGTGAGTCGACGCCGCCCGGGTCGCCGTCGGGCGCCAGCTTGCTCGTCGCGTGACGCTCGACGGCGCGCCGGGCATCGGATCGAGACATCCCGTGGCCGTCGTCCGACACTCGTATCCGGTCGGTCCCGTCCCCGTCGACGGCGATTTCGACCCGAGACGCGCCCGCGTCAAGCGCGTTGTCGATCAGCTCACCGACGACCCGCGCCGGCCGGGTGACCACCTCACCGGCCGCGATCCGGTCGACCGTGGCTGGGTCGAGACGGCGGACTTCGCGCGGTTCGCCGCTCGGACCGTCGACGCGTTCACCCGTCATCGTCAAGCCTCGACTGGAGGCCGTGGAGGGCGTTCAGCGCCTCGATCGGGGTCGTCTGCGCGAGATCGATCTCCCGGAGGGCCGCGGCGAGGTCGGGATCGGTCGCGCCCTCGTTGACTCCACTGCTGTCGGCTCTGCTCCCGGTTTCGCCCCCCTCACCGAGTCTCGCGTCATCGTTTTCTATCCGCTCGGGCTCCCCGTCCTCCTCCGCGAGGAACTCCCGAAGCGAGGCGTCTGCCGGGTCATCGGGGGTGTCCACCCCCTTCCCACGTTCGTCGTTTCGCTCCGTCAGCCCGTCCGATCCGTCGGTCTCTTCGCCCAGAAGCCTTCTCGCGCGCTCGACGACTGGCGCGGGCACTCCCGCCAGCTCGGCGACCTCAACGCCGTACGACGACGAGGAGGCGCCGGGGACGATCCGGTGGAGAAAGGTGACGTCACCGTCCTCGCGGGTCGCCGTGAAGTGTCGGTTGAACACGCGGTTATGCTCGGTCGCCAGATCGGTGAGTCCGTGGTAGTGCGTGGCGAAGAGGGCCGTCGCCTCTAGCTGGTCGTGGAGGAACTCGACGGCTGCGCGGGCGATGGCGCGCCCGTCGGTCGTCGCGGTCCCACGGCCGACCTCGTCGAGCAGGACGAGCGAGTCGGGGCCGGCGTCGTGGAGAATTTCAGTCAGCTCGCTCATCTCGCGCATGAACGTCGACTGCCCGCCGGCGATGTCGTCGGAGGCGCCGACGCGGGTGAACAGCCGGTCGAAGACGGGGAGCGACGCCGCCTGTGCGGGGACGAACGAGCCGGTCTGTGCGAGGACGACCACGAGCGCGACTGACCGCATATACGTCGATTTTCCACTCATATTCGGCCCCGTGATCACGGCGACCGAGCCGCGGGGGAGGTCGGCGTCATTCGGCACGAACGATTCCGTCGAGCGCTCGACGACCGGATGTCGGGCCCCTTCGATCTCGACGCCGGCGTCTGGCTCGTCGACGATCGTCGGGCGGACGTAGTCGCCTGCGACGGCGACCGCTGCGAGCCCGCAGAGGGCGTCCAGCTCTGCGAGCGCGTCGGCGAGTTCCAGGAGCCGCTCGGTCTCAGCAGCGACCCGATCGCGCACGTCGACGAACAGCTCGTACTCCAAGGCGTCTGCGCGCTCGGCCGCGCCGACGATCTCTTCTTCGCGTGACTTCAGCTCCGGCGTGTAGTACCGCTCGCTGTTTTTCAGCGTCTGTCGACGGCGGTAGTCGTCTGGAACCAGGTCGATGTTGGCGTCGGTCACCTCGATGTAGTAGCCGTGAACTTGGTTATGACCGACCGACAGCGAGTCGATACCGGTTCGCTCGCGCTCGCTCGCCTCCAGCTCGGCGACCCACTCGCGCCCCTCGCGCTCGGTCGAACGGAGGGCGTCGAGGTCGTCGTCGAACCCCTCGCGGATCACGCCGCCCTCGGTGATCTCCGGCGGCGGGTTGGTCGCGATGGCCTCGTCAATCAGCTCGCGGACCACGACCAGTTCGTCAAGCCGGTCGCGAACGCCGCGTAGGTGGTCGGTACGAGGGGTATCCGCGCCGGCTTTCTCCGAGTATCTGTCTGCTACACCCCCCAGCGTCGCCTTCAACTCGGGGACGACCGCGAGCGTCGCGTGCAGCGACCGCAGGTCACGGGCGTCGGCGCGGCCGCGAGAGATCCGACCGACGAGCCGTTCGAGGTCGTACGCGGCCGCAAGCGCGTCGGCGACTCCCTCGCGAACGAGCGTCCGATCGACTAGCTCGCCGACCGCGTCGTGTCGACTCCGGATCGCCTCGGCGTCGACGAGGGGGCGGCGGAGCCAGCGCTCCAGACAGCGTCTGCCGAGCGCACAGCTCGTCTCGTCGAGCACGTCGAACAGGGTGTCGCTGGCGCCCAGCCCGCGGTTTTCGAACAGTTCGAGACTCCGCTGAGCGGCCGCGCCGAGCCGAAGCCGATCCCGCGGATCGTACCGGCGAATTCGGGTGACGTACGAGAGCGGGCCGTCGTCGCCCTGGGTGTACTCTGCGTACGCGAGCACTGCGCCCGCCGCGCGAAGCTCGGCGTCGTCGTCGAATCGGTGGTCGGGTGCGCCGAGGTACGGCTCGAGCCGCTCGACTGCGGCCCGCCGATCGAAGGCGTCCGGGTCGTACTCGTGAGCGGTCCAGCCGTGGTCGGCGTCCGCCGGATCGAACTCGGGGGCCCCAGGGCCGACGATCAGTTCGGCGGGAGAAACGCGGTTGAGCTCCTCGGTGATCGCGTCAGCGTCGCCCGCGGTGACGAGACACTCGCCGGTCGAGACGTCCACAGCGGCGAGCCCGATTCGAGGTGAAGCACCGTCAGCGGCGGCGTCGGCGTCCACCGCCGCTGCCACCGCCGCGACGTAGTTGGTCGTCCCGGCGTCGAGGAGATCGTCCTCGACGACCGTCCCGGGCGTGATCACTTCCGTGATCGCACGGTCGACCAACCCGGACGCTTGCTCGGCGTCCTCGATCTGGTCGCCGATCGCAACGCGGTACCCCGCATCAAGCAGCGATTCGAGGTAGGGCGCGGCGTTCTCTATCGGCACTCCGGCCATCGGGTAGTCGCCGGTGGAGTCGGACCGTTCAGTCAGCGTCACCTCACACACACGCGCGACCGTCTCGGCCGCCTCGCAGAACGCCTCGTAGAAGTCGCCGACCTGAAACAAGACGAGCGCCTCCTCGTGGGCGGCACAGAGGTCCGCGTACTGCGAGAGCATCGGGGTGAGCTCCTCGCGGGCGGCGGCTATCCCCGGTGGGAGCCCCGTCGCCATCTCGTGATCCGCCGTTGGCATACCACTGATCCGGGCGTCCGCGCTCATAAACGGTGCGGAGGTGGGCGCAAGCGGAGCGCGCGACGATAGCGGAGCGGCGGGCGTCCGAGCGTGGTCGCGATGGGGGCCCCCGAGACGCTTACAACCCTGGAACACCGATCACGCACGTGACGAACCGTCCGATCATCGTTGGTCTGGCCGCGACGTTCATCGGACTAACGGCCCTGCTCTTGATTGCCGGGGTCGTGGTCTCGCCGGTGCTTTTGGTCGTCGCTGTGCCGTTCGCGGTCGTCTCCTACTTCTTGTGGTACCACGCCAGCGGCCGGCTCCGCGACCGTGTCCATCGTGAAGCGACCCGTGCGGGACCGACGGAGCGCGAGCGAGCTCGTCAACGCGCGAGAGCGGCCGAAAACCGACGGTACGCGTATCAAGCCGCCGGGACGACGGACGGTGGTCGCTCCGGATCGACTCGCGGTGCGGGCGCGAGCGATCCACGAGACCGGGCGCCGCGGTCCGACCGGATGACCGAGCGCGACGCGTACGAGACGCTCGGTCTCGATCCGAGCGCCGATCAGGAGACGATCCGGTCGACGTATCGGGACCGAGCGAAGCGGCTCCACCCGGACACGGAGAGCGGAGACGAGGGCGCATTTAAGAAGCTGAACGAGGCGTACGAGATTCTCAAACGCTAGCCGAGATCTCACGGCCGCGTTACCGACCACTGACCGCGTTACCGACGATCGCCTCCGCCTTCGCGAGCTCTTCGCGCGTATTAACGTTCATAAAAGTACGCTCTGTCGTCCGCGCTTGCACCGTCTCGCTGTCAACGATGACTCGATCCAACTCTTTGAGCGGCGCGAGCAGCTTTCGATCCCCACGGGCCAACGCTCGGTCGCAGGCGGTCGCCATCGCGCTCGCGCGGTACGCGGCCTGCGTGGTCTGGAACCACCCGTCGTCGAGCTGTGGGACCGCGGCATCTCGATTCACCGCGTCGTCGACGAGCGAGGCGAGGAACGCGGGGTCGACGAACGGCATATCGCATGCGACGACCGCGACGTACTCGTTCGACGCGACCCGACAGGCGTTACGGATCCCTGCCACCGGTCCCAAATCTGGCTCATCGTCGAGCGCCCACCGGACCGGTAGCGTAACCCCGTCGAACGCGGTCGCGATCGCGTCCCGCTGTTCGGGCCGGCAGTTGATCACGAGCTCGTCGACGACGGGGTCTCCCCCAGCGGCGCGGGCGGCACCCGGTGGAATGGGATCATCTGTGCCCGTGAGACGGTCTGCAACCCGACGGACCATCGGAACGCCACCGAGTTCGGCGACCGATTTGTCGACGTCGCCGAAGCGTGTCGACCGTCCCCCTGCGAGGATGGCACCGCTGGTCATATGTGAATCGTCGCGGGCGATCCACTTCGCGGTTGCGGTGACTCTACGCAGCCGAGATCGGGAGCCGACCGCTCCTCGTCACAGCGACCGAGATCCGGGCGAAAGCGACCCGTTAAGTGCCCGGAGACCCTTCATATTACCATGCCAGAGGCCACGGATCTGGAGGAGCTGAAGCGGGGGACCGAACTAATCAAGCGCGGCTTCGCACAGATGCAGAAGGGGGGCGTCATTATGGACGTCGTCAACCGAGAACAGGCCCGCATCGCCGAGGACGCCGGCGCGGTCGCCGTGATGGTGCTCGAGAACGTGCCGGCGGATATCCGAAAGCGCGGCGGCGTCGCACGGATGCCGGACCCGGAGCGCGTCCCCGAAGTCATCGACGAGGTGTCGATTCCCGTCATGGGAAAATCGCGAATCGGCCACCGCAAGGAGTCGGAGATCCTGGAGGCGCTCGGTGTCGACATGATCGACGAGAGCGAGGTGCTCACCCCCGCGGACGACGAGTACCACACCGACAAGCGTGACTTCGAGTCGCCGTTCGTCTGTGGCGCCCGGAACCTCCCAGAGGCGCTTCGCCGAATTCGCGAGGGAGCAGCAATGATCCGGACGAAAGGCGAGGCCGGTACCGGCGACGTCAACCAAGCGGTCAAACACCAACGGACGATCAAAAAACAGATCCGGACGCTCACCGGGCTCAACTACGAGGAGCGCGAGAAATGGGCCCGCGAACACGGCGCACCACGCGATCTCGTCCACGAAACCGCCGAGGCCGCCCGGCTCCCGGTCGTCAACTTCGCGGCCGGTGGCATCGCGACGCCTGCAGACGCTGCGCTGATGATGTATCACGGCTGTGACGGCATCTTCGTCGGCTCAGGCATCTTCGGTGCGGAGGATCCCGTCCGGATGGGTGAGGCTATCGTCGAGGCAGTCAACAACTGGGACGATCCCGAAGAACTCGCTCGGATCGCCTCCGGGACCGGGAAGGGAATGAAAGGGCAGTCAAACGACTCGATCCCCGAAGAAGAGCGGCTCCAGGGTCGCGGCGTCTGATCCGGCCGCCGGCTCGAAGCTGTGGCGTCAACGCCGACGCACGCGGCGATAGTGGGCGGGTGTGTGTGCGATTACACCCCCATATTCGAAAACATACTACCGATTTCGTTTTCTACGCAGCGTAACCGTAAATGGTTATTTCACGAGCAACACAGCTAAGTATGTGCTATTGATAGGTTGTATCTGTAATGATTCATCGGCGCACGTTTCTCACTGCCACGGCTGGCGGGATGGCGACGGCGCTTGCCGGCTGCGTCGGTGACGACGGCGGGGAAACTGCTGCGATCCGCGGCGAAACGCTGACGCTAACGACGACGACGAGTACATACGACACGGGGCTACTGGGCGCGGTGAACACCGCGTTCGAAGACCGCTACGGTGTCACGGTCGACGCCGTCGCACAGGGAACCGGAGCGGCACTCGAAACCGGACGGGCAGGCGATGCTGACGTCGTGATGGTTCACGCCCGCTCGCTCGAAGACGAGTTCCTTCAAGACGGGTACGGTGTCAACCGCCGTGATCTCATGTTCAACGATTTCGTCGTCGTCGGTCCCGACGACGACCCGGCTGGGATCGATGGCACCGAAGACGTGACAGACGCGTTTCGGGCAATCGCTGAACACGAGTCCGTCTTCGTCTCGCGCGGCGACACCTCCGGAACCCACACGAAAGAGCTCGCTATCTGGGAGGCGGCCGGCGTCGAACCCAGCGGGGAGTGGTATCGCGAGGCCGGCAGCGGGATGGGTACAGTGCTGAATCAGGCGGATCAGACGCCCGGCTACACGCTCGCCGACCGCGGGACGTTCCTCTCCCAGCGGTCCGCACTCGATGTTTCGGTCCGCGTCGAGGGGCCGATCGAAGGCGGACCAGAGCTCCTTGCGAATCCGTACGGTGTCATCGCCGTCAACCCCGGAATCCACGAGAACGTCAACTACGACCTCGCGATGGCGTACATCGGGTTCATCACATCTCGCGACGGGCAAGCGATAATCGAGGAGTACTCGGTCGACGGTGAACAGCTGTTCTTCCCCGAAGCGGTCTCTGCGGATCCGAACTTCCGGCAGTACGTCCCCGAAGGCTGGACATCGAACGAGCGGTGAATAAGACCGATGATCGAACTGATTTCGTCAACCGGACTCATCGCAGACGGCGTTGCTCCGCTCGTCGTCGAGTTCCCGTTCGAGCGCAACTACGTCGAGAGCGTTATCTCCGTCTCGTTGTACGTGAGTCTCACGGCGGTCCTGATCAGTACGCTTGTGAGCCTTCCGATCGCGATGCTCGTCGGGTTTTCGGAGTTCCCCGGTAAGAGGTTGGTCGTCGCTCTGATCAACACGGGGATGGGCCTCCCGAGCGTGGTCGTCGGTCTCGTCGTGCTGTTCGCCGTCTCGAATCAGGGGCCGCTCGGCGGCTTCGATCTCGTCTTCACCAAAGAGGCGATGATCATCTCGCAGTTCGTCCTCGCGACCCCGGTCATCACCGGTGTGAGCTTGGCCGCGGTGAGTAGCGTCGAAGACGGAGTCCGCGACGCTGCGTATGCAATTGGTGGAACGCGTCTCGACGTCGCACTCGTGACGATCAAAGAGGCTCGGTACGGAGTCGTGACCGCCGTTTTGGCCGGGCTGGGGCGAGCGATAAGCGAAGTGGGATCGGTGCTCATCGTCGGCGGCAACATCGCCGGTGCCGACGGCACGTCCGTCACGCGGACGCTCACAACGGCGATCCAGCTCGAAGCTCGGCAGGGACGCTTCGAGCTGGCGATGATCCTCGGTGTGATCCTCGTCACGCTCGTCCTGCTGATTAACGGGCTGGTTCTTCGGTTCGGAGGTGGCCGCAGATGAGACGGCGACGGAACCGACAAGCGCATCAACGGAAACAGCCGCAGCAATCGCCGCAACGACACCAACACCAGCAGCAACATCAGCAACACCAGCAGCAACATCAACACCAGCATCAGCAACATCAACACCAGCATCAGCAACATCAGCAACAGCGCCAGCAACGACAGCAAAGAGGAGCACAGAGGACGAGCAGCCGTCTCGCGCTCAACTCCGTCAGTCACGGATTCGATGATACCGACGTTCTCGACGAAGTAACGCTTGCGGTCGAAGGCGGTGAAACGGTGGCGATCATCGGTCCCTCCGGGACCGGGAAAACGACGGTACTCCGACTACTCTCTCTGTTTTACGAGCCGGACAGGGGGGCGGTCGGGGTGGACGGCACGGACGTCTGGGCGCTGTCCGAGCGCGAACGGCTCGCCGTTCGGCGGCGAATCGGGATGGTGTTTCAATCTCCGAACCTCTTCGACGCGACTGTCCGTCACAACGTGAGCTACGGGCAGCATATCCGCCGGCGGTGGCGCGATCGGCTGATGCACTGGTTCTCGCGGCTACGTGGTGAAGAGCCGAGTACCGAGGTCGCCGAGGCGTTGGACCTCGTCGGGCTCGCAGACGCAGAAACGAAGCCGGCGGCTTCGCTCTCCGGGGGAGAAGCACAGCGCGTGGCGTTCGCCCGTGCCATCGCGTACAATCCGGCGTTTCTGCTCCTCGACGAGCCGACGTCCGATCTCGACCCACGGAACACCGCGGTTATCGAGGCGGCGATCGAGGCGGCGCGGGCACGCGGGATCGGCGTCGCCATCGCCACCCACGACATGCATCAGGCGGAGCGTGTCGCCGATCGCGTCGCGGTGATGCTCGAAGGGAGCGTTATCGAGTTCGGACCCACGGAACGCGTATTCACCGATCCCGACGATGCTCGTGCACGGCAGTTTATCCACGGTGAACTCGTCTACTGAATCGAAACAGACAACATGCTACTCGCTCCCGAACAGACACCGAACGATGGATGAAACGAGTGGACAGGGGCGTGCCGCTCTCGTCCGAGACGGCGTCGAGCTTGACGAACGGGACGTGACGTTGCTCCGGACGATTGATCAGACCGGCTCGGTAGCGAAGGCATCGACGAATCTCGGTCGCTCGCGTGCACGCGATCTCTCCCGGATCGACGCGCTCGAATCGGTGTTCGGCCCCTTAGTCGAACGACGTCGCGGTGGAAGCGGTGGCGGTGGAAGCACGGTGACCGACAGCGCGATGCGCCTGATAAACCAGTACGAACGGCTTCAGGCCGCACTCTCCGCGACAGCACACGTTCCCGAAACCGTTCTCGAAGGGACGGTGGTATCGATTTCGGGTGAGCTGGCCGCCGTAACGACGAGCGTCGGCAGTGTCCGCGGGCTCCACGATAGCGTCGCTCCCGGTGACGCCGTCCAAGTCCGGATCGGAGCGGACTCGCTCACCGTTCTCGATCCGGCTGCCGACCGAGACCCCGATTTGACGAGCGCGAGGAACCGCCTCTCCGGAACGGTTACGACGATCGAACACGGCGAAACGGTGTCAACCGTCTGTATCGACGTTTCTGGGACCCTATTTCGCGCACTTGTGACGGACGACAGCGCTGATCGACTCGAGTTAGCCGAGGGACGCGAGGTCGTACTCACCTGGAAGGCGACGGCGACACGGCTCAGCTAACGTGTGGCGTTGACCACTGGGACTCGCTCCGAATCAGGCGATGTCCGGCGCCTTTTCTCCGGCCGGAATCACGCTCTCTAACCAGTTCTCTTCCGGCGGGAGCGGACACGAGAACGTCTCGCTGTACGCACAGAACGGGTTGTAGGCGAGGTTCAAATCGAGGGTAACGACGTCACCGTCAGTGAGCCGTTCGTTCGGCTCGAGCTCCATGTATCGGCCCTGGTGGTACGTCTGCTGGCCGGTCGTTTTGTCGCGAAACGGCACGAATATCGTCCCGTTATCGCCCTCCTGCCGGTAGCCGGCGAGGGTGTGTTCCGTCCCGCTGATCTCGAAGGCGAAGGTGACGACCCGGAGATACCGGACCGGATTGCTTGCGGTCGTCTCCATCTCGACGGAGTCGGGATCGTCGTGAACGGTCACCGTCGCCTCGACGCGGTAGTCGGGGGAAGGCGGAAAGTAGTCGAGCCCATCGAAGGTATCGCGGTGCTCCGGGGGTATCGGCGACTGCGGATGCTCGTCGAAGAACTCGTCTTTCTCACGGCGATTGGCACGGAGTCGCTCGGCGTAGTCGTCGTTCATACCCGACAGAACGGATCCCAGCGGTTTCAGCGCCGCGGTTCGGTCACAGCGCCTGTAGCGCCGCCAGACAGTCGTCGAGATCTCGTGTCGATGTCGCCAGCGAGAACCCGTCGACACGAGCCAAATCCGCGGCATGATCCCAGAGATCTCCGTCTTCGATCCCGTGAAGCACGACCGCGTTCGGGGTCGGACTCACGACACGCAGGGCGACCAGCGGCGATTCGCCGCGCGTGACGCCGGTAAACACAAGGGCGCGATTCGTCGACTGACCGTACAGCCGGTAGAACTCCTCGCTCGACAGGCGAGTGATCGCCTGGATGGAGTTGATAACGGTGTGACCGTTCACGTGGTCTGCATCGCCGCGAACGACTTCCGTCGCTCCCATCGCCTCGTAGAACTCCTCCAGTGGCACCGCGGTCGAGTACTCGCGGAGGTCGTGGACGATGTCGCTCTCGAAGCCCGCGGAGAGTACTCGAGCGTACTGGCGGAGCCGGCCGCCGCCTCGACGCTCGTCGATATCGAGTAGCCCTTCGACGGTGCGCCGGACGACGCCGATCCCCGGGCTCTCGCGGCGGCCGCTCTCATAATCGGAGATCACCGACGAGGAGACGCCAAGCTGGTCGGCGAGCTCCGTCTGTGAAACGTCGAAGTCGGTCCGCCACTTCCGGAGCGTCGCTCCGGGGTCGTCGCTGAGCGTTACCTCGCCGGCGATCCGGCGAGAGAGCTCCTCACGTGCGTCGCTCATTGTTGAATTCGATGACCGAACGCTGCAAAAGGCTACCGTTCGTCGGATGTCGATACGTCGTTTCCAGCTCCGTGCGTTCACCGGCCCCGCTCACTCCACGTACAGCGAGTAGACGATGACGCCGAATCCGATCGCGGTCAACAGGCTGTTGATCGCAATTCCGATGGCGAGATCAGCGCCGATTATCTGGTGAGAGACGCCGCCGACGAGCGCGCCGATCGTCACGATCCCGAACCCGACGCCGAGAGCCCGAAGCGACGAATCTCCGGTTCGGCCGTACGCGCGGAGGGCGTAGTAGGTGATGCTACCACCGAGCAGCAGGATGGCGGTCTTTGCAACGATGATGATGAGATTGAGGTGTGTGGTCATGTTTCTTCTCGTAGCTCCGACCAGAGGTCCGCGAGCCGTTCGTCTCGGCTGCGCTCCGGACGAGTGAACTCGATGTCGAACGCTCGGGCGCCTCCCTCTCCGTTGAGTGAGACGGTCACCGTCTCGAATGAGACCGAGTATCGGGTCGTATGCTGTCCGTCGCGTCTGATGTCGGTCGACTCCTCCAGCAGGGAGGCGTCCGTGAGCGTCTCGAGTTTCCGGTACGTCGTCGACAGGGGGATGTCACACTCCTCGGAGAGGTCACTCGCCGTTTTCGGCTCGGAGAGCGCTGTGACGATTCGCCGTGCGGCGTCGTCGGCCAGCGCGTCTAACACGTCGGCGACCGGTGGATCCTCCTCGCGTGACGGGTCCCGCACCATGAGTGACCGTTCGACCGCCGGAACTTAAACCATCGAACTTCGTCTCGAGCGCTTCCAACGACGGTCCTCCGGATCGGGAACCCACCGCCCTCCCTCGGCGCCGTCGAAGAGCGGTCTCGCTGCTCTTGGCGTCGGGACGAGTCGAACGCTTCAAGTATTCGCTGACTGTTCATCTCTGTATGAAAGACCAGGGACGCTCCACCCGCAAGCGAACCGGCGGCCGACTCAAGCATGCCTCGAACAAGAAGCGACACCAGCTCGGACGCGAACCCGCCGAGACGACCGTCGGCGAAACGCGAGTCCAGTACATCGACTCCCGTGGCACGGAAAAGAAGGTCCGCGCGCTCTCGACGAACGTCGCACAGGTCGCACAGGGCGGCGAGGTCTCCGAAGCCGAGATCGAGAACGTCATCGACAACCCCTCGAACGTCAACTACGCACGTCGAAACATCATCACGAAGGGCGCAATCATCGAGACGTCCGCCGGTCGCGCCCGCGTCACCTCGCGTCCCGGCCAGTCCGGACAGGTCAACGCCGTTCTCCTCGACTGAGCGCCGTCGTACGATCCTCCGGTTCGACGCAGCCCGGCTCGCGAGTT
>LKMJ01001679.1_pt1 | contig 19822 bp, 21 predicted proteins | sample 643391 | NCBI WGS metagenome assembly LKMJ01 (sample SAMN04112250, study PRJNA286221) | soda lake metagenome | biome: soda lake; feature: Kulunda Steppe; material: water; isolation source: sample PL-Br10 brine of Picturesque Lake | place: Russia: Kulunda steppe | collected 2010-07 | reverse complement strand
TCGCCGATCAGCGCGGAGCGACGCTCCGCGAGCAGTCGGACGGAGTCCGACGACAGCGTGGCGCGACGCGCCACGAGCAGTCGGGCGTAGCCCGACGACGGCGGTAATTGATGACACTAATCCGTATCAGTCCCGGTCGGGCCCTGAATGGGAGTGCCGGTGGAATTATATTGGCCACGATGGTAGAGTGTGGTAGTGAGCGTCAACATCGACAGTCGTGTCGTCACGCCGGGGAGTGACGACTACGTCGACGAGGCCTGGAAATTAAAGGAACGAATAAACCGGCAGGAGGGAGTTCTCAAACAGCGACACGATTTCTTTACCGACGCCTACCGCCGATCGACGGTTCACTGTTACTTCGGGAACGAATCGCTAATCGGGTTTGCAGCCGTTCGACGCGACGGCTACGTGCTGTTTCTTGCGGTCTCGCCCGACTGTCGCGGCGAGGGAATCGGCAAACGTCTCATCGCCAGAGTCGCCGAAGACCACGACACGATCACGTGCCACGCGCGGACGAGCAACGAGAACGCCCTCCAGTTTTACGAACACCTCGGCTTCGAGATCAAACGCCGTATCGATGGCTACTACGAGGACGGCGGCGACGCCTACTATCTGAAACTCGGTGCCGACGTCAGTATTACCGATCGGATTTCGGATCTCGTTCGACGCTGACTGACGGATCCGTAGGACGGATGGTCAACTGGAAATACGCAACGAAACTCCCCACAAGCAAGCGCTTCACGCCGATCGACGATCCGTTTCGATCGATGCCCGCACGGACAGTTCAATACAATTATACCGACCCCACTCTGAGAGAGCAAGCGCATGGAGGAGCGAACGAGGGCCTATCTTCGGGGGCGATTCCGCGATCATTACCGCCGCACGGAGCTATCGCCACCGCCAGCGGCACACGAGCGTGAGTGGGGATTTATCCCCTGGACTGACAGCCCCGGAACGACGATGGTCCGGCACCGATCGCTGCTCGAACTCGGCGACCTCTCTTCGTTTCTCGTTCGCAAGCGGCCACGACACGTCTACTTCTCCGCCGGTCGGTTCCGCGATCCGGGTGCCAGCTCGATGCACGCAAAAGACTGGCAGGCTGCGGATCTGATCTTCGACCTGGATGCCGACCATCTGCCGGCGGTAACACTGGGCGAGGACTCCTACGCGGAGATGCTCGCGACCTGCAAGGACGCGTTGGGTCGATTGCTCGACTTCCTCGACGACGATTTTGGCTTCACTGACCTGGAGATCGTCTTCTCGGGTGGGCGGGGCTATCACGTCCACGTCCGTGACGACACCGTCCAGGAACTCGAACGGGAACACCGTCGCGAGATCGTCGACTACGTCCGTGGCATCGGCCTCGACTTCGAGGCACTGATCGAGACCGAGACTGTTGCAGGACTTGGCCGAAAGACTCCGACCGAACGACGGACGCTGCGGATCGACGGCGGCTGGGGCGAGCGGATCCACACCCACTTCATGGCCTTCGTCGACGAGCTCCTCGCGATGGAAGAGCAGGCGGCCCTCGATCGGCTTCAGGAGTTCGACGGCATCGGCGAGGGAAAGGCCCAGGCGACCCTCAACGCTGCGCGGAACAACCGCAAGGGGTTGGAAGCGGGTAACGTCACCGTCCATACGGCCGTTGCACAACTGGCCGAGCGGTTCGCCACGAACGCAGTCGAACGGGACAACGCACCGATCGACGAACCGGTGACGACCGACACGAACCGGCTCATTCGACTGCCGGGGAGTCTCCACGGCGGTAGTGGGCTCAAAACGGTCCGACTCGATCGGGACGAAATCGAGGCGTTCGAGCCGCTGGTCGATGCCGTTCCGGAGACGTTCGTGGGCCACGAGGTTGTGGTCGACGTCACCGACGGCGGAGCGATCGAACTGAACGGCGAGACGTATTCGGTCACCGAGGGAGTCCAGTCGCTGCCGGAAGCCGTCGCAATCTTCCTGATGGCTCGCGGTCGAGCCGAGAAAGAAAAAGAGTGACAGGCGGGCACGCAAGACGGCAGTGTAGACGACTTATACGGACACCAATCCGTATCAGTCCTCCGAAACGCCGGGTCGGCTCGAAACGGCCGCCATCAGGGGATCGCCAGCCCCGGTCTCTGGCTGGCCGTGTTCGACGGTCGCGGCGACGACGATATGTTTACAACCCCGGAGGATGTTCACTCAGTTCAGGAGTTCACGACGACCGTCCTATCCGAACGGTCGCGATCGAAACATACGATGAATCTAGACGAGTTGCGATCGGTCCAGAGCACGGAGCGCAAGAAAGATAGCCTCCAGAACCTGCGCCCGTCGTTCTATCAGGAGGTCGGGGAGTATATTGCCGACCTCGAGGCTGAACGCGATCAGGTCGCCAGCGCGGCCGACGATCCCTTTTCCTCGCCCGAAGTCGGTCGGCTCACCGACGAGATCGAAACTGCTCGCGACGTCGTCGAAGCCGTCTACGAGCGACGGATGGGAAAGCTCGTCAAACAGGCCAGCCTCGCTGCAGCCGGCATGCAGGCCGACGACGAGGGACTGACGGCCGAAGAACAGGACCTCTTCGTCGATCTCGTCGATCGGATCCAGGCGAACAAAGGTCGGGTGCTGGATACGCTTGAGGGGGTCGACGAGCCCAATGGCGACTCGACGGCACAGACTGCGGGGGCAGGAGAGTCGGACCTGCCGTCGACGCGGACCGAGTCGACGGCGACAGACCAGACGCCAGCAGAATCCGGGGAGCAACCGACGGCAACCGACACGCCACCGTCGGAGCCTGAGGTCCCACCGGCGCCGCCAGACGAACCCCACCCCGATCAGTCCGCCGCCGACACTTCCGGACCGATCGCGGAAAGCGGCGTCACGCCGGCCGACGTGATGGGCGGCGAGCCGACGACCGATGTGATCGGGAGCGGGCCGTCGCCGTCAGCCTCTGACTCCGACTCGGAGACGGGCGGAGAACCACGCGCGTCAGAGAGAGACCTGCCAGCGTCCGATGCCGACGAGCGGGGCCCCACGGCAGCCGACGACGGCGACGCCGACCACGACGTCGATCGGGTTACCGTCAGAATCACCCAAGACGTCGGCTCGATTCTCGGCGTCGACGATCGGGAGTACACACTCTCTTCCGACGACGTGGTGACGCTTCCCGAACAGAACGCGACACCGCTGGTCGAACAGGAAGCGGCCGAGCCACTGGAGTAGGCAGACGCCTGGCCACCCGACGGGGCGATCCGCCGCTGCTCGATGAACGGAATCCATAATCAACAACTATACAAGAGCACTCGCTAACACGATCCTATGCTCGACGTAGGCGAGGATGCACCCGAATTCGAACTTCCAAACCAGCACGGCGATATCGTCAGTCGCTCCGATTTCGCTGGCGAGCGACTCGTTGTGTACTTTTATCCGCGCGCAAACACCGACGGCTGTACGACCGAAGCATGCGAGTTCGACGACGCGCTCGCTGCGTTCGAGTCCCGGGACGCCACAGTCGTTGGCATCAGCGACGACCCCGTCGACGACATAGCCGAGTTCGCAGCCGACTACGACCTCTCGTTCGATCTGCTTTCCGACGAGGGCGGCGAAGTAGCCACCCTCTATGACTCCTACGGCGAAAAGCACCTGTTCGGGAACACGTTCGACGGCGTCTTCCGGAACACCTACGTTGTCGGCCCCGACGGAACGATCGAGACAGCGTACGACGGTGTCTCCCCGGAGGGGCACGTAGACGAGGTTCTCGACGAGATTACCGGACACGAAGTCGCGGCGTCGGACTAAGACGGGTCGATAGACCGTTTTTCCGGGACTCGCTCGAACGGGAGCGATCGTCGGAACCAAACTCCAACAGTCGGATAAGAGAGCGATCGGCGCGAACGCGCCAGTGTGCGAGAACCGACGAAAAATCGAGTCGAGTCGCAACGCACGTCTTCCGATCGACCGACGCGTCGCCCCTACTGGAAGGTGCGACCGAGCTGGTCTGCTTCTTGGGCCGGTTCGGCCTGCTGGAACTCCTCTTCGATCTCCGCGTACTGTTCGCGGGTTTCGGGGGTCACGCTGGCGTTGACCTCTTCGAGAGCGTGCTCGAAGTGGGCCTTGCTGATGCGGACGTTCCCGATCGTGTCGGTCATCTCGTCGGGATCGACGGAGTTGATGAACTCACGGCTCGCAGCCATCGAGGCCTCGCGGCAGACGGCTTCGATGTCCGCACCGACGTAGCCTTCGGTCTCGCTGGCCAGCCACTCGAGGTCGATCGCGTCGGCCAGTGGCTTGTTGCGGGTGTGGACCTCGAAGATCTTTTTGCGGCCACTCTCGTCGGGGACGGGAACGTGGACGTGGCGGTCCAGCCGTCCGGGACGGAGCAGCGCCGAATCGATCAGGTCCGGTCGGTTGGTCGTCGCGATCACGACGACGTCCTCGAGTTCCTCTAACCCATCGAGTTCGGTCAGCAGCTGGGAGACGACGCGTTCGCCGACGCCGGAGTCACCCTGTCGCTGGCCACGTTCGCCCGCAATCGAGTCGATCTCGTCGAAGAAGATCACCGTCGGTGCGTTCGACCTGGCCTTCTCGAAGACCTCGCGGACGCCCTTTTCGCTCTCCCCGACGTACTTGTTCAGCAGTTCGGGCCCCTTGATCGAGATGAAGTTCGACTCGGCCTCGTTGGCGACTGCTTTGGCAAGCAGCGTCTTCCCGGTGCCAGGTGGACCGTACATGAGGACACCTTTGGCGGCCTCCATGTCCAGCGTCTCGAACACCTCGGGGTAGTCGAGTGGCCACTGAATCGTCTCGCGGAGGCGTTCTTTGGTGTCGCCGAGGCCGCCGACGTCGTTCCAGGTGACGTCGGGGACTTCGACGAAGACCTCACGCATCGCGGAGGGCTGGATCCCCTTCAGTGCGTCTTTGAAGTCACGCTCGGTGACCTGCAACGATTCGAGCACGTCGGCGTCGATCTCCTCGGATTCGAGATCGAGCTCCGGCCGGATGCGACGGAGCGCGTTCATCGCGCTCTCGCGGGCCAGCGACTCGAGGTCAGCCCCAACGAAACCGTGGGTGTTGGCGGCGTAGTGATCCAGATCGATCGACTCGGTCAGTGGCATCCCGCGGGTGTGGACCTGCAGGATCTCTTTGCGACCCTCCTTGTCCGGAACGCCGATCTCGATCTCGCGATCGAACCGGCCACCACGGCGCAACGCAGGGTCGATATCGTCGATGCGGTTGGTCGCGGCGATGACCGTCACTCGGCCGCGCTCTTCGAGCCCGTCCATCAGGCTGAGCAGCTGGGCGACGACACGTCGTTCGACGTCGCCACCGGCGTCTTCGCGCTTGGCCGCGATCGAGTCGAGTTCGTCGATGAAGATGATCGCGGGGGCGTTCTCCTCGGCCTCCTCGAACACTTCACGGAGTTGCTCTTCGCTCTCACCGTAGTACTTCGACATGATCTCCGGCCCGGAGATCGTCTCGAAGTGGGCATCGATCTCGCTGGCGACGGCTTTGGCCATCAGCGTCTTCCCGGTGCCAGGCGGCCCGTGCAAGAGCACGCCTTTCGGCGGTTCGATGCCGAGTTGCTGGAACAGCTCGGGGTGGCGCATCGGCAGCTCGATCATCTCGCGAACCTGGTCGAGTTCGCCGTCGAGGCCGCCGATATCCTCGTAGGTGACGTTTGGGACGCCCTCGGCGGATGGGCCGCTACCGGAGGTGACCTGTTCGGCTGGCGTCTCGGAAATCTCGATGTTCGTCGAGTCCGTGATAACGACCGTTCCGGAGGGTGCCGTGCTTGCGATTTTTAGCGGCACCGACTGCCCCGAGCTCGCCATCGGGCCAAACGATAGCGAGAACGGGACGGTCTGGCCTTCGGTAACGGCCTGTCCGGAGAGCTTGTCGCGGACGAGCGGCCCGATGTCGCCGCGAATGCGGAGGTTCTGTGGCAAGGCGACAGTGACCGACTTCGCCGGGTTGACGTCTGCGGGTTCGATCGTGACGCGATCGTCGATTCCGACACCGGCCTCCTGGCGGAGTCGACCATCGATCCGAACGATGCCACGGCCCTCGTCTTCGGGGTAGCCGGGCCAGACACGAGCGACCGCCTGTCCGTCGCCGTTCCCCTGAATGAGGATGTAATCGCCGTTCTCCAGGTCGAGTTCCCGCATCGAGACTCGATCGATCGCGGCCAGTCCACGCCCTGCGTCTTTTTGTTTTAGTGGTTTGACAGTAAGTTTCATTAGCGGACCTCCATCTCAACAGTGAGCACACCGTTTTTCATAAACGTGTGCGCGTCGTCTGCATCCGCCGGAAGTTCGAACTCGTACTGATCGTCGTCGACCACGACAATAACCGTATCGTCGATCAGGTCGACAGCGGCCTCCGTCCCGGCACCGAAGTCAACGGCGACCACCGTGCTGTCGTCGTACTCGTACTGCCGGGCAACCTGCCCATCGTCGCGAGTGAACTGTTCGAGTGTCATTTCTAACTAACCCAAGGTTAGCACTCTTAGTATATATATCCTTCTATCAAAACCCGGTGACTGCATTAGGGTAGCCAAAAGAACGCTGTTGGTGGTCCACAGCTAAGATTCCCCACAGTCCGACGGCCTGGGGCTGCTGGCGGGGACGTCGATCGACGGTCGACGAACGCAGTCTCGGATCGAGCTTTTATACGGGGTCCTGTCGTTGATTGCGTATGGAAACGGTACCACACCACGGCCGGGAGACGGCATACGACGTGACGGATCGCGGCGGTGATGGCCCACCGATTTGTTTCGTACACGGCAGCGGTGGCTCACGCGACGTCTGGAGTCCACAGCGCCAGCTCGCGGACCGATCGCCGGTCGTTCGACTCGACCTTAGCGGCCACGGCGAGTCGGACGACATCAACGCCGATCCGGGCTACGTGACGCTCTCGGCGTACGCAAGCGACGTCATCGCCGTCGCCGACGCCACTGACGCTGAGGTTCTCGTCGGAAGCTCACTCGGCGGTGCGGTCATCATGCACACGCTGCTCGAACGCGACTTCGAAGCCGACGCTGCCGTGCTCACCGGGACCGGGGCCCGACTCGGCGTCCTGGAAGACCTGCTGGTGTGGCTCGAATCGGATTTCGACCGCGCCATCGAGTTTCTCCACGGTCCCGATCGGCTCTTTCACGATCCGGGCCCGGAGCTTCGGGAGCACTCGATGGATCGGATGGCCGACTGCGGACAGGCTGTGACCCGCCGAGACTTTCTCACCTGCCACGAGTTCGACGTCCGCGATCGGGTAAGCGAGATTGACGTCCCGACGTGTGCGGTCTACGGCGAGTACGACCAGCTCACGCCCCCGTGGTTCCACGAGTACCTCGCAGACGAGATTCCCGAGTGCGATCTGGTCGAGATCGAAGACGCGGCCCACCTCACAATGCTCGAACAGCCGGCAGCGTTCAACGCGGCTCTCGACCAGTTTCTCGACTCGATCGTGGCCTGATTGGCCACTGGGGCGAGTCCACCGGTGTAACCGCACAAAGCGACACCTCACGGGGTGTGCTCGTCTCCCTGTCGAGGCCCAGTTCGTGTGCGTATCGGCGTCTCCGTCCAGTACTCGGTCAGTAGTGTTTGGAGAGTGTATCAGCACTCACTACCACACGCCGTCAGTAGAGATCGTCGAGGTCGGTCTCGCGGTGACTGTGTTCGTCGGCGGGGAAGGAGCCGGATTCGACGGCCGAGACGTAGTCGTCGACGGCACGTTCCATCTCTTCGCGAACCGCGCCAAACTGCTCAGAGAACGACGGCGACCACTCACTGAGCCCGACAGCATCGTTGAAGACGAGGACCTGTCCGTCGCAGTCGGGACCGGCCCCGATTCCGATCGTCGGAATCTCCAGTGTGTCGGTCACCTCGGCAGCCAGGTTGGCGGGGACGTGTTCTAACACCAGCGAGAACGCGCCAGCCTCCTCGTGGGCCGCTGCGAGATCGAGAATCCGTTCGGCGGCCTCCGGTTCGGTCCCCTGTCGCGGGTAGCCGCCGTACTGGTTGACGTGCTGGGGTGTGAGGCCGAGATGTGCCATTACCGGAATGCCAAGCTGGACCATCCGTTCGGTGAGATCGACGGTGTGGGGGCCACTTTCGAGCTTTACTGCCTGGGCACCCTCCTCTTTGAGCATCCGGCCGGCGTTTTCGAGACTGTCTGTCTCGTCGACACCAAAAGAGAGAAACGGCATATCGGCGACGACCAGTGCGTCCTCGGTCGCGCGGGAGACGGCCCCGACGTGATGGGCGATGCCATCGACGGATACCGGAACCGTCGTCTCGTAACCGAGCGTCGCGTTCCCAACGCTGTCGCCGACGAGGATGATATCGACTCCTGCCTCGTCGACGATCGCCGCCGTCGGTGCATCGTAGGCTGTCAACATCGTGATCGGCTCGTCGCCGGCCTTCGCCATGAGATCTCGGACCGTAACCATACCCACTGGTTTGCCTCCCACAAGTAAACGTCACCGCCTGTCGGCCGCCGCTATATCGAGCCCGCCAAGCCGTTCCCGCGGTGCTTATTAGCTCCCAGCCGACACCGTCTACTGTGCCAGAACCCGTCGAAACGACCACGCCAGATGGCGTCGATTACGGGTGGGTGATGCAGGTCACGTTCATCGCAACCATCCTGGTCGGCGCACCGATCGTCGCACTCCTCTCGGTTCCCGCCGACCTGCCGACGTGGGGGTCACGAGCCGAGTTTGCCGTCCGTGTCGGGGCCCTCATCTGGCTGGTCATCGGACTGTCCGTGTTCGCCTATGCGAAACGCCAGGAGTCGAGATAAGGTGCCGAATCCGACGACCGTTCCGTGTCGACCACAGCGCCTACACGTCCAGTGAGCTTCGACGGGCGTACTCGAACGCGACGCCGGCCCGATCGGCCGTCTGCTTGTCCGAGGCCGAATCGCCGATAAAAAGCGCCTGCTCCGGGGCGACACCGAGTTCGTCGACGGCTTCGAGAAGTGGCTCGGGGTGGGGTTTTTGATTCGCGACCGTATCACGGCCGATGACGACATCGACAGCGTCCGCGAGGCCGTGTTCGTCGAGTGCGAGACGACAGGCTGCTTCGCAGTTGAGCGAGCAGACGCCGACTGGAACTGTCAGTTCGAGGAGCTCGTCCGCACGGGCGAGTCGACGCGAGTTTCGTGCACCGTCGCGTTCGTGGCTGGCAATCGCCGCCTCGACATCCGCGGCGACGTCGAATTCGGACGCGCGTTCGAGCAGTTCCCACAGCCCACCGCCAGGCGGTTCGACTGCGGTAGATTCGTAGACGGACCGCACGTCACGCGCGACGACGTCCCAGTCGACAGCAAGGTGGACGAGCGTTCCGTCGAGATCGTAGACGACGGCATCGTAGTCGGTCACAGTCAGCGATACGTGGGGCCGAAAAATATGGCTTCGGTTCGGTAGCAGCCGCCGTCGCTACGCTCGACGATCAATCGAGCAGGTCCCGTGCGATTACCGTCTTCTGGATCTCGGTCGTCCCCTCGTATATCTCGGTGATCTTGGCATCCCGGTAGAGCCGTTCGACGTCTGTTTCGGTGACGTAGCCGTAGCCGCCGTGGATCTGGACGGCCTCGTTCGTGACGAACATCGACGCCTCGCTGGCGAAATATTTCGCCATGCTGGCCTCGCGTTCGGCACCGCCCTCGGCACGCGCCCTGGCAGCGTGGCGGGTCAGGAGCCGGGCCGCCTGAGTCCTGGTCTCCATCTCGGCAAGGGTGTGCCGGATCGACTGGATCTCCGCGATCGGCGTCCCGAACTGTTCGCGCTCTTGGCTGTACTCGATCGCCGTGTCGAGCGCTGCTTGTGCGAGTCCGACTGCCTGCGCGGCGATGGCGATCCGGCCACCGGTGAGAATGTGAAACGCCGCGGAGAGGCCGTCCCCCACGTCGGTCAGCCGGTTCTCAGCAGGAATCCGGACGTCGTCGAGCGTCAGGCTGGTGGTATCACTCGCACGAAGGCCCAGCTTGTCCTCTTTCTCGCCGACCGTGAGGCCGTCGGCGTCACCGGGAACGAGAAACTGCGTAATCGTCGACTGATCGTCCCGATCGGTCTTTGCAAAGACGATGTAGACGCCCGCCCGCTCGCCGTTCGTGATCCACTGTTTCTCGCCGTTGATCACGTAGCTCTCACCGTCCCGCCGTGCCTCCGTCGACAGTGCTGTGGGGTTTGAGCCTGCGTGTGGCTCCGAAAGGGCAAACGCACCGACGGGCCGCCCCGCGGCCATTTCGGGGAGCCAGCGTTCCTGCTGGGCCTCGCTGCCGAAGGTAGCGATACACGACGTCGCAAGCGAGTGGACAGAGAGGGCTGTCGCGACCGCGAGCATCCCGTAGGCGACCTCCTCGTTGACGACGGCAGCGGTGACCGGATCGGCGTCGTAGCCGCCGTACGGTTCAGGGACCGTCAGCCCCGTCAGATCCAGTTCGGCGAGCCCGTCCCAGACGGCTTCTGGAAACTCGCCGGTCCGATCGGCCTCGCGGGCAGTGGGCCGGATCTCTTCGCGGGCGAACTCACGAACCAGATCGCGGATCGCCGTCTGCTCGTCGGTGAGCGCCATACCACGTGTACGATGGCTGTGACAAAAGGTTCCACGTCCAGAGGACTTCCCCGGGACGGACAGCGATCGGAGACGGCGGCTCGTCTCGACAGCAGTTCCCCGACCGAGACGTTCTCAGTCCGACGCCGCAGTCGTGCGATCGAGAGCGGTGAATCGATACGTGCACCGTCACGAGCAGGGGGCTGCCGGTAGATACGTATCTTGACACCCACTGAGTACTCTGTGTCACGAGTACGGTGTATGGATAGATACCCCGCCATCGGTCGCGAATCCGTTTTCTGTCGAGTTCGATTGGCAGAATAGTATAAATAATTCTATTCAAGTATGTTCATAACGTTTATTAAATCCGAATATCATTGTCTGGTCAGATGAAAAAGATTACACGACGCGATGCACTGAGAAACGGAACTGCAGGCCTCTTTGCCGTCGGTGTTGCTGGACTTGCGGGTTGTACTGCATCTATCCCAGGGATGGGAGACGACGGCGCGACGGTCACGAACTGGCTGGCCAACCCATCGTTCGATGACGTCTTCGTCGGTGAGGAGTACGAAGAGCAACTAGACGAGTTCGAGGTGGAGGACAGCGAAGTGACCGATCTGAACTTCGACTATCTCGTTCCCGAAGCCGTTTTCGACAACGAACAGGAACTCAACGGCCTCGACCTGGTCGAACGCTACGGGAGTAGCCTCCGAACCACGATCGGTGTGCCCGCGATGGAAACGGATTGGGCCCTGGAACAACAAACGAGCTGGTCGTTCGACTATTCGTACGAACAGGAATTTGGCGGTGGAGAGACAAGCCAATCGGATGATCAGATCAGCATCGAGACCACGATCATCGGCGGTTCGTTCGAGCCGGACGATGTTGTGTACGAGCTCGAAGAGTGGGTCGAAGACCAGTACCCGGACGGTGTCGCTGACGAACGCGAACTGTCATCGGAAGGAGAATACGAAGGATACGAGCTGTACTATCTCGAAGTGCAGCATCAGGCGTTCGCTATCAACAGCAGTCACATTATCGAAGTCTCCGGCGACGGCAACACCGATTCGATCGCTGCGATCGAGAGCGTCCTCGATACGAGATGGGACTCGGGTGCAGACAGTCGGTGGGCCGAGGGCACCGATTTCGAGGACGTCTTCGCACAGTACGATCCGGGTCACCGTTCCAGAGGACAACTCACTCTCGAACCCTTCAGCGTTGACGACTTCGAGGGTATAGAAGAGTGGCTCGATGGATTCATCGGTTCGATTACCTCCTACGAGATCGATGGCGCGACATCGGACGTCACGCAGCTGTATGCGTACGAAAACGAACGCGATGCGAGCGTCGACGACCTCCGCGAATTCGTCGAAAACAACCGCGACATTGGCGAAGAGTTCGAGACGCTCGAAGATTTCTCCGTGGCCGACGAGGGATCGATCCTGGTGGTCACCGGGACGGTTCGGACGAGCACGATCGACTGATATCGTCCCCGAAAACCGATCGAACAGTGATTCACGACGGGAAGCCGGCCGAGTAGCCAACACTGACGGGCTATTCGATCTCCGGCGATAGCCGGGTTCTGGTTTTGACCGGGGGCGACAGACTCGATCGCCCCGTCTCTGGCTCTGGGCAAGAATCGACGGACGCGATCGGTGTGAATCGGCTCAGTGGCTACTGATATCGACACACCCAATCTCGTCGTCGATCGCTGTGACGGCATCCGAGAGCCGCCACGCGGGGGAACACGGCGTCGAATCGTCCACTGGCCGCGGCCACGGGCCGTGGCGGTCGGTCACTCGAGCCGTGCGAGCCGATTGAGCGCGTACACCGTCTGTAATACGTCCACGCTCTGTCCCTCATCGAAGACGAGTTCGTCAGTCGCGAGGGCATGATCGAGCGTCTCACGGGAGGCGTGGTTCGGTGCAGCCCCGATCCCCGCATCGTTCTCGTCGACCCACTGCATCACGCGAAGATCGCTCTTGGAGTCGCCCATCACGAGTGCGAACGGATCGTCGATCCCGAGCACCTCGAAGGCTCGCTCGACGCCGACGACCTTGTTGAGCTCGAGACTTCCGATCTCGGCGGCGTCGGCTTCGTAGTAGGCGACATCGATCCGCTCGAAGATATCGACGAGAATCTCCGGCACTGTCTCCGCATCGAGGTCCGGATAGGCACCCTCCTCTTCGAGGACGGCTCTGATCTCCGGATCCTGGTCCGCATAGAACGCTCGGGCCCAGTCACGGACGGGTTCGCCGTCGACGTCAGTCCCGTGGTGCTCCTCGTCCGCGTTGGACTCGGTTCCGGATGGGGCCGTCTCGTCGATTTCGAGTGTCGTCGCGATCGCGTCCGCGAGCAGATCGATCTGGTACACCATGGCCTCGCTGATCACCGCTCGTGCTCGGGTGGAGCCGGTTTCGTAGTTCGGCTTGAGTGTGATGTTGAACTCGTTGCCCTGCAGGTGACAGTCTCGCCGGAGATTCGCGGGTGCGTCGGGAAGCACCCGCGATCGAACGTCGTCGAAGACGGTGCGGATCTCGTCGTCTAACTCCTCGTAGAGAAGCTGTTTCGTCTCGGCACCGTGGCCAGGTGTGAACACACCCGTCCCCGTTTCGTAGACGATCGAAAGGGTCCCCGAGTGGACGATTTCGCTGCCAAGCCCCTGGATCGCAAACCCCTTGACGTTCTCTAACGTCTGGCCGGTACAGATGACGATCGGGACGCCTGCCTCGTGGAACTCCGTCAGGACGTGGAGCGTGTCTCTGGGGATTTCGTTGTCGGTGCCCCCGGCGGACCGGAGCGTCTCGTCGACGTCGAGCACGAGGACGTTCACCGCACGGCCGTACTTGGCCTCGAGGTCGAGTGCGGCAAACGCCTGATCGCGAGTTGCCCGTGAGGCAACCTCTGCGAACGTCTCGCCGGCTGCAAAGTCCGATCGGATCTCGTTCTTTCGCCGGTCGAGTTCCTCGGTGGCCTCCTGCCAGTGATCGAGGGCGACTCGCGAGTCCACCGCAGGGAACAGGTCGACGAATTCCTGATAGTCCCGTAGCGTTTTGGTGTCGTACTCATCGTAGAGTCGATAGACGAGATCGTATCGCTCCATGGTTGCTACAGGTATGGGCAGCGGGATAATCGTTTCTTGTCCGGAACCCACGTCGCCGATAGCTGGTCAGGATCGACGCCAGCGATCCGAGACACCAGCCTCGGTGCATTGATAAAAGTGGCCCCCGAATCCGAACCGTATGAAAAACGTTGACGATCTCATCGAGAGTGCGGCCGAGCTCGCCGATCGGGGCCTCTCGAAAGGAGAGATTGCAGACGAGTTGAACGTCTCCAGAGAAACGGCAAGCTGGCTCGTCGAACGCAGTGGCGTGACCACCCCACAGACCGACCAGAAAACCACCGGGGCAAGCGCCAGCGGCCCACAGGACATCCACGTCGACTGGTCGGCGATCGGCCGAGACAGCAAGCGTATGGAGTCGATCGCGTCGGCGATGGCGGACATGCTCGCCAAACACGGAGAGGACGTCGATCTCACGATCGGTATCGAGAAGGCGGGTGGCCCGATTGCGACGCTCGTCGCCCGCGAACTCGAGACCGACCTTTCGACGTACACGCCTGCCAAGCACCAGTGGGAAGAAGGCGACATCGAAGAGCTCGGTGGAACCTTCTCCCGGAACTTCGCTGCCATCCGCAACCGCGACTGTTACATCGTCGACGATACGATCACGAGCGGCACCACGATGCGAGAGACGATCGAGGCGATTCGGTCCGAAGGTGGCGAGCCGCTTGCGTGTATCGTGCTTGCTGACAAACAGGGCGTCGAGGAACTCGACGGCGTTCCCGTCTACTCGCTGTTGCAGGTTATCAGCGTCGGCAAAGAGGAGTGAGACGAAGTCGTGTCCGTCGGCACCGCCGATTGCCGACCCGGTGGGCCGATCGGCGATACGTTGAGACACCAGTTCCGATGCGGGGACAGCTCCCTTCGACACCGCCTCTCCAGTCGGCCCGGTAACGTCAGTTTTCGAAACGGCGATCGAGTAGTAGTGGACGGACTGTTGTGGACCGTTCGACCCGGCAGCGGACGGTTCGATCGAAGTCCTCGTCGGTTTATCTCATCGAGAACGCGTCAGAGGTAACTGTTGTTTGTCGGTTTCGAGCCGATGGTACGCACCGCATTCTATTGAACAGCGGTCTCCGACCACCGGTGGGGGTTGTCCCAATGACTGATGAAATTACACGACGACGGGCGATTGTACTCGGCGGTGCTGTCAGCGTGGCTGCACTCGCAGGGTGTGCTGACGACGATCCGGAAGAGCCTGAAGAAGAAGAGGAGGACCCTGAAGAAGAGGAGGACCCTGAAGAAGAGGAGGACCCTGAAGAAGAGGAAGAGCCTGAAGAAGAGATAGACGATGACGAGGAGGACGTCGAAGACGACGAAGAGGACGACGACGAAGACGACGACGACGAAGACGAGTAGAACGGCGTATACCGCCACCAAGGCTGTATCGCACTTGAGATCCCAGTTGCGGCACTCTCCTGGGAGTTTCGGCACTCTTTTCGAACGATCCGATTGCGACCGCAAACCGGACACTGTCGTCGACACCGATCGCGGCGAATCACCGCTGTCCATGACAGGGTCGGTCGCAGCGCGTGACTGTCCCGACCAGGCATCGGACAGGAGCGACCGGGACGGGCGTCGCTGTTCGATCAGGACGCGAAAAAATTCATTGCGGAGACGAGACGACGTTAGCTGTGAATGCCCATTGCTTCGATCTGTTCTTGATAGCGGTTCCGGATCGTCACTTCGGTTACCTGTGCGACGTCTGCGACCTCGCGCTGGGTCTTCTTTTCATTACACAGCAACGAGGCAGCGTAGATCGCCGCGGCGGCGTAGCCGGTGGGTGACTTGCCCGAAAGCAGCCCTTCCTCGGCCGTCTTCTCGATGATTTCGTTGGCTTTGGTCTGGACCTCTTCGGAGAGTTCGAGTTCCGAGCAGAATCGCGGGACGTACTTTTTCGGGTCGACGGGACGCATCTCCAGGCCGAGTTCCTGGGAAATGTACCGATAGGTGCGGCCGATCTCTTTGCGTTCGACGCGGGACACCTCCGAAATCTCTTCGAGACTGCGCGGAATCCCTTCCTTGCGACAGGCGGCATACAGCGCAGACGTCGCGACACCCTCGATCGATCGCCCGCGGATGAGGTCTTCTTTCAGTGCACGTCGATAGATCACCGACGCGACCTCACGGACCGAGCGTGGAACCCCCAGTGCGGAGGCCATCCGATCGATTTCGCTGAGTGCAAACTGCAGGTTTCGTTCACCGGCGTCTTTCGTCCGAATCCGTTCTTGCCACTTGCGCAGTCGATGCATCTGACTGCGCTTTTTCGAGGAAATAGAGCGCCCGTAGGCGTCTTTGTCCTTCCAGTCGATCGTCGTCGTCAACCCCTTGTCGTGCATCGTCTGGGTTGTCGGCGCGCCGACGCGGGACTTCTCCTGTCGTTCCTGGTGGTTGAACGCCCGCCACTCAGGGCCCGGATCGATTTTTTCTTCTTCCACGACGAGCCCACAGTCTTCACAGATGAGCTCACCCCGGTCGGAGTCCTTTACGAGATTGTCCGATTCACATTCGGGGCAGGCACGTACCCCTTCCTGATCCTCGGTCTCGTCCGTCTCACGCGTTCGCTCCCGCTGGCGGGTGGACCGTGTCATCGCACTTTTATAGTAGTATCACCAATGTATATAAATCCTTGGAAAAGGTTTAGATCCGATGAGGCGCATCCGCCGAAAACAGCACATTCGAGCCCTGAGGAGAGGAGTTTACTGACTGGAACCGGAAAGACTTTATTCCAATCTGGCCGACTGCAGCCACGAATGCCGGTTATCGAGTGCGACGTCGAGACGGCCCGCGATCGCCTCGAAGAGGCAGGTGTCACCGTCGAGGACGGAAACACGACCCACGAGCGCTGGCGTGCGAGCCGTGGGTCGGCGACAGCAGTCGCCTACGACGACAAGGTCGTGATCCAGGGCGGGAACCCACAGGATCTCGAAGCGCTGCTCAGGGATGGTGGTGGCCGCGCACACGTCTACTTCGATGGCGCGTGTCGTGGCAACCCCGGCCCCGCGTCGATCGGCTGGGTGATCGTCTCCGGCGACGGCATCGTCGCCGAGGGCAGCGAGCGAATCGGACGCGCGACGAACAATCAGGCGGAGTACGAGGCGTTGATCAGTGCCCTCGATGCGGCCCAGGACTACGGCTACGACGAGGTCCACGTGCGCGGGGACTCCGAACTGATCGTCAAACAGGTCCGCGGAGAGTATGACACGAACAACCCCGAACTCCGCGAGAAGCGCGTGACCGTCCACGAACTCCTTACCGCGTTCGACGACTGGACGCTGGAACACGTCCCTCGCGAGGTCAACACCCGCGCGGACGAACTGGCGAACGAGGCCCTCGACCAGGACTAAGAAACGAGGCCCTCGACCAGGACTAAGAAACGAGGCCCTCGACCAGGACTAAGAAACGAGGCCCTCGATCAGGAGTAAGAACCGCACGCCATCAGACGGGTACACTGACGCGACCACAGACCAGCAAGCGAAAAGTCCTCGAGCACGAAGCTCCCGTATGAACGACCGGAACGTGACCGGCGATTCGAAAGCGGGCGAGAGTGAGCCAGAAGTGGAGCCGCTGGCTGAGGACAGTCCGGAGCCGGACAGCGGCGAACTTCCGACGGACGTCGTCGACGATGCAGAGCGGCTCACGAAACGCAAACGCAACACGGTCGACGAAAACGAACGGACAGCTTACGACGATCGGCGCGAGCAACTCCTCGCGGAATACGGATTCACGGCACGTGTTCGGGACGATTCGGAGGACGCTACACTCGTCGTCCATCCCCAAGAGTGGCTCGACGACGGCGTGATCCGAACTGACCGTATCGACGATCTCTCCCGCGCGATCGAGATTCCACTCGAGGGGACGGGCGACCCCGACGACTGGGATGCAGTCGCCGCGCATAATCGGACGCTCGTCGAGGACGTCAAAGCGACCCACGGCGATGTCCACGGTGCGAACGCGGCTGTGTTAGCTGATTTCCTGAGCAACCACTATGCCAAACCGATCGAGTCGGCGACGGCAGCAGAGCTCGAAGAGTTTCGATCGGAGTACTTCGTACGCAACGCCTGGCCGTCGGAACAACAACGAGCGGCGATCGAGGAATCGATCAGGCTCGTCTACGAGACGGCCGGTGAACCGTGCCCGGAGTCCGATTGCAGTCGCCGTGACTGAACCGTGGTCCCATGCCGCTCGTAAGTTGCCAGCTGTCTGGTGCCCGTGTTAGTTCGAGTAGCTTTCGTCGACGATCTCGCGAACCACCTCGGCTCGGTCGTCGTCGGTGACGACGTTCGAGAGGCTCCACTGGAGACCATCGAGGACGGCGTCGTAGCCGTCGTCGGTCAGTGAGTACTGGTTGGTCCGCTTGTCCAGTTCGCTCTTTTCGACCAGACCCAGTTCGACGAGTTCGTCGAGGTTCGGGTAGAGTCGACCGTGGTTTACTTCGGTGCCGTAGTACTCCTCGAGCTCTCGCTTGATCGCCAGCCCGTACATTGGCTCTTTCGCGAGGATTACGAGGATGTTGTTCTGGAACGCGGTCAGATCGCGTGCAATACTCTGTTCGCCGGTGATTGATTGTGCCTCTGACATACCTGTGCAGATGTAACCAGACTATTTAACACTTGCCAACTATTTGCCCACTTCGGTCGGGGAGAGCGCTCTATCGACAGGCTCGGCCCCGGCGCGCCGGGACGATAGGGCAGGTCTGTAGGCTGTCTGGAAGCCGTCATCGAAAACCTGTAACTCGATTACGAAAGTACTTTTTGATACACCGGTGGAGAGTTCGTATATGGTCAATCTTTGGGAAGACCTCGAGACCGGACCGAATCCGCCAGAAGAGATCTATGCCGTCGTCGAATGTCTCAAAGGCGAGCGAAACAAATACGAGTACGACAAGGAGGTCCCCGGCGTCGTCCTCGATCGCGTCCTCCACAGCAACGTCCACTACCCGGCGGACTACGGCTTTATTCCACAGTCGTACTACGACGACGAGGACCCCTTCGACGTCCTCATTCTCGTCGAGGACCAGACGTTCCCGGGCTGTGTCATCGAAGCCCGTCCCGTCGCATTGATGAAAATGGACGACGACGGAGAGAAAGATGACAAAGTGATCGCCGTCCCCTCGGAAGATCCGCGCTACGATCACGTCGAGGATCTCGAGGACCTCACCACCCAACAACGTGAGGAAATCGACGAATTCTTCTCGACCTACAAGAACTTAGAGGAGGGCAAGGAAGTCGAAACGCTGGGCTGGGAGGACCGCCAGGCTGCCTACGATGCGATCGAGCACGCCCAGGAACTCTACGACGAACATTTCGAATAGTTGACAGCGCCGTCGTTCCGTCTGCCGTCTCTCGTTTTGCCCCGATCGGCGATCGGTCCGCACCGACAGCTGTGTGTGCAAGATCGGCAAAAACGCATCGACAACGCCACCGACACGGATACCGACCGATCGGAGTCGGCCACCGACAGGGGAGGTCTCCTCGCGCTGTACGGATATCCAGGACCCTCTCCTACAGTACCAGAACCCGCGTCACCCAGAGCTGATACCCGCGAGTTATCCGTCCGCCCGCGGCTCATGAGTTATGAGCATGAGTAATTTTATTCGGCTCGATCGCGTATCTTCACCTGTTATGGCAGCCACCACCCCATCCGATCGACCCACCTCGGAGGAGGATGCCGGCGTCGGCCTCGCCCATCTGACGGTCGTCCCGTCGAACTTCGAACCGGAGCCAGCAGACAGGTAGCCGCCCGCAGACGGTCTGCTGTCTCGTCCGGTGCGATCGCGTCCCGGCACCAGCTGGGCTCGCGAGCTGGCCGATTTCTCATACGGATTAGTGTCATCACTTACCGCCGTCGTCGGGCTACGCCCGACTGCTCGTGGCGCGTCGCGCCACGCTGATCGGCGAACCCGTCCCGGCCGATCAGCGCGGAACGGCGTTCCGCGAGCAGTCGGACGCAGTCCGACGACAGAGAGGGACCGGAGGCCCCTCAGGCAGTCGGCTGAAGCCGACGACAGAGAGGGATCGAAGATCCCTCAAGCAATCGGGCGTAGTGATTAGCGAATCTTATTGAGGAAACTACCGAGGTAATTATCGATCCATGACGAAGCGAAGCTCAGTTTCTCCGTCAGTTGGTCGAACAGGTCATCAAGGAGTGCTCGATACTCGTCTTCGCC